>Ga0208011_1000597_pt1 | contig 13540 bp, 15 predicted proteins | sample 7_EtaG_FD_184080 | JGI IMG/M metagenome (GOLD analysis project Ga0208011, IMG submission 184080) | Marine viral communities from the Subarctic Pacific Ocean - 7_ETSP_OMZ_AT15161 metaG (SPAdes) (version 2) | ecosystem: Environmental > Aquatic > Marine > Oceanic | place: Pacific Ocean | collected... | reverse complement strand
AGCTACTTCTGAAACCCCTGAGTTTGGAATTTACAAATCTCTTACTCCTGATTTCTTTGCGCCGACTAATCCAGAAGAAGAAATCAAAGGGCTTGACGACAAGATTAGTGCAGGCGAACGACTAGGCAAAAGACTAAGGGTTGGCGCCGAGGGCGCGACATTGCTCTTGGGGCTACCCTATCTTTGGCGAGGACTAAAACAAGCGGGTAGTGGAGTCGCTTCCGGGTTGTCTGAAAGTAAAGGTGTAATGATGGCTGCTCACTGGGCAAAAAATAAAAAGAATTATTTAAGAAATATGGTTGATGAGGGTCAGTACAACGCTAAGAACTTTACCATTATGGGTAAAGAGTTTGATTGGTATGATGTGGTTTCCAAATTCAGAAGCCGTGGTGCTTTGCCAACTGAAGAAGTGGCTAATGTTAAAGCTGCAAAGACAGCGGGGGTTAATCAAGAAACGACTTTTTTGGAATCAACTTTAGCTAATTATTACAACGGCTTTACATTTATTCAAAAAAACAACAAGATGTCTGGCGATGAACTGATGTCGTTGGCAGAGAACATGGAGTTAGCGCTTTTTGGAGGATTTAAGGAACAACAAAAAGCACTTAAAATGTTAAAAGAAGTTGATAGAAAATACCTAACCAAAAAAGATAAGTTTAAATCAACGATGCAAGACTATGACCTAAAGTCACAGCAAAGAATAGATAGAGCAAATACATTTAAAAAAAGGCGTGAGGCCATTAAGGAAGCAACCTTTAAGATTACTGAGGAAAACGCTCGAAGCTTTTCTTTTTTCAAAAACGCAAATCGCCTAAGAACACAAGCTGATGACTTGAGCGAGATTCTTATAAAAGAAGAAAACAGAAAATTTTTAGATCCTGCTATGGTGGGTGCAATTGAAGCTAAGTTAGGCACATACGGCTACACGGCCTATAGAGCATTCATAGATAACATTGACCATGTGGTTAAAAAGAACAGCCCTCAATGGAAAAACGCTAGAGAAGAACTGCTAAGACCAAACAAGAAGGGGGTTTCGATTGCAAAAACTCCAGAAGAGGCAGACCAAATATTAAAAGATTTGTTGACTAACAGGAATTTTGACAGCGCTTATATGAACCCAAGCATGACGCTTGAGGGCGTAAAAATGGGATTGTTGACAGGAAAAAAACTGAACACGCTACCAAAAGTCAGAGAGTTTCTTGGCGAGATAACTGGCAAAAAGGGAACAGCGGCTGAGAGAGTGACAGAAACTGTTATGAAGGCGAGAGCAACTGTTGAGAACCTTTCTAAAATGACATCGCAAATGAAATATTTGGACGAGGTTGCAGACATTAACAACCGTTTGGCAACAGCAGGTAGCACACAAAGGTTTCTTTATAACCGTATCGACGAAATCCCAGAAGCAAGAAAAGCGGCTTTTTTTGATGAATACGGTGATGCTATAAGGATTCCCGATAAACCCAAGTTTGGCGCCCTTGCTAATAAGATTACCACCAAGCGAATTGCAGACGCCTTGACCGGCTCACAACTGGGTTGGCTAGAGCAAACCCCAGGCGCTGTTTCAAAAACTTGGGCATCTTTCTTGGGGTTAAAGGGTGCGGTGCAAAAATTTAAAACCATCTATAGTCCAATCACTCAAGTCAGAAACGCGACCAGTGCGTCGTTGTTTGCAGCCATGAACGGCAACATCGCCAACGGTAAAACCCTACAAGACTCAGCTATGATAGTATTCGATATGCTAAGAAAAACACAAGGCACAAACATGTCTGCTTATTATGCCAATGCTCAGAAAAAAAATGTGGTTCAATCGGGTGCAAGAATCGGTGAAATTGATAGCCTTATTGATGACGCTGTAAGGACACTGGGGTTAAAGGATGGAAATTTTTTAAGCGATGCTTATAGAAAAGAGAAAAATAATTTTGCTACCAGGCTTTACGTCGGTTCAGATGACTTGTGGAAAATAGTTAGTTGGGAAATGGAAAAAGGAAAGCTGGCCAGAGCTTTTAATAATGCTGCCACAAGAAACAGCGCTTTTACTATATCGCCTAGCTTCTATAAAAGCATTTCTCCAAAAAGTATTCGTGAGTTGGAAAGACAAAAAGGTGTTTGGTCAAAGCTTGATGATAAAATAAAAAACGAAATCATCGAAGATATTGGTGCTGATGTGGTACGAAACACGGTGCCTAATTATTCAAAAGTACCACAATTCATCCAGTCGTTGCGACGAACACCGTTTGGTAATTTCATTGCCTTTCCTGCTGAAACCGTGAGAACTTCCTTTAACTCAACATCAAGAGCAATTGATGAAATTGCCAGCGGCGTCCCAGAGTTAGCAGAAGTTGGTATGCGTCGATTGATGGGTAACATGGCGGTGATGTACGGCATTCCTAAAGCGACCTACGAGTTTGGTAAATACATGACGGGTGCAGATGATGAGCAAGTCCAAGCCTATAAGAGAAGTTTTGCAGCGCCTTGGGAAAAGAATGCTGATCTTATTCCTATTAGAACCGACGAGAACGGCAACATCGTAGAGTTTTACAACTACACTTATACCAATCCTTACGAATATCTAAGAACGCCCATATCGGCTGTTTTTAATGCGGTGCAAAATGGCGAGACAAGAGGTGATAAGTTACACGAGGTTATGTGGCAAGCTTTTATCGGCTCAGAACAAACACCTGGAGCGTTGAGAGAATATCTTGAGCCTTTTGTCGGAGAGTCTATTGCAACTTCTGGAGTGTTGGATGTTTTAAGAAACGTCACTTATGCCTCTGGATCGGCACGCCCTATTTATAATTCAACAGATGGTTATGGAGAAAGGGCTGGAAAATCAATGGCGCATGTCTTTAATTTATTTGCACCGCCAATCATTCCTTTTAAGATAAAGCCTGGTGAAGTGGGTGATTTAGGTCCTGTGTTTCTTAGAGATTTACCAAGAGCAACTCTAGCATCTCTTGGTATCAGTGAAAAAGAATTATCAGCATCTAGCATTAAGCCAAATATTTATGGTCAGTTGGCTGAATCATTTACTGGACTGAAAACCATTAAGCCCACCATTGAAAGAACGCTTAGATTCAGAGCGTTTGACGCCAAAGAACAAATGCGAGAAGCAGTATCGTATTACACTTCGGCAACCAACAACCCAAACATTCTTAATCCAGAAGATCATGTTAAGGCCTTAATGAGAACCAACGAGGCTAGGTTTCAAGCCATGAAAGATTTGTCTATGGCAGTAGAGGATGCCAAATCATTGGGTGCCGATGAAAACGAAATCTATGAAGTGTTGAAGGGAACAAAGATTTCTAACCCAGAAATGATCATGAACCGAACGTTCATTCCTTATTATCCGTCCGCTTATCAAATTCAAAAAGTGCTAGATAAGGGTGGAATATTCCCAGAACAACAGCTTAGACAATCGTTTGTTGAACAGATTAAGCCTACATTGCCTACAGTATCTTTCCAAGGCAGCCCATTTGTTCCTCCGGTTCAGCCAAAAAGAACAACAACAATACAAAAAGCGAAGCAAGACCCTCAGGGTTCAGCAGCGGTATTGTTACGCCAGAAAGAACTTGAGAAACTATTGGGCATTCAATAGTGCGTCGACGCAGAAGCAAGTACGGCGCGATCCGTGTTGAATACGATGGCCATAAATTTGACAGCAAACTCGAAGCCGCCAGATACAAACAGCTAAAACTCATGGAGAAGGCAGGGCAGTTGACCAACCTGGAATTGCAGCCGAAGTTTCCCTGTGAAGTCAATGGCAAGAAAATATGCACCTACATCTCAGACTTTCGTTACACGTTAAAGAACGGCAAGGAAGTGGTGGAAGATGTGAAAGGTGTGGAGACGGCCGTGTTTAAGCTAAAGAAGAAGCTGGTCGAAGCGCTGTACCCAGACGTTACAATTGAGATCGTGAAGAACCCTCGTTTTTTTGTGGTGTTATGATTTAGTTGACACAAAGTAGAAAATCATTGTAGAATCCAATCTCATTTTAATTAAAGGAGATAACAATGAAAGAAGAAATCAAATGGTCTAAGAAAGAAGTGGTTGAACGACCTATACTTTGTCTCGGAAGAGCAAAAGGTAGATTCAAGGAGAGAGAGCCAACAGGTGGTACATATGAAGTCAATGTTTACCGTTGGGGGGATTACAGGCTTGAGAAAGAATTGTATGGTGGCGATAGAACGTATCACATAGCTAAAGGCGATTCATATCTTTGCGATGGTCGAAATGGCACGCCAGAGGCTAAGTGGTGGTTCAAAAAGAAAGAAGCAACCCAACACCTAAAGTACATTTTAGAAAATGATCTTATGGATAGGGATTGTTGGGCGAACCCAGAAGATGGATTCATATGGGGATTGATGGCATAACCATTTAATAACTCAACGTTCCACGTGGAACATTATGGTTCACGTGGAACATCTCTAAGGTTTTTTGCCTCCTCTCTGGAAATTAGCATGTCCAGATAGAATCGCGCCTTCTTATAATCCTCAAGCGCTTTGTTCTTATGCGGGGCACGCCACATGTATTTAAAGATTTGCCCCTTGAGGTAGCCGACAAACTCGGATCCGCTCAGAGCTGACGCAATGGCGTCGAGCGCCTCAATGGTCCCTTTCGTGTAATGAGCCGGGTGATTGACGGGGTCGTTCTTGTCAGTCATGGCAGAAACAACTCCTGGCATCGTCATCGAATAGTGATATTTGTTTTGCATCAAGCTTTGCCATTTCAACTAAGTCGGTATAACTTCGTGACTTGTTGAAGGTTGCGGTGCTGACCTTCTTGTTTTCGTATTCTGTACCTTTGTTTAACTTCTCTATTTTTTGTTCTTGTTCGATCCACCAATCAGCCAGATCAGGTCGCTCTTTAATAAGATTCAAAAGAGTCCTCGTGCCTTTGAGAAAACACAGATCGCAATTACCTGCTTGAGTTTTACCGCTATGGTTTGGAAGTTTTAAGTCAAACTCATGGTTTTCCCAGAACCGGGCAACATCTTGAACCATGATCTTGTTGTCATAAAGTGGCACCAATGAAGTCCACTTGTTCTTCCCTGACTCGTTTTGTTTTCTTTGTTTGGCAACACGGCTCGGCTCGTCGTATCTCAGACCAACCACGTTCGCCCACTCTTTATACCCTTTGGCTCTCATAAACCGATTCATCACTTCAATCTTCATTTTGATGGTGCACAACCTGGCTACCACATTGGGCAACATTTTCTTCCTCTGTATTAACGCTTCAAATGGCTCGCCGTTTCTGGATGCAGTTTGATAAGTCACTTCTTTGGTGCGATAAATAGGCCGCTCTTCAAACACCTCAAGCTCTAGCCAATGTACCTTAACATTCCAGTTGGTTTCACAGTCATTAATAAAATCCAATGTTTGAGGCATCTCCTTGCCGGTGTTAGCAAAAGTCACATGAACATCATCAGGGAGTACCCAGTCATAAGACTCCAATATTTTATAGAGCATATAGCCTGATGTTCTGCCACCACTGAAACTAATCAAGGTTGGGCAATCAAACTTTTCAGGTAAAAATATTTGTTCTTCATTGGGTTCAGCCATCTCTGGTCAACTCTTCTAGTCTGGTATCAACGCCGAACTCTTCCCGGAACCTCATCAGTTTTTTAATTAACTCAGGGTCGTAATAAGATTTAGACAGCTCTCTCATTTCAGTGCTCGTGAAAACGTTCATGCCTGTTTTATTTTTCGGGGCATTGGTTATTGATTTACCTCCCTTCATATAAGTTATATCATCCTCGCCTTTGCTTTCAATGGGAAGATTAACTAGGGCGGGTAGCCAAATGTGATCATCGCAACCTTGTCGCTGTGTTTCCTCATCAATGGCTTTATTAAATTTATTACACCGCCAGCCGCCATCACCCTCCAGTACCGGCTCGCTGTGTTTACAGTTACGGCAATTAACATCGTCCGGTAATTGTTCTAAATTATAAATGGCCTGTTCTTTTGCCGACATAAATTTCTTAATTCGATAATCGGTTGATGAGTAAGGAGACTCCGGCGGTTCTGTTGCAGCAATAATTTCACGGGCTTTTTTCTTCATCTTTTCCAAAACACCCTCTCTGGCATCTATAATCTCCGTATAAAGCGATGAATCATTTTTGTTATACACAACCACCAAAGTGCGCTTCAAGTTAAATGAAGCCATATAACATTGGATTTGAACCGCGTAGTTGGAAGACCATTGTTCGTAGCTCTCTCCTTGTTGCAGCTCATTGAATCTATTTTTATTGGCCGATTTGACTTCCAGGAGCATCACTTCTTCAGGATTCTCCGGATCAACATTCTTAACAACACCGTCCGTGGAGCCACCCAAATGTCCGGCCAAGTGGGAACAGCGATATTGTTTGCCGTCCTTATCCACAGCCGATACATTAATCGAGCTTTTCTTTAGTGCATCAACCACCTGGTCCTCAATGCGATTGCCCAGATCAAACAGGCGCAGTATTCTGCTGTTGTCAATCATCGGGAAAGACCATCTGAACATAAGCCATAGCTTGCGTGGGTTATCCCCAATGATGCTCATGCCCATGTGCATACGATGCTTTTGTCCTTGTTGTTCTGCTTTATCAAACTCTTCTAATATGTTCATAGCGTTATTCTCCTTTCTCCTGCATAAATTACTTTGATGTTCTCGTACTTGCCTTCCTTCTTGGTGAGGATGCCGTCGATATGATTAAAGGCACCCTTCTTATTGATCAGCTCAACCGCCTCGCTAACGGTCTTGGGTGGAAACAAATCCATGGTAATGCGCTTCCATCTGGATTTGGCAAACTGGTCTGCCTTGGGATGGCCGAACATGAGAGGCAATTGATACTGGTTAAACAGATCCTCACACTCAAACACCACCTTACAATAAAAGTTGCCGCCTTTTGAAGTCATGGGATGGGCGGACACTCGGCTCACATTGAAAATGTTTTCTACCTTGTCCTTCTTCTCATCCGATAACACATAGCCTTCACCAGCTGAACCGCTTTTGGCTAGACCGGGTGCTTTTCTCTCAGGTTGAAAATGAAAGGCTTGCGGTTCAGGAAAGGCGTCACCGCATTCACGACAATCTTTAAACGATCTGGGGTTCACTGCGAAACAACTGTCGCACACTTTGATCTTGGCTTGGGCACCCTCGTCTTCGGGTATGGCCTCATCCAAACAACCGTGTCGTTGCATGTTCTCGCCATAATCCAGCATTAAACAATTGTCCTTGCCCGGATACTGTCGCATGCCACGGCCGCACATTTGGACATAGAGTCCAAGACTTTGTGTCGGTCTTAACAGCGCCAGGCAATCGGTTCGGGGCGCATCCCAGCCTTCGGTCAACACGCCTACATTACATAGGGCGTTGATATTGCCTATCTCGAAGTCGTGCAGGATGCGCTCCCTTTCTTTTGTGTGGGTGGTGCCGGTAACAACTTCAGCATTAATGCCTCGTTCCTTGAGGAACAAACACATTGTTTCTGCATGAAGAACCGACACACAAAAGAAAACCGTAGCGGTTCTACCTTTTAAGTAGGCCTTATCCATCCAGTCGTTAAAAATATCAAGCATGAGCGGTTCGTGTAAAGCTAATTTTTCCAACTCGCCCTCGCGATAATCGCCCCCTTTAAACTTGAGCCTAATACCACTGGCATCAATGACTGCCTTGTTGTCAACAGCAAACGCAGAAAGTCGCGAGAGATAACCATCTTGAACCAATTGTGGGATGGAAATTTGATAGGCTACCTCTCTAAAGAAATGATCTAGCTTGTCACCATAGATATAACCTTGTCCCATGCGATAAGGCGTGGCGGTTACCCCCATGACTCTACAAGGTTTCTTTTCATTCATTGCGTTTAATATTTTTCGATAGCGCGTGTTAGGACCAGGCGCTATATGATGCGCCTCGTCAATAATAATATAGTCAACTCCAGGAATCGCATCCAGTCGCTTTTCGGACGCTAGGGTGTCCCTGGATGCGATCAATACTGGGGCGTCGGTGTCATAGCTTTTTAGTGAGGCGGCTAGAACACCGACAGGTGCGGTAGGCCACACCTTTAATAGTTTGTCTTTGGCTTGTGAAACCAACTCTTGTCGGTGCGCCAGAATTAAGAACCGATTATTGCTAGAGCTGAGCTCTTTAATCAGGTGTGAAAACACAATGGTTTTCCCGGCAGCAGTGGGTAAAACGAGGAGTGGGTTGTGATCAATGGGTTTTGCCTGGAAGTAATCCAGTAGTGATCCAAGCGCCTCTTCTTGGTAGTATCTGAGTTGCATCAGTGCACCGTTTCTCCGTTGTCCGAGTTTTCGTCTTCGTTAAGAGCCTCGGCAATTTTACTTATAGATATATTTAATAAATTATAAGCATTTTGTTTGCTGGGCGCAGTAGATAATATGATGTCGGGATGTATGAAGACCAGGACTCTGGCAATGTTCTCTTCTGAAATGCCGCGCTTCTTCCACTCTTCAATTAAATTGTAAAGGTCGTTGATCATGGATTCCCCGGCTTTGATGCCGTCCTTAACCGCCTGGCTTAATTCGTCGTCGTCTTTCATCTATCGTTTAATCTCTCTATATAGTTGTTCATTGTGCCGATCATTTTGCCCCACATAGGTAATAATTCCTCTATCTTAGAGTTAGACACATAGAACCATGTTTGCTCTATATGGCTTTGAAAGCCGTATATTCTACACCATGTTCTTCTCCCACAGCCGTAAACACCTAATAGCTCTAGCCTTGTTGTCTCTTGGAGATCCTTCATGGTTTTTATGTTTAAAGAACCTAAAGTATTAAAAGCTCTTTTGTCCAAAAGATAGGCGCCGTTAAATTTTTGTTCTAATTCATCACGAAACAACTCATTAAGCAGCTTTGGTGAAAGTAAAAGTACCTGCTCTTTCATAAGGTTCGGATAAAGCGCTTCTTTAATCTCTGATAAGATTTCGTCTTTGTTCATGTTTTTTAAGAATTACGCTCAACAATTACTTCAGCTGTTTCTTTTGCTGTTTGTTCGGTTAGCGTATTGGCAATTAACATCATGGCCAATTGTTTAATTTGGTATTCATCCAGGTCTAGCGCCACTATTTCTTCAAACAAATTGAATACGTTTTTTTCTTCAGAATTTATCATTGGTTATTTCCCTACCTTTTATTTATAAAGCGTTAATTGAAAAGGCTTTTTGGTAAACGAGAAGCCTTCTAACTCGTGATCGGAGGTGATCTATTACTCGTCCCAATTGCCGATGGCATTACCCGTGGCAGTGGACACCTGTTGTGTCGTGGTCTCAACCACTGGTTCTTTTTTTGCCGGCATCGCTTCGGTCATCTTAGGTCTAAGAAAAGAAATGATTTTGTTGGAATCTCCATACTGATCATTTTTCTCAATACCAATTTTAGCCATAAAATTTTCCATCATTAGGTTGTTTACAGCATCTCGATTAAGCTCAGTAGCGTTACTACCTGTCGCAATCATCCATTGCTTTAAACGACTGATGCCAACCGTTGGGTTCGCACCAGAGATGGTAAAGTTTTCCCAAATCACACGGTTTGCATAGTTTTCACCTTGCACCCGGTATGTGACTTTGAGATATTTGTTTCCGGCTTTTGAAATTTTTTGCTCCCAGTCCTCGGCCATTAATTCATAAGTGCCTTCCGGTATGGGTTCAAAACTTCCGCCAGTGTCCTCGACCGTACTAAGGTCTATATGAAAATCTTCAGACATTTTGTCCTCCTTTGTTTTTGGTTTCATTAGGTATAACCGTCGCTTTACAGGCGTCTGTAAAAGCAGACCAGTTAAAATCTATTCTTTCAGGGAGTTGAAGTCTTGATTTGGCATCAAAAGCAGCGGTTCTCTTCGTGAATAAATAACGTTTATCGCTAAAGGTTTTGCCACGAGCTTTCTCATTGAAGCCCTGCCCGGACTTCACGGTGGTAAACAAATGATTAGCGAAAAAATTAAAGTCGACCCAAGCGCGAATCAGACTGGACACTTTTTTATGCGTGTTCAGCTCATAGCGGTCGTAGGGTTCGTGTTCCGGATCAGAAAAGGTTCGTATTTGTACATGTGATAGTAGTATGACGTTCATCTTCTTGGCAACAGAAAGCGCTTCCAGGTTTCTTAAGATTCTTGCGAACAGCTCATAGCTCTCCGTGAACCCCTTACCAAAACCCAAAGCTTCAATGGTTTTTATATTGTGGTTTTCTTTAACCTGTTCCTGACACAGTCTTTCGGCAAAGTCGGTGGTGTCCAGAATAACCGTTTTAAAATTATGCTCTTCAGTGCTCAGAGTTTTAACCTGTTCCATGATGTCGTTATAGGTTTCACAAACCGGGAAGTGAGGGGTGTCAATAAAACGTAAGCCGTCCTCTGCACAAATAAAGATAGGCTTGGGGGCGCCCGCGCCAAAGGTGCTTTTACCGATGCCGTCAGTGCCGGTTATATTCATTCTCACTTGCGTGTATGCGGCTTGATTATTGATTTTATCCATTAGACTCATGCAGACCCTCCTTTTCCACAATTCGTGGAGACTTTGATATTTTAGTGATTGCGCCTTTTTGTAAAAGTTCCGCGTGTTGCGGATAATCCATACAATAGCTTTTGAAATCTTTTATGCCTAAAACTTCTTTGGTTTTAAACGGCCATGCACTGGCTGGTATGCTGTCTTTAATAGAACCCAGGTATTCCTGATCCCAGTCGATGCTTTTTGAAAAGGATATATTAAATCCGTTCTGTGTTGACGAACCCCCTTTGTTTGAAAGGCTTTCAACATCTATCCCTAGATCGGGATGGTTTAATATCTCATTGGTGTTTGCTTTAATTTGTCGATCAAGATCAGCTTTGAGGGCTAATAATTCTCTGCGCTTTGATCGCAGCGCTGTGATGTCTTGCATGATTCTTCTCCCAAAGAATAAAACTAACTTTAACTAACTACGGCACTAAGAATAATCTCTTGCAATTTAGATGTCAAGGAATTATTATTCTATTTTTCAAGAAAAATTTTATACATATATGGGAGAATCAAATGGCTAGTATTAGAATTACACTATCCGAATATATACAAGACGTAGGAATCGAGGCCGTGGCTAAAGACCTGGGCACCTCCGAGTCCACCGTTAAGGCATGGAGATATTATGCGCGAGCGCCGCGTGTTAAGCAAGCGAAACAGCTTATGAAACATTCAAAGGGGATCCTTAACTGGGATTCCATTTACGGATCACCTGAAGATTTAGATTCAGATCGAGCCGTTCGTCAAAAAGCAGATGTTGCTTAAAGGAAGTCTTTATGAGTTTGATTCTGAATGCGAATCAGACGTGGGAGAAAATCAGTAAGGACGTTAAAGATGAAATGCTCGACAGTTATTGGGAGCATGGATTCCATTTAATACCTTGCGGTTCGAAAGACGAATACATACCAGAGTATTTTCGTAAACGCCACACGTTTGACACCGAAGAAGAGATAAAGGCACGCTGGGCTAAAGCGCCCAGAGTGAAGTGGGAGCCGTTTCAGCGCACCCAGCCCACTCGCCGACAGATGAACGAGTGGCTACAAAAGTTTCCGCTCTCCAATTGGGCAGCACTCACCGGGATTAACTTTGTGGTCCTCGATGCTGATTCACAAGAGGCGGTTGAGTTTATCGAAAGTAAAAAAATTACCGGCACCCCATTAAAGCAGATGACCCCCAGAGGTGGGATGCATTTCTTTTATAGTATTAATCCAGGCTTAGAGGTTCGTAATTCGGCAGGCCAGAATAAGCTCGACATCCGAGGCACTGGCGGCTATGTCATGTTGTGTCCCTCTCACGATTACTTTTTTATAAACGACAGTCACACCTCAATTAGTGACATCGATGAACTGCCGTGCTTACAACCCGAAGACCTACAAAGAATCGCCGAGTTTAACAATGTTGGTCACACCCAGAATGTTGTCTCCGGAAAGCTTGATAGCGTCGGCACCGACATTGGTACTCGTAACGACAAGTTGGCACGACTGGTCGGGAAGTGGATCAAGGAAGGGTGGGGTCAACGAGACATATTAATTAAAGCCCAGGATTGGAATCAAACCAATATCCCGCCGATGTCACCGATGGAGGTGACCACGACCACGATGTCGATTGTTAACGGCCATATAAAAAGACACCCCGAAGACGTGGAGATGGGAATGCTCCGATGGGAAACCAGTAAATGGGAAGTGCATTTGGAAGACGAGCAAAAGGAAATATTAAAACAGGAAGACCCGATTGAGAACCTGGCAGAAGAGAAACCCGAACGAGGTCCTCTGGGATTGATGCCATGGAAGGACTTTAGCGCACTGGACATTGAAACCCCGACCGAGTATTGGGGGGATAAGTTTATCTTTCAACAAGCCAGAGTGTTAATGATTGGTAAACCCAAGATTGGGAAGTCGCATTGGCTAGGCGCGTTCGCGACAGCAGCATCAACGGGTACCGAGTTTATGGGCAAGTCTTTTCCCAGACCATTAAGGGTGATGTGGTTACAGGCCGAGATCATTGAAGCCTACATCACCGAGCGGGTGAACTTGTACCTCACGCCCTATGAAGAACAATCCGAATACGTTGAGTCGTTGGGCGAGAACCTCATTGTCAGCGGGCGCTTGCGTAAAAACCTACTGAAAGACAGCGACATTGATATGGTCAGTGAAGAAATCGCCTTTCATCAACCCGACATTGTGATGTTGGATCCGTTCATTAACTTCTTTGATGGTGAGGAGAACTCCAACGCGGACATTCATAAGCTACTGGGTCGAGTGGATCGACTCATTGAGTTGCACAACGTGTGCTTCATCATTGCCCATCACACGGGCAAGGATCGACAGGATGACATGAGTTTCATGTCAGCTCGTGGGGGCAGTGTGTTCGCCGGGTGGTTTGACTCAGGCATTAAGTTACTCGGTGATAAGCCGAACGTGACGCTGTTCTATGAGGCACGGAATGCGAGAGAGCCGGAAAGTCATGGCGCCTACTTTAACTTTGACACAGGCCTTTGGAACATCGTTGATTTCGATGCGGAAAAACAGGTCGATGAGGTCGATATCGCGCACACGGTGGCAAACTCAATGGACAAAACAAAATTTTATACACGCGCAGAACTGGAATTACAGGCACGCAAAGGCTTAAAGGATCGAGGGCTACCCAGTGGGGTGGGCAAAGGTAAAGCTGCTGTGAGTTATGTGCAAAAATATTTGGGTGGGCGCGTGCTAACCCATGCAATTCCGGGCAAGCAAACATGGCATTGGCTGGTTAGTAACGAAGGGGTAAAACCCTGGGAGGAAGAATGAAACATAAAGAAAACATGATCAGCGAAAAAGCAACACTGCTTGCGTGGCAAAACATGCAGAGAAAAATACGCATCATCGAATGGCTGGTGCCCAGATTTCATAAGGGATTGTCGAATCCGAAGAACTACGAGAAACTAATCGGGAGGGTTGAAGAATGAAACTTTTAGGATTAATGGTGTTTTTAGCAGGTATGGTCATGGTTGCCAGTGGTCTAGTGTTTATAGACCTGGCATCAATGGTGCTCAAGGGCGACCTCTACACAC
>Ga0208011_1000594_pt1 | contig 13565 bp, 21 predicted proteins | sample 7_EtaG_FD_184080 | JGI IMG/M metagenome (GOLD analysis project Ga0208011, IMG submission 184080) | Marine viral communities from the Subarctic Pacific Ocean - 7_ETSP_OMZ_AT15161 metaG (SPAdes) (version 2) | ecosystem: Environmental > Aquatic > Marine > Oceanic | place: Pacific Ocean | collected... | reverse complement strand
AGCCAATGATATATTTAAATTCGCAGGTCATTCAATTGATGCTTATGTATATGAATCAGAAGGCCCCGTTATAAATCCATTTGGCACTACGAACTCTGAACTTGGCAGGGCTGGAAGTGCATACCCCAAGGGTGATAGTATAAACAAACATATACAATTAAATATGCAAGCCAAGGATAGTTTTGGTAGAATAAAAAGATTGTCATCGTCTTTATCTGCCATACTGAGAGCTGGAAAAGATGAGATTAACTTTGGTGCTGATGTATCAATGATTGATATTGCGGGTACTGAAGGAAGATTAAGACTTGGTGGATTCCTACAAAGATATAAGAATGTATTACAAAGCCTTATAGACAGTGTAAAGAAACCTAACTTTGCATCTCAGGCAAGTCATAGAGATTTAATGAAGTTTATATTGTTCGATGGTAAGCTAGAGGGTGATGAAAAATTAAGGGCTGATCTAGGTAAATATGGTGAGGAAGGATATGAACAGTTCTTCAGAATAAAAGGTGAAAAAACTGGGTACGAAAAGGATGTCCTAGAAGATATAGTAATGGAAAGTCTTACGAAATTGTCACAGTCACAGAGGTTTCTTACAGATGTATTTGACACAGGAGGAAGAAGACCACCAGAGGCCAATGAAATTGCTTATATGAGAAGTAGTTTACACAGGTTCACTACTAATCCTAATCTTGAAATTTATCATAGTTTGTTGAGTAGGTACAGTGGTCGTAAAAAACAGAAAGAATTGGTAACAGCTCTAAATAAATTATACTTTCTTTCTAGTGAAGGTGACGATTTTAGAGAATGGCAACACTTAAAAAAGAATTATAGAAAGGTTCGTAAGGGTGAGCCAGCCAAATCAATAGTTTATATAAAGAATCCTCAGACTATAAAGGATAGTAATGTTGGCAATTATATTGTCAGTAGGTTTGGTCAGTCAGATTCAGACCTTCGTGGATATAGCAGATCAATAGAGAGAGGAAAAGCAAAACTATCTGCTCGTAAGGTTAGTGATATATTAGATGAAATAGATGTAATATCATCTCTCAGTGATTCAAAAACTCATGAAAAGATAAGGGATATGATAGAAGAAAATGATAACATTGTAACAAGACAGTTATCAGAATATGTGTTGAAAGATATAAGCAAATTATCTACAGTTAATGATCGTGTCATAGAAGATTATTCATTACTGTTTCACAGTTTAAGAGAGGAAAAGGGTTCCATACAGAGATATATATCTAAGGCAGGTAGACATCAAAGTAATTCAATTACAAGAGCAAGAAGAAAGCTGATGCATATTGATGCTCTTTTAGATTATTTAACACAAAAAGAATCAGATTTAGTTCAACATATAAAGGGAAAACCTGCTGACGAAAAGAATCCATTGACAAAACATTTTGATATAAGGACAAAGAATACAAAAAAGAAGAAGGGATATGTAAAATTCGACAATCCATACCCTAAAGGTAGAGCCTTTGTTTATAGAAGATTTAGAGATAGAAATGGTAGGCTAAAGTTTATCAGAAAAGGATATATAGAGCCTTTAGGTTCTTTTCGTTTTGAGGCTGGTCATGAATATGTTATTTTAAGAAATCCTATTAGAAATTCAGCTTGGAGCAACGAATCATCCATTGATGCATATGCTATGCTTGAGGTTGTTGGTGATTTACAGGTAGAACATATATTACCTCACTCACCTGAGGCCACAAAAAATAAATTCGTTGCGGAAAGTGAACAGTTGAAACATAATCTTGGTAGCTTAGCCAGTCAAGTATATAAATTAGCTGAAAGAAACCCTCATCAGGTAGAAAATTGGCAGTTTGAGAGGTTGATGGAAGATTCTTTAGTAGATGACTTTATGAAAAGATGGCTTCGTAGTGCTGATAACCAATGGGGTGAACAAGATCGTGATATTACTTATAATGAGACAATGTCTAGTTTAGTTAGATATTTAATTAAGCCTGAGCCTGTGTTTAGAGCTGCTTTTATAGCTAATACCAATCTAAAGATGCCTGCATATAGAATTAACAAAAGGTTAACAAACGCAGTTTCAAGGTGGATGCTAAGAGAGATGCATAGCGAGGAGTTTGAAAGTATATTTGGTAGCTATGGCAGAGTATATAGAAGGAAGATGGATAATGTTATTCCAGACGAGTTCGCAGAGCTTTGGCAGAGTAGGTTATATTTTAATGACAACTATTGGCTTCGTGAAAAGAGTCCTGTATTTGAGCTTGCTTTTGAAAAGGGATGGTTATATATGCCAGCAATGCAACATCATCTTAGGCATGAGCTATCTAGGTACCATGATAGAGCTAGAACAAAGATGGATGCTAGTGGAGAGATGGATGTAATAATGCAGTATGGTACTTACAATGATATATTAAATGACATGAAATATTATAGGGATTCGAGAAATTATATGAGTTCAGAAGATAAAAGCCCTTGGGAGTGTGGATAATGGCTACAAGATGTGCACCACCTAAACAAGGAGAAGAGTTCACAACATTTAATTTGAATAAGTTGCGCCAATTATTTGATGGTAAAAGAATTAAAGATGTGGATGGTAAGGAACGTTTTATAGGTGAAGCTATAACAAAACATTATGGATTTTCTGACGCTGAGGGTAGGAAGATGTTTGAAGAAATAGTATGGCGTGGTACATATAAACCAGCCATTGATTCTTTCACTGGATTTAAAGAAGCTGATTTTAGAAGGGTTGCTAATGAAATTCAGAGAGAAGCAAAGAATCTTAATAACCCCAAGCTAAATGTTCTAGAAAGATTTGCATTTGTTAAGAGAGGTGTGATGTCCAAGTGGGCTATAACAAATTGGATGAATAGAGAACTAAACAATGCTACTAACTACGAACAAACGCAGTTCTCACATTATTTAAGCGCTCATATTGATTTGTCAAAGTATTTAAGAACTGAGATATTAAAAAGAACCGGTAGGTCTAGGCTTATACCCGGCATTAAGGAAGTCAGGGACTTAGAGAAGTTAGAGAACAGATTGTTAACTGAATTACATAACCCAAAGTCAGATGCTCAAATTAAAAAGGTAAATGATATAAGGCAAGAAATTATTAAGGTGTTCGAGTCTGAAGGTGGTCAGGTTTTGGAAGAACTGAGAAGATACTTAGAGACTACTCCAACAAAAATAGGTACAGATAAATTTGGCAATGATATTCATCAAGTAATAGATGATATGACTGGTAAGGAATTTAGTTATAATGTTAGAAGAGCTGGCGAATTATCTAGAGGAGTATTAGAACGTATGGGTACTGTTTTAATTAGAGGCCTTGAACAACACAAAACTGTTATTAGACAATCTTATCTAAATGATAAAAGTAATAAAGCTTTATTAACAAGAACAGGTAAACTTGTAAAAAGATATGAAGAAAAAATAAATGATGAAGTTAAAAATATAGTTGATGGACTTAAGAAGGGAAATTATTTCCCACACTACTTACTTGAATCGTTTGTTAAAATAGAAGGTATAATGAATAGAGCTGAGAAGGATGGGTATAAAAATCCAGAGAAAGATTTTAAAGAATTAGAATCTGTGTTCTCTAATATGAGGAGCAAGCTTGGTGAGCCACTATCTGCTAGGTTTAGGAGAGGAGTTCCTTTTGAAAATTATATGAAGAATCCTTTAAGCGTACTAAGAAAGTATTCAATGGATGCTATTGCTTTTAACAAATCAAATTATATAAGAAGTGTTTACATGGATGGTATACAAAAGCTGCCAAAAGATTCCAGAGTAGCTGAAGGGTTAAGAGATTATTTGGATGACATGTTTACTGTGGCAGAAAAAGGCTATCAAGATAGACCTGTTTGGGTGAATAAAACTGTAAGAGCTTTAACGGGATTTGAGTTTCTTAGTAAGATAGGATTTGGAGTTGGAACTGCTGCGAGGAATACATTTTCTGGTTTCTATTTTTTACAGGGAGCAGGTAACAATTCATTTATAAGTTATTTAAGAGACTGGAGTTCAGAGGGAAATAGAAATATTAGAAAAATTGTAAGTGAGATTGAAGAAGAACAAGGATTTAAGTTTGCCGACATGTCTGCTCCAATATATACTGAAGGTTTTTTACCAACTGAGGGTGTTAAGGTAAGAGATATTGACTTACGACCCGACGCTGATGGAAATGTAGTTTTACAATGGAAGGATGGTAAAGTATGGAGAGCATTCGATTCTGCTTTAACCTCTGCTGCAGGTAAGGGTGCAATATTTCAGAAGATTACAGAAAACTTTTTAAGAAAACATATGTGGAGGTACTCATTAATGACTAAGATTAATGAGATGATGGAAGGCGGTTTGAGTGAGTCAGAGGCTATAAAAATAGCAAAACCATATGCTCTTGATATAGTTAATAAATATGCATTTGCATATGCCCCACATCAAAAGGCTCCCATAATAGGTGGAACTGCAAAACCTCTTGGTTCATTCGGTCAGATAGCTTTTCAATTCATGCACTTTCCAATGTCATTCTTACAGTTACAGTCTGAAATATTAAGGAAGTCAAAAGATGCAGCAATAGCAAAACAGTGGGATAGTCCTGATATGTATGTACCATTAAAGTTTGCTGGTTTATATTTCTTTACACATATGATGAGTGGGGTAGCTAATCTAGACTTTCATAGGTTAATGGAGAATGATACTGTTGAAAGAATAAAAGATTTAAAAGGATTCATGGAAGGCAAAGAAGATATAAAGGGTAGAGGATACATAGGTCCCGCTGTCGGTGATCTATTTTTCTTAGCTACAATGTATGATTTTATAAAGATGCCTGATACTAGGTTAAAGGATTTAATTGTAGGATATAATGATGCTTATGCATTAACAGATGAACAGAAGCAACAAAGATTACTGTCTACATTAAATGTTCAGCTATCAAAGATAGTTTTAAGAGATGCCAAAGCTCTGCAAAATGGTACTGGATGGAATGTTTTAATGCATGAGTTTGGGTTGTATCCAAGAGCGTGGACAAGAGAACTTAGAAAAGGCCCAATTCTTAAACCATTTTTCCCTGAGCAACAGAAGAACGGTAGAAAGAAAGAGAAGACTCCAGCTCAGTTGCAGGCAGAGGTGAATGCTCAGAAAGAAAAAGAATTGACAAAATTATACAGGGCAATGGGTGTATGACGAAAGGACTCGTTGTATAAAATACCCACCACCCTGTTAATAACTAAAGTATATTCCAAGATTAATTTTTTCAAATAGAGTTATTCTAAACTCAAAACTATTCACATCGTGATGTCTTTCGAGAAATATTGAAATTGGGAACAGTCTTATATTGATTACAGAAGTATCTAAGATACTGTTTTTCATATCACAAATTAAAATACCAACTAGTTCATTACCTAACTTAAACATTTTTATTCCCTTCTTGTTGATTAATGAATCCATAGACTGCTATTAGTATAGCATCTGCATTGTATAACGTAACTTTTTTATCTGTGTATTGTGTTGCTATTTCTTTTAATTTGTTTTTTCTATCTTTTTTTTCTTTAGGTAGTTTCATCTTAAACTTATCTTTATAATATTTCATCCATGTTTGTGGCGTAACAAGTACAGTTTTAATATCAAAGGCTGCCAGTATTCCTAACCATTCTCCATAGTTAACTCCAAATGTAAAGGCTGCTCTTGTTGCATTAGATGGTCTTGCCCATACTCTTTCTACATATGCAACAACATTTTCATTACTAACAGACTTTATTATATCAGCCATTTCTTTAGAGTTGCTTGGGCATTTAATAACCTTATCTATTCCACCAGACCAGATTGCTACTGCTCCACTTCTTCCGGGATCTATACCTATAATCATTTTTAACGAAAATCCTTTCTTATCGGAATGTTCATATCAAAAACTTAATTCATAACTCAATTTAGAAAATATGTAGTTTTTTCTCTAATTATTTATCTTTACAATAAAAGCACTGTTTAACACTTTTTCCATATTTAGGAACTTCATAATAGTAGTGTGTAAGTTTCTTTGATCCTTCCTTACCTATTGACCAAACTGTGTTACAATCTCTACATAAGAACATTGATTCAATTGACTCTTCCTTTTTTCCCTTTTCATAATATTCATTGCTAAGACCTTCTTCAAACCTATTTAATATCCAATCTATCATTGTATTATCTCACCATTAAATGTGTTTATAATATGTGCGACTATTTCTGTCGTATCCATACTATCTACTTTAGCTTCTCTATGTTTGCAACCTTTATTAATAACATCTCTTGGTATAACTTTAGGTCTGTCAAACCAATAACAATAATTATTCTTATTTAATTTGCAACCATAACAGCTTATATGTTTGCTTTTTATTATCACGCACCATTCTTAGGACTATCTCCTTGTGCCATGTCTGAGTTCATATAAAACTTACATCTACCGCCATTAAAGCCAACTTTATGTGTTCCTATCTTCCCATATCTACTCTTAGATACAATTATTTCACTTTTATAGGGCGAATATCTTTCACTGTCAAAGTTGTGTCCATAGAATACAAACATTGCAGACTCTGCAGTTTGTTCTATTACACCTGACTCTGCATAATCACTCATTCTAGGTCTAGGGTCTAATCTCTTTTCTATTTCTCTGTTTAATTGTGATACAAGTATTGAGCTACAGTTCTCTGTTTTACAAATCCACTTGTACTCCTGCATAATCTTTTCAATCTCAAATCTTCTGCCTTCTCTAACATTGGTTACATCAATCAACTGAATATAGTCATCAATTACAACATCTGGTTTATGTTTAGCAATTTCTCTTAATGAATCATCCAAAGACCTAACACCATCATACATGATTAAATTCTCATATTGAGTCTTAATTTTATCTGATATGGATTCGAACTCGTCCCTATTCTTCTCTGATAGGTCATTTCGTCTAATTTTACCGTATTCTAGAGCTTTACTTTCCATAACGACCATCTTCTTCAGCATTTCAGTATTGCTCATTTCTCGATTAAATAACATAACTGTCAATCCCTGCTCAATTAATCCTTGTATCATGTTAATAACCAGTGTTGTTTTGCCATGGCCTGGCCTACCACCAAGCACTGTTATTTCTTTTCTTGTCATTCCACCAGCAAACATATCTAAGTGTGGGAAGTTAAATGGTATTAGATTTGAGTCTTCCTGTACAACCTGTATCATTTCATTAACAAGGTCTTCAATCTTTCTTTCTTTAGATGGTTGTATTTCTCTTAACTCTGTTATTAGTTTACTATGTTTCTCTAATATACTGTCAACCTCTGTGTAATCGTCATAACTAGCATTAACAAGCATCCTAGCTGACTTAGCAGTTTCTCTTTGTATATACTTCTCCCATACTATTCTAGCATATTCTTCAACATTTGATGTTGTTGGTACAAACTCTGCTAGTCCTGTTATATAATATGCCATACTTTCACCAGACATATCTTTAACTTTATCTGTTAACGTAATAAAATCTATTTCTATATTGTTCTTGTATAAGTTTTTCAATGCTTTCCAAACAACTTTATTTTCCTTAAAGTAGAAAGCTTCTTGATCTCTTATCCAAGCCATACCTATTTCTTGTTCTCTATCTCCACCGGAAATCATACATCCTAACAATGCTTTTTCTCCTTCTTCAGACTGTGGTAGTACCTGTCCATTCTTTACTTGATTTTCTTCCATTTTATTCTCCTATTTAAAATATTTCTACTTGAGAGACTGGTTCATAATTCATTATTATATATTCTTTACGCTCTGTCTTTCTAGCATTTTTTGTTGCTCCAGTATATCTCATGTTAAGTGTCTGTATATTGTATTGTTTATACAACTCTTTAACTTCTGGTCTATAATCATAACTAACCATGAATTTTCCACCAGCTTTATCTATTTCATTGACTCTATCTCTTAACCTAGTGTGATCCTCAATAGTAAAATTGTTCATATAATAACTACCTTTTTCTGTTGCTATTATATATGGTGGGTCTAAATACCAAAAATCATCTTCCTTTGGGTAGTACTTGTCAAACAGTGTACCAAAATCAAGGTTTTCTATTGTTGCTCCACCTAAGAACATTTTTGAATACTTAAACTCCTCATCCCAGTTTTTATTCATGTCCTTATTCATCGAGAATGGAGTATGTATCAATTTATTAAAGCTATTCCTAATACAATAGAAATATTTGGCTGCTTGTTTTGGATCGGGAATTTCAATCTCTCTATTCTCCTTAATTTCCTCTCTGAAATCTAAGAATAATTTACGAGACTTAGGAATCCAAAATAGATTTTCTACTAATTCATCATGTTTATGTATCACACACATGTATAAATTGACTATATTATTATCTATATCATTAAGAACATTCCATTTTGCTTTCGATTTTCTAAAGAACATTGATAATCCACCGGCAAATACTTCAATATATCTATTGTGATGGGGTATGAGCGGAACAAGAGTTTTGCTCAGCTCATACTTACCACCATAGTAGGGTATCACTATAGGACAATTATACCAATCAAGGCTAGGCATGTCCCACCTCAGATAAAGCCCATTTCTTTACTGTTCCATATAAGCTATTCTCCAACGTGTGAGTTGATTCAGAAGTTCTGCTCATACTATGTGTCAACACATTGGTGCCTACATTAAATAAGTCCCAGAATGTTTTTGGTCTATCAGCAATTAACCTCTGTGTCACAGTTTGGTTAGCCTGTAATGGGAACAACTCAATAAACTTGACAATATGTCTCTCTTTTATCTTGTTGTCTGTTAGTATTGGAAACTCATCTTTAAAGATTATCTTAGTCTTCTTAATAGTTTCATCAATAACAGGTTCTATGTCATCTAAAGATACGTTATAGACACTATGTTTATTCTTATAGTTTTGTGCTATTACACCTATTATCATACCATTAGTACAAACTAACCTAAAAGCTCCTGCTAATATGTTTAGACCTACAGTGCCATCATAGCTGTTTCTAATAACTATCTCAGGTGTCATTACGTCACCTTTTCTAACACTTACCTTCTCATTGGGAAAATGCCACTTAACTGTAGTTCTTGCTCCTTCACTGAACACAGCAACTTCTTTTATCTTTCCGCCACTCTTCTCAATCATTGGATTTGCGTAACTGAATATTTTCTCATTAGTTATGAGTTTATATTCATCAGTCATACAGCTTAGAACTTGTCCAGTGTCTTCTCTTACAATAAACTTATGTCCTGTACTGTCTATTTCTTTACCTTCTAACGCTCCTTTATCATCAAGAGGTACTCCTATTGCAGGTACTTCGCAAACAGGAAATAATGTTTCATTTAATGCACTATTCATTTTACTCTCCTTTATTCTTTAATTTCTCTTACAGGGGGAGGGCTTCCTAACATTTCCCTCTCATTCTTCTTTAATACCCCTATATTTTGATTTCTATTTTGTATTATTTTTCTTAAATAAGCAAAACCTTTTCCAGATGTATAATATCTTTTTTGGTAGTATTGCTCTATTCCCCACTCAACTACATGATCTTCAATGCTCTGTACTCCAAATAAAAACCGGAAATAGTTTATTCTAGTTTCAAATGGTATACTGGAAGTAATCTTTGAAGATATTTTATTAAGATATTTTATAGTTTTTTTATTTCTAGCCTTTAGCAGTCTACCTATTTCAGAAGAAATATTGTAGTTCTTATCAAAACTATATCCACAAGATGGACAAGTTAGATCACTGCTCATTCTTTTTCTCCTTTAGTTCAGCTCCAGCTTTTAGAAATTCCTTTGCTGCAAATTGAGGGTTTTTAAAACCTTTGTCTTTAAGAAACTTTTCTAACTCTTCTTTATTTTCGGTATCAACTAAGTATGATAACCATGACATTTGTGACATATTACACTTTCCTTTCTAACATTTTTATTACATCAAAGGCTTCATCTACTCTGTCATTAACTAGCTTATAGTTGTCTCTTTGCTTTGCTCCTTGATTTATAACTATTTGTTCTAAGTCTTCTACCTTATCTATTAGTTTCAGCATATCTTTCATTATCATCTCTACTTTTAGTTTGCTTATTACTTTTGGTGGTTGCATTTTTATTCTCCTCTCTCATTTGTTTTAATATTTCTATTACCTCATTACTTCTAAACCCATCATCACCAATTGTAATATCAACAGCTTCCCTTACTTCTTCTAAATCAAACAACATAGTTTTAACCTTTGTACCATATCGTTTTTCTTGCAGCCTTTGTTCATCTTCTCCATAATTACCAGTAATGTAATTATCCAGACTTGTTTTGTTGATTTCCATTTTCTTCTTCCTTATAAAATAAGTTTTCTAATAGTTTTTCTTTATGATTATTAAATATGTGATCGAATATCTTTATATCTTTAGTCATAACTGTTTCACAAAATGGACATTTCTCTCCATTGCCTATTGCTAACATTCCTGCCATCATTTTATGTACTCCTCATCATTGTCATTATAATAATCAGCATCTGTGCCGGTATCACCACCAAATATCTCTTTACCTAGCTTATATTCAGGTGTTTCTTTAATTGCTTCATTCATTTCATCTATTGATTCTTTATTATATTCATCAGCAGTCGTTGGTTCTCCATCAGATTCTCTTCTTTTAGCAATATCTGATTCATGTAATGCGTTCATTGATCTAGGAACAACATCATATATTGGATATAGTTCTCTCTTTATATATTCCATATCTGCTCTATTGGAGGGTTGGGCGTGCTCTCCATATTTAGGAAACATATCTTCTCTGTCTTCTAATCCCTTTAAATGTTTAATTGCAATCGTTAAAGCCTGCGATAGAATAAACTGACCTCTTATTGAGTTTCTAAATGCTCTTGCCTGTTTCATTTCTTTACTACGCTCCATTTGAGCAACATTTACTTTATAACCTTTATTTGCCATTTCTATTTCCTTTCAGTGTAAATACTACTTTTACTGTGTTTAAATTGTTTTGTATAGGTTGTATAACCGCTTCACAGTCTTCAGGTTGTATGCCATTTGCTTTCAAGAAGCTAAGTGGCAATGTCATTCTACCTCTTTTATCTATTTTGCATTTTGCTATGTTCATTTTATTACTCCTTTTTTTCACATCTTTTATTTGGTAAGAGCCACCAACCATTACCATTTTTCTTAAATAATTTTGTTCTATCTTTATTCCATTCTCTATTTTGAGGTGCATCAGTTTTATACTTCCACCCACTCTTCCATTGTCTCCAATCGTCTCCCCTTCGGGATTCTTTCACATCGTTCATTTTAATCCTCTTTAGAAATTTAAGGGGCAATACTAACCCACCAACGATTTTCACTTGCCTATCTATGCCCTTTTCACAGTTTCATAGAAAGACGAGCATCATATTGCCCCACATAGAATAGAGCCATAACAAGTAACCACACACCATGTTTTTACTTTGGCAATGCCTATTCTATACTTTTGTTATTTCTTTTACCTCTGTATGAGATGCTATAAGTTTTTTACCTAACTCAGCCTTATCATGTGACTCAGTAATAATTACTGTTGCATTTACATTACATGAAATAAGGACACCTCTTGTTCGGCCACTCCATGTTTGAAATAGTGACCCAATATTTAAATCTTTTAAGAACTTATACCCCTTTGAAGGTGTATGTTTTATACCGTTCTTTAAAGCTTTCTTAGCTAATCTATTAATCTGAGCAGGTGTAACACTCTGCCGGGTTATTAACTCCTGTTTCTTCTTTCTTGGCATTTATTTTTATCTCTCTTTCCTTCTCTGTGAATTGCTCTGTAATTTTTATTAAGTCTTTTTGAATCTTTTCATATGGCTTTTTCCAATCACCACTTTCTACACATGGTACTACAGTAGATATAGACATATGCAAACTGTTAATAAGTAATTGCACTTCACTTTTCGTAAACTTTATTAAAGCTGTTCCTTCTATGCTTTTCATAGTATTAAATCCTTTCTTAGAGAGTGAGGGCGGCTTCTCCGAGGTATTAAGGAGAGAGAGACGAGGAAGAAGAAAATCCAATAAATATTGCCGCCCTCGTCTCCAAGTTATAAAATTTTAATTATCAAATCAACACGTTTTAGTAAATATTAGGGGAGGTCTTATAATGCGACCTCGGAATAAGATTTACATATGCCTCCCCTATCAGTAGTTGTTTTCCACGGGGCATTGGATATCCTCTTTAGTTTCCCCTTGTTTTCCAACTGATATTTAGAACGGTACGTCGTCTTCTAATTCGACTGGATCAATTGCTGTCCCTTCTTTCCAAAGAGCAACATTCTTTACCTTGAAAGTTGATCTACGTTCTTGTTGATCTTGAGGTAGATGTTTTGTTTCAGAAGTAATAAACTCGTGCCTCTTTACTGTAATCAACACTGGTTTGCCAACTACATCTCCTTCTTCAACTAGCACAAGCTTCTTTACTTTTCTACCTTCAACATTAGCTTCTTCACATTTGACTTCTAAATTATCAAGAAGTTCAAAGTATCTTCTATTTTTACTGGCAGATGTTGTGTCAGTAAAGATAAAATATCCATTGTCCTGAAATACTCTATCTTTTAAATGAGAACAGTTAGCAACTTTTTGCTCACCGTTTCCATTTGTGACAGGTATTCTATTTCCATCGGTATCCTTCTGGTACTTATATCCATCCATTTTCCAAATATCTTGGGTAATGGACGATACTTCATCAGCTACCTTATATTCCATATTAACCACAATTGCTTCACCCGCTCTTGTATTAATCTCTTTTGATGATAAAGATTTAATATGAGCAGGATATGTACCTTCTTCAATCGGCATCCACTTATCGGATGGATCGAATGTGGCATCTAGTGTTTTTGCCATTTATTACTCCTTACTTAGTTTTATTTGTTGTATCACGGGTTGTTGTGTATTTTTCGACTATTGTAGTCCAATCAGACAAAAGCAATTTCTGATTTTTAGACAGTGTAGTATCCTTACCGCCTCTAAAATACAACATTACTTCTACCCATTTACCATCACCGGTTTTCATAAACCTGCGTGTTGACTTACGCTCTTTACTAACAAGTCCTTTGTCTTCCATCTCTGTGATAGCAGCTTCAGACAAAACGCCACTTGTTTTTAGAGCTTGAGCATCTTTTACTGTTATTTTACCCATTATTGTTATTCTCCTTTGCTTTCTGTTATTGTGTAAGTATGAAATGATGGATTAATTGTCAGTTGTTGACCATCAAGAGTTTGAAACACCATCATTGGTTTACCATTTAAAAGCTTTGTGCCTTTAAATAGTACTGTTCTAAACTCTTTACCATCGTTTGTACCAACACTGTAAGTTTTATATTCTTCTAATAATCCGTCATCATATGACTGGTTTAAGTCTCTCATATTATATACCTATGATTTCTTTAACTACTTCGCCAAATTTCTCTACTCTCTGCATTTCATCATTATTTATTGGTTCATATTCATATTCTTCAGTGACAGATTCTTCGAATTTTCTTATTAGAGCCTTCTTATATTCAACTCTTTCAGTAATTAAGTCAAACATTTTATCTATTTTCTTATAGATTCCACTTATTTCAGACTTTAT
>Ga0208011_1000590_pt1 | contig 13631 bp, 22 predicted proteins | sample 7_EtaG_FD_184080 | JGI IMG/M metagenome (GOLD analysis project Ga0208011, IMG submission 184080) | Marine viral communities from the Subarctic Pacific Ocean - 7_ETSP_OMZ_AT15161 metaG (SPAdes) (version 2) | ecosystem: Environmental > Aquatic > Marine > Oceanic | place: Pacific Ocean | collected... | reverse complement strand
TGACCGAGCAACAGAGGCAGCACCAAAATATTATTCACAATGGGATGATAATACTATATATGTAGTACCAACACCAGATGCTGCGTATTATGTAGAAGTAAGTTTATCTAAATTACCAAATAGATTGACATCAACTAATGCCAACACATGGATAGGAGACAACGCACCAGCATTAATGCTTTATGGATGCCTTGTTGAAGCCTTCAAATTCTTGAAGGGACCAGCAGAAATGCTGCAAATTTACACTCAATCGTACGAGACCGCTTTACAAGAGGTAGCTGCGCAACAAATGGGCCGTGGAAAACGGGATCAGTATATGAGTGGGGTCATTAGAGTTCCTCGCCCATCCATACAACCTGGATTAGGCTCGCAAAAATTACCAACTCAAGGAGGATAATAAAATGGCATTTACAGGATCGGCTGTCTGTAATAGCTTCAAGACAGAAGTTTTACAAGGCATCCATAATTTTAGTTCATCTGGCGGAAACGCTTTTAAGATTGCATTATATACCAATTCTGCAACCTTAACTAAATCTTCAACAGTGTATGTTGTAGGTGGTGAAGTAGCATCAGGTGGAGGATATACCACTGCAGGAAACGCTTTAACAAGTGTTACTCCAGCTTTAAGTACTGACACAGCATGCTGTGATTTTGCTGATACCAATTGGACATCAGCAACAATTACCGCTCGTGGAGCACTTATTTATAATAGTGACGCTACCCCGGATAATGAGCAAGCTGTATGTGTATTAGATTTTGGAGGTGATAAGACTTGTACAGGTGGAACCTTTACAATTCAATTTCCAAACGCTGACGCATCAGACGCTATTCTAAGACTAGCATAGGAGAACTATGGCTTTCGTTTTAAATGATCGCGTCAAGGAGACGTCAACAACTGCAGGTACAGTTACCCAACAATTATCAGGAGCTGTCACTGGGTTTGAAGGTTTTGTAGCAGGCATAGGTACTACCAATACTACCTATTATTGTATAGACCATACAGGGTCTTATGATGAATGGGAAATAGGAATAGGTACTGTTACTGATGCAACCCCAGATACCTTATCGCGTGATACAGTTATTTCTAGCTCTAATGGTGATGCTAAAGTAAACTTTACGGCAGGTGTTAAAGACGTATTCTGTACGGAACCGGCGAGCAAGACTATGGAAATGCTCATGACTGGAGTAGGAGATGTTATTTATTCTTCGGCGGCGAATACACCAGCAAGGTTGGCAGCAGGAAGTGATACTGAAGTATTAACATTAGCTTCAGGAGTTCCTTCATGGGCTGCAGCAACTACAGGTGATATTACAGGCGTTACAGCAGGGACAGGATTAAGTGGTGGCGGAACTTCAGGGACCGTTACATTGAATCTTGCTAACACTTCAGTGTCAGCAGGGTCATATACAAATTCGAGTATCACGGTAGATGCTCAAGGAAGATTAACATCAGCTGCATCAGGTACAGCAGGCGTTACAGCAGGCTTTTCGATTGCAATGTCGATTGCGTTATAGTATAAGGAGAACATATGGCACAGGATTTTAAGAGATATTTTGAGAAGGAAATAGGAACATCGGTTAGAGACATTCCTGATGGCGCTGACTTTAATACTAATGATACGATCATTGGAATTTCAGTTGCTAATATTGTAGGATCAACAATCAATGTGGATGTGTATATGAAAAATTCCACAAATGATTATTACTTGGTTAAAACGGCGCCCATCCCTAGTGGAGGAGCCCTTCAATTATTGGACGGCGGCGCTAAAATGAATGTTCAATCAGGCGATCGTATGTACATTGTTTCCGACACAGCTGCTTCAGCGGATGTCTGGGTATCAACAGTAGATGCGATAAGCGCATAAGGAGGATAATTTGGGCTACGTAGGCAACAAACCAGCTTTAAATTATACTAGCTTTGCAGCTCAGCATTTTACAACAAGTGCTACTACAACTTATACGCTAGATCACGCTGTCACAAATGAGAATGATATACGTCTAGTAATAAACAATGTCGTTCAACAGCCTGGATCTGGTAAAGCATATATAGCTTCAGGCACAACTTTAACACTTTCAGCAGCAACATCCGGCACAGACACAATGTATTGTGTTTTCTTAGGTAAGGCAGTTCAAACTGTAGTACCAGCACAAGGGTCAGTTGGATCTGATGAATTATCAGCTGACGCAATTACGGGCCAAAGCGCACTCGGTGCCGAGCCTGCAGACACTGATGAATTTATCATAAGTGATTCAGGCGTACTTAAAAGAGTAGATTATTCTTATATTAAACCAACTTCACAAGTATATAGAGATGCGCAACCAATTATGATTAATGGAAATTATGAAGTATGGCAAAGAGGAACAAGTTTTACAACTTCTGTTTATACGGCAGATAGATGGAAACAGGATTTGTCTGGTGCTACTGCAACTGTATCAAGACAAACTTTTACAATAGGTCAAAGTGATGTACCTAACAATCCAAAATATCATTTAAGACAAACAGTTTCAACAGCAAATAATAATTGTGGTATATTTTATAGACATGAAGATGTAACAACACTTACAGGAAATATTACAATTGCTTTTTATGCTAAGGGTACAAATCCTAATGGCGGAAATTTAAACATTATTACTAAGCAAAGTTTTGGAAGTGGTGGCTCTACAGCAGTTGAAACAAGTACACAAAATATAACTTTAACTGGCTCTTGGCAACAATTTGTATTTAATTTTAGTCTTGCTTCTATATCTGGTAAAACAGTTGGAGCAGGTTCTTATTTACAAATGTTAATTAAGCAACCAGATGGAGATAGTTCTACTAATGCTTGGACATTAGATTTAGCTAATTTTCAAGTGGAAGAAGGTACATATACATCTGCTACTTTACCACCTTTTCAATCTGAAACTTTTGGAAATAACTTAGCTAGATGTTTAAGATATTTGCAAACACCGATTTATGCAAATGACCATCAAGGAACAAGTGAAGAATATGCCACATTTGGTTTGGGTGTATATACAGCAAGTGGTTATTTTAGATGTGTTAGACCTTTACCTGTTGAAATGAGAGTTAATCCAAGTTTAGTTTCAAATAGTGGAAGTAATTATTTCTTTATTGGAAGTGGTGCTAATGATTATGTAGATGATTTAACAATTCACCCAGACTCAAATTATAAAACAGCTTTTGTTTATAATAGTGATGAAGCTAGTGGAACAGCAGGACAAGCAGGAAATTTAATGGGTGATAACACCAATGCTTATGCTTGGTTAGATGCGGAGTTATAAATGATAACAAGTGTAAAATATATAAAAGATGAAAGAGGAAATGACTCTGTTGTAAGAGTTATTTATAATAATGATACTTCTGTAAAAATAACTGTTCAAGTTAATAATGTAGGAAATACTGATTGGGATAATATTCAACAATGGGTAGCAGATGGTAATACAATACAAGAGGCAGATTAATGGCACAAAGTAAAATAGATTTAAGTAAAGATCAAGTCACAGGCACTTTACCAGTAGCCAATGGGGGCACAGCTTTAACTTCTGGTTTTAATAATGGCGGATTAGTTCTTGTGCATTCTTCAAGTTCATCAAGTTCAGCTACTTCTGTTACATTTGATAATGTATTTACAACTACTTATGACAATTACATTATATCAGCAACATTTGAAAGAGGTGATACTTCTGGAACATATATGAGATTATTAAAATCTTCTGATGGAACAGAAACAAATAGTAATTATTATATGACTGATTTTCTTTTAAATACAGATGATAGTACTCCTACTTATTCTAATAGTAATAATGTTTCTACTTGGTATATTGGCAGAGGTTCTGGTAGTGAAGCAGGTTTAGATACTTGGTTTAAATTATTTATTAAAAATCCAATGGGATCATCAGTTACTTATATGGATGGTGTACTTTATGGTTATCACGATAGCCATGATAATCACACATCTCATCAATTAGTTGGTCATCAAGATACTGAAGCACAACAAAGAGGTTTTAAACTTGTTGCTAATAGTGATAATATTACTGCTTACAACATTAAAATATGGGGGTTAACTAATTCATAATGAAAAAAATAATTAATGGAGAAGTTTTTGAAATGACTGCTGAAGAAATTTCACAAAGAGAAACTGAAGTACAAGAATGGAATAGTAAATCAGCAGAAAGAAAACTTGCTCAAATAAAAAATATTCGTTTAGATAAATTAAAGGAAACAGATTATATGGCTAATAGCGATTACACTATGCCTGATAACATTAAGACTTGGCGACAATCATTAAGAGATATACCTCAAGATTACACAACTGAAAGTCAATATGATACTTTATTAGAAATGGAAGGCGATATTCCTAACAGAAAACTTAAACATGCAATTTGGAGTAAACCGTAATGCCATACATAGGAAGAAATTTAGATATTGGAGATAGAAAGCTGATCTCAGTGAGCGGAAGTTCACCTGCGACATCTTATACGCTTCAATCATCATCAGTTAATTATTATCCGAGTGCGGCGCAAAATTTAATTGTGTCAATCTCAGGAGTTATACAAGCTCCAGGAACAGCATATACAATATCGGGGGCAACTATTGACTTCGGTGGAGTAAGTGTTGCAAGCGGGGATATAGATTTTATTGTGGCAATGGGTCAGAACGTAGACGTGGGAACGCCTTCGGATGGAACCATTACCTCAGGAAAATTAGCTGCTACATTTTATGTAGAAAATAACACAAGTTACAGTAGTTTTACAATGGCTTCTAGTAGGAACGCAGTTCTTGCAGGACCTGTAAGTTTTACTGGCACAACAACAATTCCTTCGGGATCAACATTGGTTATAGTATAAATGAGTTTATTAAATGTAAATACAATAGAGCCTAGCACAGGAACCGACATAACGTTGGGTGCGTCAGGTGATACCATAACGGTGCCATCAGGGGCAACAATCACAAACAGTGGAACAGCTACTGGTTTTGGAACAAGTGATGTTATATTTACAGCTACTATAAATGCTAATCAAAGTCTTACCCATGAAGTAATGACAAAAATAAATTTTGATACTGAAGTTGTTGATGTTGGCTCCTGTTATGATACATCAAATAAAAGGTTTACAGTTCCTTCAGGCAAAGGGGGTTATTATAACATTGGTGCAAAAGTAGTTTTTGAAGCCAGTGCCAGTTCTAAACAAAATTTAGGTTGGTTACAGGTTTATAAAAATGGTAGTTCTATTAGTTTAGCAGGTGGGGGATCTAATCAATTTGCACATTATCAAAACAATGAATCTAATGGTACTAGAAATATTGTAACTCAAACAACCTTTATAGTAAATTTGTCAGCATCCGATTACATAGAAATTTATGGGCAACAAGCACATGCTGATAGTTCTAGTTCAAATGCAAGATGTGATTATGCAGTATATTGGGGGTATAAATTAATAACATGATAACAATTTTAAAAGGAGGTCTATATGGCAAGTCTATCAACTAAAGTTAAGCTTTATTGTACCGCAAACAGCAAAACGGCTGATTTCGGTCCAGGAGGCAATGTATCTTTACAGGATGACTCGGACGGTAAAGGCCCGTACATAGCGAGCTGGAGCGTTGACGGATTGGCACAGCCATCTGACTCCGATTTAGCAACACATGATACGGCAGGCGATACTGAAGAGACAAACAATACTGTAAGAAGTACAAGAAAAGCGGCTTATGGTGATATTGGCGATCAGCTTGATGAGATATTTAAGGATATCGACGCGTGGAAAACGCGTATCAAAGCGATCAAAGATGCTAACCCTAAGTCTTGAGGAGAATAAATGAGTAAATTATTTGTAGATCAAGTAGATCCAAAGACAGCTACCACCCTAACGCTTGGTACGTCAGGGGATACTATTAGTATACCATCTGGTGTAACAATCGCTAACGCTGGAACCGCAACAGGTTTTGGCGGAGCTGCTGGTACAAATTCATTTTCTGTAACTGGGTCTGGAACTCAAAGTAGTATTGCTGATGCCACTTGGACTTTAATAACTTTTGATTCTGAAAACTGGGACACAGATAGTTTATTTGCTTCAAATAAATTTACGGCAACGGATGCAGGAAAATATTTTTTTACAGCAAATGTTTGTCTGTCTTATGATTCAGCAGCAGGACCACAATTTGCAGGTAGATTTTATAAAAATGGAAGTGGTGATTCTCAAACTCAAACGAGTTTAACTTTTACATCAGGAACTGTTAATACAGTTAATGCAAGAGTAACTGGTATATTAAATTTAGCTGCAAGTGATTACGTAGAACTTTACGGCTACGCTGATACAGGAACTGGAACAGCTTCAGCTCCAGCAGCAAGAAGTATGATGGGATTTAGAGTAGCATAATGATAACAATTTTAAAAGGAATTAATTAATGGCTAGTACAATATATGTAGACAAACTAGATCCGCAAAGCGGAACAGCTTTAGAGATTGGTAGTTCAGGGGATACCATAAGTATTCCTTCAGGAGCTACGCTTTCTAATCAAGGCACAACAGTGCCAACAGCTTTTGGTAAAGTAGCGCAAGTTTTGCAAACTTCTAAAACTGATACTACTTCAACAACTTCATCTAGTTTTGTAGATATAACTGGCATGTCAGTTTCTATAACTCCATCAGCAACTAGCTCAAAAATTTTAGTTGAAGTGCAAACTTATATTTGTGGTGGTGCTACTGCCAATCAACCTATTAATTTACTTAGAGATAGTACAGTTATAGGTGTTGCTGATCCAGCAGCAGATTATACAATGCCTTTTAGACAACCAGGTGATGCTCAAAATCAATATCGTTTTTTTAATTTAACAACAACATTTTTGGACTCCCCCTCATCTTCGAGTTCGACAACCTATAAATTACAATGGAAAACAAATTCAGCAACTCTGTATCTTAATAGAACAGTTGACGAAGGAGGTCTTGGATCTGGTGTAAATGCTTGTTCAACTATTACAGTTTCGGAGGTACTAGCATGACCGATATAATTAAATCCATACACGCAATCAAATCTGATGCACAAGTAACAGTAGATAATGATGACATTAATAAAATTACTTGGCACGATGAAAACCCAACTAATATAACTAATAAACAAATAACAGATAAACAAACAGAATTACAAACAAATTATAATAACAATAAATATCAAAGAGATAGATCAGTTGCTTACCCAAGCATTCAAGATCAGTTAGATATGCAATACTGGGACAAAGTTAATTCAACAACAACTTGGCAAACAGCTATTGCTAAGGTAAAATCGGACAACCCAAAAGGATAACATGGCATTAACAGTAGTAAAAACATCAGCATTAAGTGGCAACATTAATTTAACCAGTCAGGTGACTGGTGCACTGCCTGTTGCAAACGGTGGCACAGCTTTAACATCTGGTACTACTGATCAATACTTAAAATTTACAGGAACAACAACTCTTGCTAGTGCGGCAGTGGCAAGTGATTATGTTTTAATACAATCACAATCAACCACTTCTGCTGCTTCTTTGAGTTTTACTACAAGTTTTGATGGTACTTACGATACTCATGTTTTTGTAGTAAATAATTTAGAAGGAGCTAGTGATGGAGAAGATTTATATTGTAGAGTTTTAACTGGCTCAGGTGGAAGTACCGAAAATACTAGTGGATATGTTTATGCTTTACAAGGATTTTCTGCTGATGGATCTGCTCGTACAGCCGAATCCACAAGTACAAGTAAAATTGTCTTGCTTCCAGATGTTGATAATTATGCAACATATAAAAGTGGATTAACACTTTGGTTAGGAAAACCAGATGAAGCAGTATTAAAAAGAATGTGGTGGCTTGGTGGAGTAGAAAGAGATTCTGCTGGATCAAACACAACTTGGAATGGCTCTGCTTGTTGGACAGATGGTACAGGTGCAATTACTGGAATGAAATTTTATATGGCTAGTGGAAATTTTGGATCAGTTACAATTAATCATTACGGAATGAAAGGATCATAATATGCCAAGAACAAAATTAGTAAATGGTATTGAAATGCCTTACACAGCAGCAGAAGAAATACAAGCTGATAAAGACGCAGCAGAAGCTAAAACTGAAAAAGATAATATGATTTTAAAAACAGACCAAAAAGCAACTGATTCTAAAAGTGCTAATGACAAATTAATAGGATTAGGATTAACACAAGATGAGGTTACAGCTATAACTGGCTATAAACCTCCCGAGGAATAATACGTAATGGCTTTCGGTGCAGGAGCAATTGGTCAATTAGCTTTCAGTGAAACTACTGATGACGGATTTTCAATTATTGTAACACCTACGGGTGTTCAAGCAACCTTTGCACTAGGAACGGCAACGGTAACGCCTAACACGATTGTCATTCCAACAGGGGTACAAGCAACCTTTGCAGTTGGATCTCCAACTGTGACGGGAACAGCGACAGTCATTCCTACAGGAGTATATATTACTTCTGCTCTAGGAAGTGCAACCGTTACTGGAACAGCTGTGGTTATTCCTACAGGAGTTTCCTCGACTTTCAGTGTCGGAAGTGTTACATTAGAGTCAAGGTATTTCCCAACAGGAGTGCAGGCAACTTTCGCGCTTGGAACAGCAACGGTGACTGGAACGGCTACTGTTATTCCAACAGGAGTGCAGGCGGCTTTTGCAGTGGGAGATTTAAAGTTAACAATTTGGAACGGAGTGGACGACTCCTCTACAAATACATGGACGGTGGTACCAACAGGATAAGATATGGCAGATTCGACAATATTAAATTTAGATCTTCAGGCCACTGGCGCTAACGCCGGAACGTGGGGATCAAAAACTAACGACAACTTAGAGAAGGTAGAGAATGCCATTAAGGGATACACAGCAGTAAATATAGCTGGTAGTGGAACAGTAGCATTAACAGTTGCAAGTGGTGGTACGGGTGATCAACAAAGTAGAGCTTCTCTTAAATTAGAAGGAACCTTAAGTGGTGGTAGAGTATTAGAATGTGAAGCTAATCCAAACTGGTATTTTATTCATGATGCAACTACTCGTGCAGGGAACACTCTTACATTTGGACCAGCTGGAGGAACAGCAATTACCCTTCCTTATACAAACACTAAATACTTAATTTATACAGATGGCTCAACCGCCTTTGATGTCTTAACAAACATAGGAAATGTTTCCTCAGGAGGAACACTCAGTGCAACTGGTAATGTTTCTTTTGATGGTGGAACTTTTATTTTTAATGAAACCGGGGCTGATTTGGATGCTAGATTTGAAGGTGACTCAGACAATAATCTTCTCAGAACTGATGCATCAACTGACCGTATAGGAATTGGAATTGCAGCACCCTTGGCGAAGTTAGGAATTACCCAAACAAGTGCAACAGGTGCAGTACCTTGCATAGAGTTGGAACAAATAGATCAGGATTTTGCTTTTACTAACTACAAAGGAACAACGGCAGCGGATAGTTCAAAAAGTATTTCTACTTCAACTGCTGAAGCAGGAGCAAAATTCGGTGCGGTTAGGATAAGAATTAATGGTACTGATAAATGGATACGCGTTTACGATAGCGCTGTTTAGGAGGCTTAATGACTTTGATTAAGGTACAAGTAGCTCCAGGTGTTGACAAACAAGATACTCAATATGGTGCTGAAGGACGTTGGACCAATACGGACAACGTTCGTTTTCGTTATGGGCTTCCAGAAAAAATAGGAGGATGGGCGAAGGTTACATCCGATGCCTTAGTAGGCGCAGCGAGAGGACTTATTACTTGGTTCTCTTTAGATGGCGATCAATACGCAGTTACAGGAACAAACAAGAAACTTTATGTCTACCAAAATGGATCATGGTATGACATTACACCCATAAGAGTTACGGGTGCAAGCATTACAAATTTTACAACTAGCACAGGTTCTGCTACAGTAAAGGTTACAGATACAGCACACGGTGCCCTCGAAGGAGATTTTGTTACCATCTCAAGTGTATCAGGAACAGCTAATGGAATAATAGCCGCTAATCTTGAAGGAGAATTTGAGATACAGGTAGTAGAAGACACAAATAATTATAACATCATTGCTAAAGCTGCAGCGACAGGAGCAGGCGCTTCAGGTGTTACAGGAACAGCAGAATATCAAATCAATACCAACCCAGCTATATCTATATTAGGATATGGATGGGGTGCAGGACCTTGGGGTGGTGTCAGTGGCGGACCGGGATGGGGAAAATCCCGTGCATCATTGGCTGCTCCAAATAGTGTTCAATTGGATTCAGGAAAATGGTCTCTAGATAACTGGGGGGAAGATGTATTAGCACAGCAATTAAATGGTGGACTTTATTATTGGGACACTTCAGCTAGTTCTACAACAGTACAACGTGCTGTCAGCTCAACTGTAGCGAATGCTCCTACATCCAGTAGGTTCATGATTGTATCAGGTACGGATAGACATGTGATATGTTGCGGAACAGAGACTACCATAGGTACTCCTACTTCAAGAGATGATATGTTTATTAGGTGGTGTGATCAAGAAAATGTTAATGAGTGGGCCCCTACCGCTATTAATACTGCAGGAACTCAACGATTAACCGACGGTAGTAAACTTATTGCAGCTGAACGTTCACGTGGTGCAGTCTTAATATGGACTGATAATGCTTTGTACCAGATGCAATTGATTGGTGCGCCGTTTACATTTGGATTTTCACAACTAGGATCTGCATGTGGAGCATGTGGATTACATGCAACAGTGGAGAGCAATGGAAGAGCTTTCTGGATGGGAACTGATTCATTCTTCATGTTTGATGGTTCTGTTCAAAAGATTCCATGTTCTATAGAAGATTTTGTGTTTAAAGATATTGATGAGGCATCACAGAAGGATACCTTTGCAGCATTGAATACTGAATTTAATGAAGTGACTTGGTTTTATCCGTCTAATGGATCCTCTGTCATAGACAGAGCAGCAACTTTTAATTATGCGGAGAAAGTATGGTATAATGGTACTCTATCACGTTCATCATGGGCTGATAAAGGCGTCTATCAATATCCTTATGCAACCGAATATAATGCAACTGATTCAAGTGCAACCATTAGTGCTATTAGTGGACTTACAGATGGAAGAAGTTTCATGCACGCTCAGGAGAATGGAAAAAATGCTGATGGATCAGCGTTAAGTTCTGAAATAAAATCAGGAGATTTTGTTATTCCTCAAGCTGGGGAAAGACTTATGTCAATTAAAAGATTTATTCCTGACTTTAAAAATTTATCAGGAACAGTTAACGTGGAACTAGATTTTAAATTATACCCAACAAGTAGCACTGTAACTAATGGTCCTTTCTCCGTCACTACCTCCACTACAAAAGTGGACACACGTGCGAGAGGAAGACAAGGGGCTATTAAGATTACAAGTTCTGCTATTAATACAACATGGCGTTATGGTACATACCGTGCGGACATACAACAGGATGGAATGAGATAATGTCACAGATAAACATACCAAGACTTCCTGCGGCGCAGGATGAGTACAGTAAGGAACAAATCAACCAAATGATCCAGACACTGGATCTACTAATTCAGCTTCTGAATTCTTCTTACACACCAGAACAATTAAAGAACGAAGATGAAGCGCTATCATGGTTTCTAAATTAAATGGCTAATAATTATAAAAAAGTTATGACAACAGTTACATCCACAGGGGATTCAACAATCTATACTGTGCCGGCTACTACTACCACACTTGTTAAAACTGCATGGGTATATAATAATTCAGGGGGCTCAGCTATAATAAGCTTAAAGATAAATTCAACGTTACTGAGCACCAATAGTGCCGTGACTGATAAAGCTACGGAATCCTTCTTTTATTTAGCTTCAAGTGACATTGGAGTGATGGAGGCTGGAGACATACTGAAGATTAATACCAACGCACAACCAGTAAATGTTTACTTAGGTATATTAGAGATATCAAAATGATTGATAATACAGAAAATACTTGCTATAAGGAGAGATTATGCCTATAAATGATGATGCAGTAATAGAATACGTGGAGGTCAATGGGGAACAAGTTCCTAAAGTTGTTGTCCCTGCGGAAGTAACTATTACGAACACGGCAACAGGAAAAGAATACGGATCAGCGAAGGAAGCTGATGATGACGTTGACAATCCTGCAACTTCTACCAAGCGTGAACACATCCGGCAGGATGTTGTCATCAAGGTTGCAATTCACAAAATTTTAGAAGGAGTTACAGGTAAAGTATAATGGTAGATGAAATTCAAAGACACAGACATATACCTCAGAAATCCAATGCATTGGATAATTATTATGGATGGAACAGTTCAATGGGAAGGGATGTAAGGAATGAACCTTCTTTACCTCCTCAATTTCAATATCGTGATAAAGGAAGGACTGTAGTATCTGATATAGAACCAGGAGTGACTGACTTTGGTCTTAATAGAAGTGCTCCACGTCCTAACTTTAGAGCACCTTCAGGAATAGGTGGAGGAATAGGATCAGCACTGGGATATGGACGTAAAGATCCATTTGATCCAGATAGATTAGGAATACCAGAAGGATATGGACGTAAAGATCCATTTGATCCAGATAGATTAGGAATACCAGAAGGATATGGACGTAAAGATCCATTTGATCCAGATAGATTAGGAATAGGATCACTGCAAGAACAAGCAGCTGTTGATCCATCAGACTGGAGAAGTATTTTAAGAATTTTAGAAGCAGGTGGTGATCCTGGAACAGAAACACAGACAGCCGGACTATGGCAAACATGGCAAACAATAAAAGACCGTATCGGAGAAGACGCAGCGAATGATTGGCTAGCATCACAGCAGCCAGCTTATGCTAACCGTGGCGGACTAATGAGTTTAAGGAGATAAGATGGGATTTTTAAGCGATCTTTTTAAGAGTGACATAGCGAAGATGGCACTACCAATGGCTCTAGGATGGGCTATGCCAGCAATGGGCATTAGTTCATTGTTTGGAGGAATTAGTAATCCAATGCTTAGAAGTGCTATTGAGCAAAGCATGATTGGATATGGAACGGCACATCTAACAGGATCAAAACATCCTGAAAAGGCGGCGATGTATGCAGGACTAGGCTCACTACCATTCTCCTTCCTTAAGGCGAATACGGCAGCAGATGCCTTCAATAAAGCTTACGCAGGAAAGGATCCAAGTATTTATGAGACTTTCAGAGAGCAACTTACTCCTGAAATAAAAGCACAACCAGGTTATTGGGACGGACCAGGTGGCATGGAGCAGAAATTGGGAATAGGAACATATAATCCACCAGTAACTGCGAAAGCAGCAACCTACGGTCCTTGGAAACTTCCAGAAGGAGCTACAATACCTGAAAAAATAGACGCATGGGATGTTCTTGGAGGAAAGAAGTACAACATACCAGAAACAAGAAGTACAGATAAGTTATTAGAACAATTAACAGGTGACTTTACAACTATTGACGGTAAAACAGTGCCAAAAACTCAGTTCATGACTCCGTGGGAAATTAGCCAGGAAACAATACCTGCAGTTGAAGGGTACATGCCAGCGGAAGAGTTTGATTTTTATAGAAAAACAGGAACTGGTGGGAAGAATTTACTAGGACAAGAACTTGTAAAAGGAGAAACATACACTGACTGGACCCCTA
>Ga0208011_1000589_pt1 | contig 13655 bp, 17 predicted proteins | sample 7_EtaG_FD_184080 | JGI IMG/M metagenome (GOLD analysis project Ga0208011, IMG submission 184080) | Marine viral communities from the Subarctic Pacific Ocean - 7_ETSP_OMZ_AT15161 metaG (SPAdes) (version 2) | ecosystem: Environmental > Aquatic > Marine > Oceanic | place: Pacific Ocean | collected... | reverse complement strand
CAGTTCCACCACTTGCAGCAGCACATCCACCCACTGTAAAAGGTCCCACAGCAACATTAGAACCAGCAACACCAAGCATTTTTCCTGCATTCTGTCCTATTAAAACACTCTTATCTGAATTATAACAACAACCAGCATTAAGACCCATTATAACGTTGATACCCTGATCAGTAAGACTCATACCAGCATTTGTTCCCATTACAATGTTATCGTCCGCATCAGCAATAGAAGTTCCTGCATCTTTACCGAAGACAATATTATTCTCACCAGATGTTACTGCATTACCTGCACCACATCCAATAGCAATGTTATAATTTCCTGATGTAATATTCTTTCCTGCTTCATTACCAAAAGCAATATTATAACCTCCAGTATTATCACCAGGAGTAGAACTACCTTTGAATGCTAATTTACCCATAGCAACATTATCATTACCAGACTGACGACAACTTCCTGTTGCACAACCTATGTAAACATTCCTGGAACCAGTACTGAGTTCTTTGGCAGAATCTATTCCCATTATAATATTCTTACCACCAGTACTCATTTCTTGTCCTACTTTCTCCCCAAGTGCTATATTATGACTACCAGTAGTATTAGAAGAATTACCCAATAGTGCTTCTTTACCTATAGCAATATTATTATCACCACCAGTCCACTGCTGACCAGAATATCTACCTATAAAGACATTACAAGCAGGACTTGTTCCACATTTACCTGCCCCAGTTCCTATGATGACATTCTCAGAACCAGTGAAAGTTGCACATGCTGCTGCATTCTGACCCACTATAAAATTATTAGAACCAGTAGTAAGACCATATGCTGCATTGGTTCCTAATAGTATATTACAACCACCAGTGGTAGAACATCTTCCCGAACTGGAACCAACCACAAAGTTATATGCTCCAGTATTATTAGAAGCTGTTCCACCTTGACTACCAGCATAATAACCAAGATATACGTTACGAGCACCAGAATTACACCTACCTGCCCTGTTACCTATGGCAACATTATTTGCAGCAGTCGTGGCACCAACACCAACATATTGACCAAAATAAACATTGTTTGAACCGGTAGTAATATTCTGTCCGGCATTTAATCCTCCCATCATATTGTGACTACCAGTGGTAATACATCTACCAGCTTGACCACCACCAATTGCTGTATTACAACTACCACTAGTGATATCATAGAAGTGGAACATTCCACCTATAGAAACATTATCACATCCAGTAACAGAAGAACCGACACCAGTCATGATACCACAACCACCCACAATCACAGTTCGACATGCCATTAATGCCTTAGTACTTGGTCCATTCTCAGCACCAATAATAACATTATTAGAAGGACAAATACTATTACTGATATCAGCACAAATAACCTTTCCTGCATCGGCTCCTATTATAACATTTTGACAGGTATCCCACAGATTGTAACCTGCAGAATATCCAATTACAACACTTTGTTTGGTATTACCCTGCCTTCCTGCTTGACTACCAAAGAATGCATTCTGACCACTACTATTACCTGTGCTACAATTGCAAGTATGGCACCTACCAGCCTGAGATCCCACGAATGTATTGCCACTAGTTCCTTTACATGCATAGGAACCTGCATATCCCCCAATAAAAACATTACCACTAATATTACATGCCTTAGATCCTGCATTAAAACCAATAAAGACTTGCTGACTACCAGAAGTAAGGGTTTTACCAGAATCAGCACCAATAAAGACATTATTGCCAATACTAGTTGCATTATAACCAGCACAACAACCAATAAAAATATTCTGATCACCTTCATTTAATGAATATCCACTCTTATATCCCATTGCAATATTATAACAAGTATCGGCATCCGAAGCATTACCAGCATCAGTTCCAGCATATAAGTTTTCTTGATCATCTGGTGAGAATCCAGCAAGTCCAGTTAAGTTAGAACCATCACCATAGAGTTGATAGGCAGATACAATACCGACTGATAACTTCTGAGTATTTGCTGAAGTAACTGCATTTGTAGGAACAGTAGTACCAATACCTACATTAAAGTTACAATCACCAACAATCCAATGACGTTCTACTCCAGCTGCACATGCTCCGATTGCTAACTGACAACTACCATCTGTAATTGGTACGTCAATTCCAAATCCAAATGCAATATTATAACATCCTGATGTTTGGCTATTACCTGTCCAACCTCCAAAGAAACTATTATAATTACCAGATGTAACGTTACAACCTGCCTTACCACCTACAAAAACATTTCCATATCCAGTCGACTGTTTGTATCCCGCACTATCACCAATAAAGACACCATTAGAACCACTTTGTATACATTTTGCAGCATAATTACCAATAAAGACAGAAGTAGAAAAACTACAACAACCACTGCTGTGAGAACAAGCAGCATCTTGTCCAATCACGACATTACCATAACCAGTTCTATTTCTATATCCAGCTCTTCTACCGATCATTACATTGCCATTACCACTACATTGGTTAGCACCAGCATTATAACCACCAAAGAAGTTATATCCACCAGTACCACCTTGAACACCAGCATTTTCACCAATAGCTACATTTGCTCTACCTGTAGATGATTGGCATAAAGCATTATAACCAATCGCAACTGAATGACATGTTCCACTACCTTCACCAACTTTTCCCATCAAAGCATTAAACCCAATGGCAACATTATAAAATGCTGTTTGGGATCCATTATTATTTGCTGCACAAGAACCTGCACAATCTCCAATGTAAATATTACGTCCTCCTGTTTCATTAGTAATACTACATCCTGCATTACGACCAATTAAAATATTATCATCAGCTGTAGTAAGTAATTTACCTGCACAAGAACCTAATAAAACATTTCTCTCTGCACCACTTGCAATATTACATCCAGAACAAGTACCAGCATATAAGTTTCCATCTGCGTCTGGTGAGAATCCAGCACCAGTTAAGTTAGAACCATCACCATAATAAACTGCTGCATCACCATTAGAACCAATACTTTCCCCAGCTCCAATTCTAATTCCACTTTGAGCAGTTACTATTCCGACGGAATCTATATTAGTTACATCTTCGTATGTTAATGTTCCCTGTATGGAAACATTACTGGTAAAAGTTGCCGCGGCTCCTGCTACTATATTCCTATTATCATCAATAATAGTAGAACCGGATATTTTAATTGCCATTTACTTACCGTCTTCGTGGATACACTAGGTATTTTTTATATTTAGACAATCACTCCAATTTGGAAATTCTATCGTTCAGTTTATCTATCTGAGTTTGCTGTTCCTTGACTGCCTCAATGAGTAGACCAATCAATCCATTGTAATTAACCGTCTTCGGATCATCACCATGAACAAGTTGTGGCAATATATCTTCTATCTGGTCGGCAATGACACCAAGTGCTGGTTTATTATCCTTCTTCCAGTTGAATGATACACCCTCAATTTGTTTCACCTTACCGATTGGATTTCCAATAGGTTGGATATTAGTCTTCAGTCTAATGTCAGATGTAGAGTTAAAGTTGGTAGCACATATAGTATTGACAGTTACATTAAAGGAACTATCACCAGTAATCCAACGATTTGTTCCACAACCAATTGCAAGTTGATCATCGCCAGTTGCACTAGGAGCCTCAACTTCAACACCTATCATAATATTTCTTTTACCAGTAGTAATATTCTGACCTGCCTTATAACCTAGAGTAATGTTATTACATCCAGTTGTAATGCCTTTACCAGATCTAGATCCTAGGGCAATATTATAATCTCCACCAATAAGACTACATGCTGCACCACAACCTAGGGCAACATTATAAGTACCTACATTTGAATCAGCACAAGAAGCAGTACCTTTACCTGCATATCTTCCTATGAATACATTAGATTCCCCATCAGCATCACATGCACCTGCGTCTCTACCTATATAAACATTCGTCTTTCCGGCACACATTCTACAACCTGCACCTTGTCCTATGACCACATTCTGACAAGATGGACCTAGTGTTCCATTATTGGCAGCATAGGCACCTATAAAGACATTACCCAAACAAGTTGAACCTTTACATCCTGCTTCTGCACCAATGTAAGTGTTGTAACCAGCCGCACTAGTACTATACTTACCAGCATCTCTACCAATATAAGTACTAGAATAACTACCAGTGTCAGTATATCCTGCATTCTTACCAATTGCTATAAGACCAGAAGCCGTACTGTTTGCCTGACCAGCATATCTACCTAAGAATACATTGTCACTACCTGTAGTAGTACAAGCACCAGCACCCCATCCAAATGCAATGTTATAGGTACCAGTATTATTGGCAGCAGTACTACTACCTTTAAGAGCGTCTACACCTATAGCAATATTTTGTCCACCTGTCTGATAATAGTAACCTGCACTTTGACCTATAAAAATATTATAGAGAGCAGTAGTTAAATATGCACCAGCTTGATATCCAATACTAACATTATAATCACCAGTACCATCAGTTTTTGATTGATTATCTCCACCACCAGCAAGATATCCTATTCCTATATTATGAGCTGCAGCACCTCCTATACACTTACCTGCACTCCTACCAATGTAGATATTACATCCCGAAACAAGTTCTCGTCCTGCATTAATACCTATAGCAATATTCTCAGATGCAGCAACAGAACATCTACCAGCATACGCACCCATGTAGATATTATTACCACCACTAGTTTCACAATATCCTGCAGCTTGACCAATGAATATATTACAATCACCTGCATTTAATTTATTACCTGCAGCAGAACCTAACATTACATTATCACCACCAGAAGTTATTTTATTACCTGCATCCTTTCCAAGAATTATGTTAGAATCACCAGTCATAGCTGCAGCACTAGCAGCTGCAATACATCTACCCAATAATATATTATCACTGGCAGTGGTTATACATCTACCTGCTTGATACCCACCAATGAAGTTACGATCACCAGATGATAAACATGTTGCACCTCCTTTACCAAATATATGATTATGACTACCAGTAACAACAGCGTTACCAGCTGCATTACTACCAATGAAACTATTATGACTACCAGTGGTTAGCTTTTGAGCTGCTTGACAACCCAATGCAACATTATTACTACCAGTAACAACGCCCTGTCCCAGAGAGTACTTACCAAATGCAAGATTATAACAACCACTAGTAGCATTAGTACCTGCATATTTACCTAAGAAAACATTATCATCACCTGAATCTAATGCATTACCTGCTTGATAACCAACCATAATATTAAAGCAAGTATCAGCATCTCTAGCTGCACCAGCACCATTACCTGCTACCAAGTTCTCTTGTGAGTCTGCTATCCATCCATCAGTAGAACCCGCACCAGCAACTGTGATAATAGCTGTATCAGTACCCGATGCAGATGCAGTTACAGTTGCACCTTGGAAATCTAAAGTTGTTATTGAACCTGCAGTACCAATAGTACTTGATTCTTCTTGTACTGTGATACCACTAATAAGAGTTCCACCACCAATTCCAGTTAAGTTAGATCCATCACCATAAAAAGAAGTAGCACTTACAATACCGCTAGAGGCATACATTGTAATGGCAGAACCGACAAATGTATTACCAGTAAGTGTAGAGACACCAGCAACACTTAATGTTCCACCTAAAGTAGCAATACCACTGACATTTATATTATCTAATTCCGTGTGACCTATGACATTTAATCCATCACCAAAATTTGACATTTTGGAAACACCAAGACCACCATGCATAACCACAGAACCATGAGTGCTATAGTCAGAAGGTAAGGTATTAGAAAATGTTGTTACACCAGTGATACGTATATCATTCTCAAATGTAGAAACACCAGTTACCTTAACATCATCTAATTCCGTATGACCATCTACATCTATGTCACCATTAAAGTCAGCAGCACCAGTGAATGTTGATACACCACTTACATTTATGTTATCTAACTCAGTGTGTCCATCTACATCTACATCACCATTAGCATCAATAGCACCAGTGAATGTTGAGACACCGGATACATTTACGTTATCTAACTCAGTGTGTCCATCTACATCTACATCACCATTAGCATCAATAGCACCAGTGAATGTTGAGACACCACTTACATTTACGTCATCAAGTTCGGTATGTCCATCTACATCTACATCACCATTAAAGTCAGCAGCACCAGTGAAGGTTGAGACACCGGATACATTTACGTCATCAAGTTCGGTATGTCCATCTACATCTAAGTCACCATTAGCATCAATAGCACCAGTGAATGTTGAGACACCAGATACACTTAAATTTACAAACTCTGATGTAGCACTTGTACTAATACCTGGAATATTAAGATTAGTTAAACCAGATCCATCACCATAATAGGTGGCACCGGTGACAATACCAGCTGTGGTAACACCAGTTACTCTTAAGTCTTTTATTGTTGCCTGTTCACTAATATCAATATTTCTACCATCTACTTCATCATAAACAATATCATCCTTAACATATAGATCCCCACCAACATAGAAATCTCCACCAGTTGTAGTAATACCACCAGAACTAGCTAGAGTCGTAACACCTGATACACTTAAAGTTCCACGTAAAGTAGAAATTCCAACTACATCTAAACTATCACTAGTTACCGTTGTCGTATCTCCAGTACCTGTTAAGTTTGAACCATCACCATAAAATTGATATGCAGTAACAATACCAGCAGCAAATACTGCAGTGTTACCAACTCCAACTGCATTGGTAGGATAATCAGTTCCAACACCAACATTACCAATTACAGAAATAGAAACTCTATTCTCGCTGTAACTGGATATACCAACCTTGAGGTCTTTAACTCTGCCGCTAATGTATTTTGCCATTTTAGTTAAGTGTCTCTAATATGCTTCCTAAAAATTTAACATCAGATGCATTACTTGCTTCTAGTACAAGAACATCATCAGTTTCCATAACAAGTTTGCCTGGAAGTAAATTCGCAGTATCACTCGCCTCTATAGGCAATGCTTTTACAATTTCTGTTGTGACAGCAATTCCAGCAGTGGTTCTTTCATGTGAAAGAGAGACTGTACGTGTGACAGTACCAACATTTGCTGCCTGAGCTAAAAGAACAACACCAGTATACCCCACAGGAGCAGTATAAATCCCAACCGCTGATGTCGGTGCAACATGTGTTACTGTCTGGAATACGTTAAGTTTAAGTGCCATTCTTTTAATCTCCTCCTAATGCTAGAATGAATGGTGTCATTTGTGAGAATAAACTCTTAGAGTAAAATTCTCCAGTAATAGTTCCTGATTGTTGATCGATGATAACACCATCACCAATCCTAAAGTTACCAGTCTGATCAGTACTAGTGAATATAGTTAATCCACCATTACGATCATCAATTTCATTATCTTGAATTGGAACTGCTCCCCTCTGTGGAAGAGATTGTACAGGATCAACACCTGTTCCAATATACTCAAACGAATGACTGGATGCTATGATCCTACTTTGCTTATGAAACGGAACCGTAGTACCCACCCCAACAGCATAAGGTACATTATCATTAATGGTAATTGTACAAATGCCACTCGAAATAGGAGTAGAACTCTTTATAGAATAATAAGTTGGTTTCATTTGTAAAGAAGCAGTAGCACTTCCAGTCACACTAATAGAAGGAGTAGATGTATATCCTCTCCCACTAGAAACCACACTAATACTATCAACTACCCCATTATCAATAGTAGCCACAGCAGTAGCCTTAACACCCCAAGTCGTCGAAGGATCGCCAATAGTCACGCTAGGAGCACTTGTATAACCCGATCCTCCACTAGTTACTGCTATTTTCTCTACTTGTTCGTATACCTCATCAAAATAAACAACCTGACCATCATAAGGTCTTAAAGCATTAATCTTTACATTTCCACCAGAAACATATGTATGAGGAACAGTTGATACCCCTACATTTGCCGTAAATGAAGTGGTGCTCGGAACAGATTGTACTTCAAAAACATATCCGACATTCCCATCAGGATAACTTTTAGTTCCATAAGTACAATTTAAACTAAGACTTGATAAAGTAACACCCATTCCAACCTCAAATCCATGAGCACCTGAAGTTGTTACTGTGGCAAGACCTGATATATTATTATAAACAAAATTAGATACAGTACTTACAGAAACCCCCAGATCTAATACGAAACTATCAGCATTGGCGGCCGCTGCAGTAGTAACAATACCACTATATTTTCTAGGACTCTTTCCATTAGAAATTAAACCATAATTACCGAATGATGAGTTAGAGTTGGTTATATCACATTGCCCACCTGTATGACAGACAACACCAACATCATTGTTAATGGTGAACATGGATACAATTTGTGCATATCCATCATTAGTAATAGAACATCCTATACCATTGGAATTATATTGGGTATAAGAATCAGTAACCATACTCTTAAATGGACCAACTGATTTATTCCCATCAATTTTTAATCCGATACTATTCGTGACAAAATTTGTACAGTTACGAACATATGCAGACTGATTAAAATATCTAACTTCGTCTGGATTAAATGCTACAATTGCACTACCAGAATTCATCGTACCAGTGAAAGACATATCAGTGATATAATTTCCTGGTGCTACATGAAATAAATCACTACCCGCATTACTTGGTACTACTGTTACTTCTCTGAGACTATCTCCAATAATACTTACTTGTTTTGGAATAGCAATCGGATTACTTTCTGTATATGTACCAGCAGCAACTCTAATTACATCCCCCGTGGTAGAAATAGCAACGGCACCCTTAATACTTGCCTTTGCATCTCCTAATTTCTTTCCTGTATTATTATCATTACCATCTGCCGTTACATATAATACATTCGTTACTGTTGTTCCGGCACCCAAAGGAACAACTTCTGTGGCAATACCAGTGGCAGCAAACCTATCTCTCAGTGTTACGAGTTCTGCATCGTAAGTATTAAGTGCTAATTCTCCGACCTGAAGGTCAGTAACCTGCGGCCTTTTATTAGGTACCGCAGACCTTTTAATCCTAATAGGAGTTGCCATTTATTATATTCGGTATGTACCAGAAACGACAGTATATACTGCCTTCCTTTATTTATCCAAATTACATTTCCCTAATTTTTAAATATCGGTCCCAACTAAAAAACTCCTGGGAGAAATACCATTCTTCCCAAGGAGTATGTGCTTTATCTTGATTACACGATTCGCAACAAGAAACCATATTGTCAATTGTATTCATTCCACCTTTTGAACGTGGAATTACGTGGTCTATTGTTATATTCTCAGTCGAACCACAATAAACACACTTATTATCCCACCTTTCCTTTATCTTTCTCCTCCATAATCTGTTTGCTTCTGCCGAACTTGTTGTATATAAATTAAACAAATAGTGTCTGGGAGAAGATAAGATTTCCATAAGCAGGAGCGACTTATGAATATTTATTAGAAGAGATTTTCTTCCTGTTCTGTTAATAATGTGACATCAGATGTAGGATAAGCTACACAAGCAAGAACATATCCTTCCTCAACTTGATCATCGTCTAAGAAAGATTGATCCTCTTGATCTACTGTACCTTCTACAATCTTCATAGCACATGAAGAACATGCACCAGCCTTACAAGAAGAAGGATGATCTATACCTGCTTCTTCGGCGGCCTCTAAAATATAAGTATCTGCTGCACATTCAAAAGTTTCAGTTGAACCATCTGGAGTCTGGAGAGTAATAGTTGCCATGAGGTTTAATACAATTCAATATTATATATTATACCACATTACCTATAAGAAGTCACTATTGTTTTGATTCACTGGTACTTTCTTTTTTCCAATATTCAATTAATAGTTTAAGTTCTTTTATACGTTTCTCCGCATACTCTATTCGTTCAGATATCTTCATAATATTTCTTTCAGTTTACTTAATATATATTGATACGCCTCTACTATACTTCCTTCTTCTTTTCTAAATAAATCCTTATCAAAACTTTTCCCATCCTTCCATAATCTCATTCCATCAGGTGATAATTCATCTGCCAGAAGTAAATTCTTATCCGCATCATAACCAAACTCTAATTTAAAATCAACAAGTGTAAGATCCATATTAAGAAAGACAGTTTTTAATATACCATTAATTTCTCTTGCATGGTATTGCAATGCTTTAATATCATCACCATATCCCATCAATTTAATACGATCCTCTGTAAGTAAAGGATCATCTTTCTCATCATCCTTTAAATAAAACTCCACCAATGGCCAATTAATAATCTTACCTTCTTCTAATGTTGTCTGTCGAACTATTGAACCAGCAGCAACATTTCTTACCACCACTTCTATTGGAATAATTTTTACCTCTTTACATGCCATTGTTCTACAAGTAGGCATACTAAGATAGTGGGTTTTAATTCCTCGTGATTCTAATATCTCAAAAAGTATTTTAGAAATTTGACAACAGATTACCCCTTTGTTCTCTACCCACAATTCTTTCTTCCCATTACCGGCAGTTACCCTATCTTCATATTGAATAAGAACTACATCAGGTTCAGCAGTACGGAATACTGTCTTCACCTTTCCTACGGTAATTTTTGTTCCAGTCATGATGCATCTTCAATTTTATATGGAGATAATAAAGATTCGGCTAATGCTTTAGCCGATAAATTATTTTCACATAATTTATGCATCCATATTCTTTCATCCAAAGTAACTTCACCATCACTTGACATAATGCGACAACAAATATCAACTATCTTGTTTCTGTAATTGGTGCTTAACATGTTCAATTGCCTTTGGTAAAAGATAATACTCTCGTCTTTGGATAGCTTTAGTTAAGGAGTCCAGATCATCGTCAGGAAGAATAGGAACTTCTGATTGTAGAATTACTTCACCACCATCCAATTCCTCATTCACATAATGAACACTAACACCAGTCATCTTATCACCACTATCTAGTGCCTGTTCAATAGCATGTAATCCTTTATACTTAGGAAGTAATGAAGGATGTAAATTAATAATCTTATTGGGGAATGCATTAATTAACGTGGGTGTTACAATTCTCATCCATCCTGCAAGAACAATAAGATCCACCTTCCATGCTCTCATGACATCAATTATTAAATCTTCTTTCTTACTTTTAATATGGGTATGAGGAATACCTAATTTGTCTGCTCTCTTAGCAGCACCACACTTCTCTTTGTTGTGTATCATAACCACAACCTCATCCTCTCTACAGGTACGAACTATATTTTCAAAGTTAGTTCCGTTTCCAGAACACATAGCCCCAAGTCTCATGAATTTAATACCCAAATAAGTCTAATAACCATACCTATAATTAGCACATAATATACCCAAGTCATAGTCATTCCTATCTTATTATAACGTGATCCTTTAACATATTGGGTTTCTCCTGAGGCATCCCATCCGTCAACCATATATTCACTGGGGTCAATTTTTCTAGTCATAATGGGGGAAACTCCGCTTTAATTTGTTGGTCTGTCTTCTCAACAGAAAATTCTTTTACTAATCTCTCTACTTGTTTCTTATCAAGACCTGCAAGATTAGTACAGTTGTCTAGGCATCTGTAAATACACTCTCTATCACTGATAGATTTTCTTTTAGTAAAACCATGATCATCCATTTCCTCATCAACACTTGCCTCTAAATGAGATAGGTCTTGTTTCTTAGAAGGATTTACATAATTGTGTTTAGTCATATGGTTTATATTCTGGTTCTTCTTCTAATATAGAATGTTTAAAATGTTCTGTATGAAAATAAGATATGCCCGTTTTACCTTCCCTCTCATCAAGTGCCTCATTAATAAGTATTTTTAATTCCTTTGCGAGTTCGGAAGTAATTATCCTCCTCGGTTGTAGAATAGCAGGTTTATATTCTACGCGGCCTGTTGAACCCTTATAATTAGGATCAGTAGGTCCACTCATCCCCTGAGTATCAATCTTACTCATACCCTAATGCCCTCCATAAGGATCATTATAGTCATCAAAAATCCCACCATCAGGATCTTTATCATAATCATCTTGTTTCTTAAAAAACTCACCCATACTTGATTGGCAATCAGGTGGTTCAGGATCTTTATAACCCTTAATTTTTTTCCACTTTTGATGTAGAGCCCCCATCATCCAAGACTGAGAAAGACTCTTGGGGCCATTCTCTAGCAACTCAAGGGTCTTTTTATCACTTGTGTATGCTTTATACTCCTCTCTCCAGTTGGAGTCATCATAAGATTCAGTCATTTAATTTTCTTAGGACGACCTCTTTTTTTAGGTACAGGTTTCTCAACCCACGCTTCATTTTCTGAGGTAGTAGGATCATCCTTAACAAAATGTCCCTTACCATTCCTAGCCCGTACTTTTTTAATTTCTTTGGCTGCCTTCTCCAATACTTGCTCTAAAGGATTGGGTTTTTTCTTTACTACATTCTTCTTTGGTTTTGCCGGAGTCTTAATTTTTGCTTTACGTTTTGTGGGAGGTTTCCAAGGTTTCACTCTACCAGTAAGTTCCAACCATTCCTGGATGGAATCTTCCTTACCTTTCTTTCTACACTCTTCTTGATATCTCAGATATGGATACCATAGATAATCTTGAACGTTCATTTCTTTCTCCTAGGTACTTTAATTGTCCATGATGGTGCTACTAAATCAACTAACTCAAACTGAGCAGAATTCTTTTTCATCTGTTCTATATCTCTCCATGGTGGTATAACACCTGTTTCAATCTGGCCATATTGAGGAAGATTTTCAGTAGACTCAGTGATCTCCCAAATCATATTATCCACTTGTCCATAAAGTGAATCAAATGACATTCGTGTGCGAAGTTCACTTGCCACTTCATCAATTTCATCCTTTGTCAATTCCTCTTCCAGAAATGCTGCCCTTACAGCAGACAATTCATTCAGATTAATTGTAATAATATTATCATTATATATTGCCATAATTAATTTAGTGCTCTAAGTATTGTACCATAGATTTTAATATATGTATATTACCATCAACCATCTTTAAAATTTTATCACAATTTATACAACGATCCTTTATTAGTTTAATATTGTCAGTCCTACAAATAACACAAGTTCCTAAATTCTTAAAGGATTTTTTATAATAATTATTTAAAGTCCTCTTCTTGGCACAATCTTTACACTCATAAGCATAGGAAGATTCTAAGGTTGAATCTTTTCTACACTTATAAAAATCTGCCACCAGATCCTTCTCCACATTACAAACTCTACATACCCTCTTAACTAAAAAGAGATGTTCAGTTTGTAAAAATTCATCTTGGAAGTCCATAATTAACTTCAAAACCAGTGCTAAGATCCGGTCTTACCTCTCCATATTTATCCCGTATTTTTACAAGAGCTCTATTCCATGAAGGGTCATTACAGTTATACATAAAAAACTGCTTATCTTTAAAGAACTCTACTAGGTCATCCAAATTCATTTCATCAAAATCAATTGGATCAACCATATAACATCTTACTCACTCTTGCTCTACGTAATATCATCAATTCTTTATACTGTGCCTTTTGTGATGAAGTATAAGAAAAATTTTGCTTACGCCATTCTTTACGAAGTTCCCTAAGAGCCCGTAAAACCTCATGGGGTTTCATATTTTCTACCATAAAAAAAGAG
>Ga0208011_1000585_pt1 | contig 13708 bp, 6 predicted proteins | sample 7_EtaG_FD_184080 | JGI IMG/M metagenome (GOLD analysis project Ga0208011, IMG submission 184080) | Marine viral communities from the Subarctic Pacific Ocean - 7_ETSP_OMZ_AT15161 metaG (SPAdes) (version 2) | ecosystem: Environmental > Aquatic > Marine > Oceanic | place: Pacific Ocean | collected... | reverse complement strand
GAATGTAACGTTACCTAAAATTATACACGGGAGGGTTTCACGACCCTCCTTTTTTTTATTCACATAAATTCATATGTCCTATCCTACTTATGCTGTGTCCACAGAACTGGATGCTGTTAATCAAATATTAAGCTCAGTGGGACAGGCTCCTGTCACCACACTTGATCTTCAGAACCCTGAAGTTGCTATAGTCCTAAATACACTCAGAGAAGTAAACAAACAAGTACAATCAGAAGGTTGGACTTTTAATACTGAACATCACTATGAACTAGTGGCTGATTCAAATACTTATGAAATTGTATATCCTCAAAATGCATTATCAATTGACACTACTAAGTCAACAAATTTCGACGATTATGATCCTATACGTCGTGATGGTAAGCTTTATGACCGTCATGACCATACCTTCCTATGGAAAGATGGGACAGATCCTCTTACCCTGACGGTAGATGTTGTATGGTATTTTGATTTCCCAGACATACCACCAGCAGTACAACAATTTATTACTGCAAGAGCAGCCAAATTATGCGCTAGTCGTATGTTAGGCGATATTAATCTTTATCAATTATTAGAAGAAAGTGAATTAGTAGCAAGAGCTGCAGCACTGGAATACGAAACCAAGCAAGGTGACTTCTCGTTCTTTGGTTGGCGTGATGAAGAAGATTATCACAACAGTTATCAACCTTATTTAGCACTGAAACGATGAGCTCAATTACTCAAAACATACCTAATTTTTTACAAGGTATTTCTCAGCAACCTGATAAAAAGAAGCAATTGTCTCAAGTGAATGATGCTGTTAATACTTTCCCTGATTATGCTTTAGGTATGTTAAAGAGACCAGGTGGAAAATTAACAGATAAATTATATAACGCTACTTCCACTGGTAAGTGGTTCTCTATTCTTAGAGATGAGAATGAAAAATATGTAGGTCAGTATGATAATGATCTATTTAGAATCTGGGATCTTTCAGATGGTACTCCTCGTAAAGTAGATATGGGTACTACTACTGGTGTACCTGGTGGTTGTAACTATACTAATTTACAAACAGATTTACTTGCTTATAATGTAGCTACAGCTGATACTACAGCAAAAACAACTGCATTAAATACAGCTCAATCTGCTTGGCAAGAATCAGATGATGGACAAGAATTCACTGAAACTGATTCGTTTAGTACCACATTTGATTATGATACTGGAATCGGTGTGCAGACGGAAACACTTGTAGATGGTATATTCCAACAAGAGACTGGAGATACTTATACTATTAAAAAGAATGCTAATACAATTAGTACTTCAGCTGGTAGCATAGCTGGACCTGTTTATAAGTTAGAACAAACTGCAGAAGGTTCAGGCTATAGTACAGGTATTGGTGTAGGTCCTGGTAATAAAATACATATCAGTGCAGCAGGTTCTGGTTATTCAGCAGTATCTGCAGCAGCCACATCTGGTGGAACTGGTAGTGGTATGACATTAACAACTACTGTGTCAGCTGGTGCGTTGGCAACTGTTACTATTAATGCAATAGGTCAAGGATATAAAGTAGGTGACGAATTAACCGTCGCTGGTGGAACTGCAGGTAAAATAATAGTTGATAAAATTGTAACTGGTTCTGTTTATAAATTAGCAGTAACAGTAGGTGGAAGTGGATATACTGGTGCAACAGGTGTAGCAACAACAGGAGGTGGAACCGCTTTAACTGTTAATACAACTGCAGTTGCAGGAGCAATTACAGCAGCCGTTGTAAACGCACCTGGTAATAATTATGAAATTAATGATGAGATAACTGTCTCAGGCGGAGGTGGTAATGCTAAACTTAGGGTAGTACAACTAGGATATGGTACTACATCTGCTGGTTCAGGTACAGGATTAGTTGTTGATATTTCAACTGATACTGCTCATAAAGTAGAACCTGAAGCAACACCATCTGATACTAATACTATAGCTACTTACACACATAATGGAGTAACTGATTCAAGTAGGACAATAGGACATTATACTAATGTTACTGGTACAGCTAGTAAAGTTGGGACTGGTGCTATGTTTGATGTTGATGTTGATACTTTAGGAAAGCCTACTCTTACACTGGTATCTGGAGGTAGTGCTTATTATGCTGGTGAAACAGTAACGATTGCAGATGCATCGTTAGGTAGTGGAGGTGGAGCAGCTATAGTTGTTACTATTTCTACTACAAAAATTATTAAATCTGGTGGTGCGTATACTGCTACTACTGGATATAAAAAAGACGAAATCATTACTATTACTGGTGGAGGAGGTAATGCTAAATTTAAAGTTACAGAATTAACTTGGAAGAAAGGTTCTGATGTAACTAATGAGCATCCTTTATTAGCTGCTAATCAACATAAAATATTTAAACTAATTGAAATAAATTCTCCTACTCATACGCAGGCTCAGTTAACAACAACTACTTCTGCAATGGGTACAGCACAAACTAATTATGACAATGCTGTAACTGCTGAAGCAACTGCTAAAGGTAACTATGATTCAGAGGTAACAGCTTGTAATATATCCAGTGTCCCAGGTACTGCTTATTTAAAAGATGCTACTGCTGATGATATTGAATTACTAACCCTTAACGATTACACCTTTGTCTTAAATAAAGCGAAGACTGTTGCTTATACAGCTGATGTAGTAGCAGCTTCACCACATGCTGCTTTTATTGTTATTAATGTAGTTGCATATAACAACACATATAATGTTACATTAGGTGGGTCTCACTCTTTTAGCCACACGACACCACAAGACATCACAGCTGGTGATGCAGATGCTACAACTATTACAGCAGCCTTACAGGCCTCTATTGATGGACATGCTAGCTACACTGCAGTTACCGTAGGTCCTGGTATCTATGTTACTAGTAGTGGTGCTTTCAGTGTTTCCGTATCTGGTGGTTCACAAGAAGATGCTATTTATGCATTCCAAGATCAAATATCTAATGTAGGTAAACTGCCTATACAATGTTATAATGGTTATAAAGTAAAAGTAGTTAATAGTGCTAATGTAGCTGAAGATGATATATACGTAAAATTTACAACGAGTAACTCTGCTACATCTGGACCAGGTGTATGGGAAGAATCCAATGCTCCTGGTATGAAATATAAACTAGATCCAGCCACAATGCCTCACCAATTAGTCAGGCAGGCTGATGGATCTTTTGAATATGACCCAGTTACTTGGGAAGAAAGAGATGTAGGAGATGAAATAACTAATCCTGATCCATCATTTATAGGTGGTACTATTCGTAATATGTTCTTCTTTAGGAACCGCTTTGGTTTCCTTACTGGAGATACAGTTGTTATGAGTAAAGCTGCTTCCTTCTTTGATTTCTTTGTAGGATCAGCACAAGTTGCAGCAGCAGACGATCCGATTGATGTAAGTGCATCTTCAACTACACCAGTATTCTTGAACTATGTTAAGACAGTTAGTGCAGGTTTAGTTCTATTTAGTGATAACGAACAGTTCTTGTTGTCTACAGACTCTGACATCTTATCACCAGAAACAGCTAAAATCAATACACTAGCTGGTTATGAAGCTGATACAAAAATAGAAGCAGTTAACTTAGGTACGTCCTTAGGCTTTATATCTAAGACTCCTTTATGGTCTCGGATGTTTGAGTTATTCAGAATTAGTTTGACAGATCCTCCTGATATGTTTAATACATCTGGAGTTGTACCTGAACTTATTCCTTCTACTGTAGATAATATAGCAGGATCAGCTGCCATGAGCATAGTCTCTATAGGACAGACTGGTACAAATAGATTATATCAATATAGAGCATTAAACGAGCCACAAGGTAGACGTGCTTCTACTTGGTATAAGTGGGATTTAACAGGTAATCTTATTGATCAATTCTTTGATGTTAGTACCTTCTATGCTGTTGTAGCAGATGGGTCTAATGTATATGTAAATTCATACGACTTAAGACAAGCTAGTGATACTGGTTTCTTAACCTTACCTACTGGTGAAAAAACAGATGTATGTATGGATATGTGGCAAGCTAATCCATATAGAACTTATAATCAGCTTACTGGAAAGACTAGAGTATTCTTACCATTCACTCATATAACAGGTAAGACATTAACTATTGTAGCGTTAGGTGGATACATTGGTGGTACTCTTGGTGCTTCTGAAGCATCAGTTGGTGCTATATTATACCCAACTGTAGGAGGTTCAGCAGGATCTGAGTATGTAGATATTGATGGAGATTATAGAGGTAAGAACCTTATCATTGGTTACATATATACTATGACAGTTGATTTACCTAAATTCTATCCAACTAAGCCTGCAGGTGAAACTGTAGCAGCTGATTATACTTCAGATCTTGTTTTACATAGGATTAAAGTATCTACTGGACTTAGTGGGCCAGTGAAATATAATGTAAATCTAACTGGTATTCCAGATAGAATACATACAGTTAGTGTTATACAACCTTATACTTATACAGCAAATGATGTAAGTATGGCAGCTGAGGGTGTACATGATGTACCTGTATATCAACGTAATGAGAACGTATCCTTAAGCATTGTTGGTGACACACCTTTACCAGTTTGTTTATTAGGAATGAATTGGGAGGGTAACTATAATGCTAGAACTTATCAACGTGCATAATAAGGAGGTTAATTATGTTTAATGAATTTGGCGTCCCTATTAATGACGCCGAAATGGCGATGTATAATATCAAACCCCATGAAAAGATACTAGCTGACTCTGGTATAGAAATGAGGTGGGGTTGGATAGCAGGTGGTGCTGCCTTAATCGGCGGTATGATGTCCAGCAACAAACAATCAGACAATCAACAAAGAGCTGCAGACAGACAAGCAGCTGAACAACGTAAAGCATTTGCTAATCAAGCTGCTTCTAATGCTTATAGTACTGAGTTCGAGAAGTTAATGATCGAAGCTCATAATGAGAGAACTGTTGAAATATATGATAAACAACTAGGCCAATATAGAGAACAGGTTGGCCTTAATGCTGAATCTGCTCTACAAGCTTATGCTCAAGAACAGCGCGTACTTAATGAGCAATACACGATACATGCTTTTGGTAAAAACAAAATGCTTCGTGAATTGATGGAAGTACAAGGCAACCAATTAGCAGCTGGTATGGGTAATACTAATAGATCTAAAGAAAGAGCAAACTTAATTAATTCCTTAGGTAATTTTGGAGTTGAACAGCTTATGCTAGATGAAAACTTACGTGGTGTTCAATCTGCTTATAGGCAAAGAAAGGGTGCAATTCAATCTCAATGGGCACATGCTGATCGTGATGCCTTTGCTAAAGTAGCTATTGCTCCTAGATTATCATTACCTAAAACTGGAGCTGGTCCGCAATTATCTGCACCTGGCCCTGCACCTAGAATAGGTGGTCCTGGTTTAGGTTCGTTCTTTAGTAATGTATCTAATGCAATAACTGTTGGTACAGCTGTGGCTGCCTTATCAGACGTTGCATTAAAAGAAAACATTAAACATATTGGTAAATCTCCATCTGGTATAAATATCTTTGAATATAATTATCAAGGAGAAACAACTAGACATCGTGGTGCTATGGCCCAGGAAGTCTTAGTTAGAAAACCTGAAGCTGTTGTTGAAATGGACAACGGTTATCTAGGTATCAATTATAGTATGATTGATGTTACACCAACTAAAGTACCTACTACGAAGTGATGACTTATGGGACCTAAAACAAAATTCAATCGAGGTACTGTTGAACTTGGTCAATATCAAGAGAAGGGTAAATTCGATCCTTATAAAATAAAGGAATATGAAATTGCCCAACTGCAGAAAAACCAAGAGATAGAAAAGCAAAACTACCTGAGGCGTGCCGAAGAAGGCAAGCAGAATATGGATCTCCGCTTTAAACAAGAGGAGATGGAGTTTAAGATTGCTAATGATTATGCCAAATTACAAGACGATCGTGACTTAGCAGAGTTGAATATGCTCGTTGAGTCCGGTCAACAACTTGTAATGCAAGGAGTTAAGTGGGCAAAAGAAGGACAAGCTAATAGAGCAAAAGCAGATTTTAAGAAACTTCCTAAAGTTGAACAAGCTAAAAGAGAACAAGAGTGGTTAAGATTATTAGAAAAACAGAATTTAAATAATAGAACTGTAGAAGAAGTTGTCCAAGAATTAGAAGCACAAGGTATTTCAAATCCATTTGCTGAAGCTATTAGAGGTAAAGGTAAAGTATACGCTGCTACCTATATGGAACTGGCTGCAGTTAATTATGCAGGACATGTTCCTCGGCTAATGGATAAAGCCTTAAGAGAAAGAGCATTCGATACAGGAGTTGTAGATAACCAAGGTAAACCAGTACTTAGGAAATGGACAGAACTTACTGATAAAGAAAGATCAGGACGTATGGGTGCAGCATTTCTTGCTGAAGCAGGTGCATTTACAGAAGGAATATTAGGTAAAGATTTACCTCCTGAAGTAATTGGTCCGACTATTGGTGCTGCTATTAAAAAATATTCAGATAAGTTTGCTGTTGATCAAAGTGCAATATATGCTAGTAAATTACAAAAGGATACTCAACAGAGTGTTAAAGCTAATATTCTTGGTATATTTAAAAGAGCTAATGTTGCTGATCCAGGTTATTCTGATAGCTTCAATAACGGGCCAGCTATAGAAGCACTTAGGTCTTACATGCCAGCTGGAACGACTGATAAAGAACTTAGACAACACATTGCTAGAGAACTTACAAAGGAAATCATCACTAATCCTAAAGGAGAATTTGCTCAGCTTGGGCTTAAATGGTTAGCTAGTGATGTAAAAATAGACGGTCAAACGACCACTAGAATGTTCAAAATGAAGAAGATTCTAGAAGACACAGGGTTCTGGCAAGCGTATGAAGCAGCTCATATATCTCAAAAGCTAGAAGGAAGTGAAAAATCAAAGCGAGTTATATTACAAAAACATCTACTGATGCAGTCCAGTGAACCAAAAAATCTTAAAGATATGCAGACGGACATTTTTGAGTGGTATAGTGCTGTAGATCCTGATAGTGGTTTAACGAATAAAGAAAGACTTGGAGGTATGACTATTGAGTTAGTTACGGAAATACTTACATCAGATAATCCTGCAGTAAGCGATGGCCCTCAAGACAAATTAATGGATGAATTAGCAGGAATGGCAATACATAATGGAGGTACAATTACACCATCAACTGCTCGGTTCTTTGGTGCTAATAATGCAACAATTACATCTTTACAAGAAAGGGGTCTAGTTCAAACTAAAGAAACCACTCCTGATGGGGATACTAAACTTGCAGGAATAGCTAAGAAGATTACTAATGGTATATATAAGTCTGATGTAGGGTCAGCACAACAAAACGGTCAATGGGCATTAACAAACAGGCATGTAACTAGGCTACTATCAAGAAGCGTTGAACAGTATAAGAAGACTATGACTCCTCAGGCAGCTGTTGATGCTGCAATAGCTGATATGGTTAAATTATCAGAAACTGAAGGAGGTAGACAACAACTTATATATGATGCTAAAGAAGTTACATATAATTTTACACCTGAAAACCAAGCTACAGATATAGCTTCTGAGATAATAAGAGTAAGTGGAGCTAAAGGGATTTCTCCACTTGAACTTTTAAAAAATGGTGAGATTCAATCTCTTAATCCAATCCTATCTAAATATTTAGATATGATGAAGGAGGATGATATAACTGCGACACAAATCAGAAAAGCAATTGCTATTGATCCTGTACTTAATAGTGCTACTTGGCAAAATAAAATAGGTTTAAATCCAACAACTGTTGTAGATTGGCATTTAAAACGCCTTGGTTTTAAGGATGGTATACCTGATCCTAGTGAAGAATGGAGAGGTCTTGCTGCACAAGTAGCTCCTCAAGTTGCTGAAAGCGTAAAAGCTAATAACACTACTTTTAAAATAGAAGTTGCTAAAAACACTTTATCAGAAGAAGATGATACTCGGCTTAATGATACTATGGGTTTAAATAACGAAATAAATCCAGAAGATGCCAAACAACTTGGTAAATCATTTAAAAGAGTCACTCAACTATCTAATGGATTAGAGAGATCATGGGACAGTAATTTAAGATATCTTACTGATGAAAATTCAGTTAACGTTGATATAGATAATGTACATAATAATTATGGGTTATCTAAAGACTGGAACTTGGGGGGATACCATCCCCAAACAGTTAGAGCACTTATTCCTTTAGCAAATGCTTATAAACGTTATCTTGAAGAAAATAATTTACCTGTTCCTAAAGACTTATTAAGTGAAATAGTACCACGTCGAGGGCACTTCCATGACCGTGGTAATGCGCCTAATCCAAAGGGGCAGAAACAATCAGCTAGAACTAATTTTGAAGTAAATTCAGGTACGTTTGCTGAATTCCTAGCAGCTGAAGGTTCTAACTATGGATTTACAGTATCGAAGCTGAAACCAGAGACGTTTCTTGGAATGAAACGAAAAGAGTCAAGATATGTAGATGGTAAAGTTGTCGAGGTCGAGGACACTGGATATACATTAAACTATACTGGTTCCAATGGTATGGGTCTGACTCAACCTAATTTAAGTCTAAAAGGTGATTTAGTCGAAGGAATTGGTTATAGGGATCACCATACATTGAATGCAGGGAACCGTCAACAAATACTTAAACGTACATTCCGTGCATATGGCCCTACAGTTTTTATGTACGAGGGAATACCCTTCAGTCAATTACCGATTGAAAGACAATCTGAACTTTTAACTGAATGGGAAAAAGTACGACTTACAGCTCATTCGGAACCTAAATAATTATGACGTTTTCAAATATAAATCAGGAAGATTTAGAACAAGAATTACAGGAACACTCTGCAAATTTAAACACTTTGCAAGCGAACCAACAAGCAAAAATAGAAGACGAAGATCAAGCACTCATTGATGCAAAAAGAGAAAAAGAGTTACGTGAAAATTCTCATGGTGCTCTTGAGTCAAAAGAATTTGGTCTAAAAGAAAACGTACAAGAAGTTAAAAATGCTGTTGTAGGTGGTTTAAGAGATTCAGCTAGTTCTATTCTAACCGCACCAGAACGTATCGTTGATATGGCTACTGGTGAGATGAAGAGAGAAATGCAAGCTGGTGGTTATACGCCAGATTGGCAGCCATTAGGTCATCGTGATGAGATAGCAACTAAAACCTGGTGGGGTAGTATGCTTAGAACTGGTATACACTTCGGTTCTATGGCTATTCCTATAGTTGGTTGGGCTGGTAGAGCTAGTAAAGCTACAGGTGCTGTAGGTGCTATCTCAAGAGCAACAGTAGCAAATCCTAATTTTATTATTCAAGGTGCTTCAATTGGTGGTATATCTGATTTAGTTTCAGAATACTCTCAAGATGCTAATGGACTTCAAATACTAAGAGATAGGTATGGTTTTATAGATACTCCTATAACAACAAACGATAGTGACCACCCAGCAGTTTTAACCGTTAAAAACTTTTTCGAAGGATTAGGTATTGGTACTGTTGCTGATGGAATAGTAAGAGGATTAGGAAGAGTACGTGGTAAGAAAGGTCTTGTTAATAATCCTACTAATGATACATTAAAAGCAATTGATAAGATTGAAAGTCGTCGATTACTTAAAGCAGAAGAATCTGCTAAAATTCAAGTAGATACAAATTTAAGACAAGCAACTATTAAAAAGTTATTTACTAAAGGGATTGATTTTAAGAAATTAACACCTGAAGAACAAGTAAATGCAATGTTGAAAGTTCAACAAGCTGACCGTTCAGGTCGATATACTACTTGGACACCGCCTGGTGAAGATAACATTGCTAGAGCTGATCGTCGTATTACTCAACGTAGTGATAGTGTCGAAAATCAGAGAGCTGAAGCTGGGGCTAACCAGGAGACTTCTCCATTCCCAGGAGCTTATAAAAGTCCAGATACCCATCAAAGATGGCAAGGTGCAGCTAACTCTACAGGAAGTCCTTATACAATCAGTAAAACTTTAAAACGTATTCATAATGAATGGGGTGCTGAATTAGGATCTACAGATAGTTTACTAACTCCTGCTGCTGCTGAAGTTTTAGCTACAGAAGGTTTTGGTTCTAAAGGTATTACACCACAAATTGCTAAAGAATTAATGGGTGATGCTCGTTTCAGACGCTTAGCTGAAGAATTGAGAAATTCAGGACGTTCTTTACAAGATGTTTATGGTGATGCTTTTGAACGATTTAAAGAAGTCATGGGCGGTAGAGATGCTGGTGCATTGGAACCTGATGAATTCTGGAATCCTCTACGTAAATTTGCTGGTAGTCAAGGTGACTTTGAAGTATGGGCAGGTGAGAATATATTAGCTGCTGATTTAATTCAAACATCTTTATTTAAACAATTACGTGATAGAGCATTAGTTGCTAGAGAATTAATAAATATTGATGATATTACTCTTAAAGATGGTCCATTAAAAAACATACATGATAATTTAATTGTCGGTATGACTCAGATTAAGAGATCTAAATTCTTAACTAGTCCTGAGTATCAAGACATGATAGCACAAAAAGGAGGTGCTAATTTAGTAGAGGATGTATTAGATCAAATCCATTTTGATACTAAAAAGCAAATTGATATGATGATGGATTTAGCTAGAAATAATCCGTCAGATGAGTTTCTTCATGCTTTAGTTGAAGCCTTCTCAATGTCTAATAAAATTCAGAATTGGCAAGATTTTGATGGATTCATGCGTGGACGTTTATTAGGTGCAACAACAGAAGAAGGTGTAAAACGGACAGGATCGTTAATAAGAGAACTACAAGGTGTTATGGTTAATAGTATCTTAAGTGGACCCAAGACTCCATTAAGAGCTATTATGGGTACCAGTACTGCTGTCTTTACTAGACCTATGAGTCAGACTATAGGTGGTTTAATGAGATATATGGGTACTGGATTCCAAGATGCTTCTGTATTAAGAGAAGCTTTAGCTGAATCAAATGCTATGATACAAGCAGTACCAGAAGCTACCGAATACTTCTTTAGTCGTTTAAATAGTTATTGGGCTGGTGATATATCTACAATTAAAAATAGATTTGCTGAATATAGTAACTCTGATGACCATTGGGAATTAGTTGGTAATTGGGCTGAAACAAGAGGAACTGTAGGTGAAAAAGCTGCATACCGTGTAGCTAATCTAGCACGTTCTGCTAATCAAAGTAACTTCCTAACTTATTCAACTAAGTTAATGGCATCTACTGATGATGCATTTACTTTAATATTAGCTAGAGGTCGATCTAGATCTAAAGCTCTTAGAGAAGCTATGGATGCACAAGCACATGGATTAATCCCTGATGTCAACCCTGAGTTAATAAGGAATTATCAAAATAGATTTTATCAAGAAATCTTTGATCCAAATACAGGAACAGTCAGTGATAGTTGGTTGAGAAATGCTAGAGCTGAAGCTACTTTAACTAAAGATTTGAGTGGTTTTGGTAAGTCATTAGATCAGTTATTCGGATCAAATCCTTTATTAAAACCTTTCTACTTATTCGCTAGAACTGGTATTAATGGTTTGAATCTAACAATCAAACACACACCATTAGGTGTACTGACTAAAGAATTTAATGATATAGCATTTGCTAACCCAGAAGATTTAGTAAATGTAGCTAAATATGGAATTGAAAATATACAGGATCTAAGAAATGCTAGAGCCTTACAAAATGGTAGAATTGCATTAGGTAGTTCTATGATTTTCATGGCAGGACAGAAATATCTAAATGGAGAATTAACTGGTAATGGACCTGCAGATAACTCCAAGCGTCGTCTATGGATGGCTGCTGGTTGGAGACCACGCTCTATTAAATTAGGTAATGTTTGGGTAAGCCATGAATCATTAGAACCATTTACCTCTATACTTTCATCAGTTGCCGATTATGGTGATAATCAAAGTTTAATGGGTGATGAATGGGTAGAAAAAGGATTACTTAGCAACGCTTTAATTATATCTAAAGCTATGGTAAGTAAAACTTATCTACAAGGTTTCCAGGGTATGACTGATTTATTTGGAAGAAATCCTAAGCAGTTAGAAAAAATTGCTGCTAATATTTTAAATAATACAATACCATTAGCCGGATTAAGGAATGAAATAGGGAAAGTCGTTAATCCTTACATGAAAGAACTTAATTCAGGATTTACGGATAGTCTTCGGAATAGAAACCAAGCATTTGAATTACTAGCAAATGAAGAATTACCTGTTAAATATGATTTATTAACTGGACGTCCAATTAATGATTGGGATCCTCTTACAAGATTATTTAATGCAGTAAGTCCTGTTTCTCTTAACTTTGATCAAGCACCTGGTCGTAAGTTTTTATTCCGTAGTAATTATGATTTAAGTATATCAACTTATACATCTCCTGATGGTGATGATTTAAGATCTAATGCTCAAGTTAGATCTAAATTTCAACGAGCTATAGGTAATCAGAATTTAGAAAAGCAATTAGCTAAATTAGCATTACGTAAAGATGTACAAGAATCTATACGTCTAATGGAAGAGGATATAGCATCAGGACGTGCAAATCGACCTCCTGGCATAAGCCCAATGTCATATCAACATAATAAATTAATTCACCAATTAATAGTAAGGGCTAAGGGCAGAGCTTGGGCACAGATAATGACTGAGCCAGATGTACAACATTTAAGATCTGCAACTACTTTAGAAAAAGCTGCAAAAAATAATAGAATAACTAATCCGAAGGAAAGTAATAGACAATACGATCAAGCCACTCAATTGCTAGAAATGACAAACAAGTAACACTATGGCTACAACTGAAAATTCTTATACATCGTCTGCAAACCAGACGTTGTTTTCATTTACATTCCCATATATAGATACTACTGATATCAAAGTTTCTGTTGATTCAGTAGCAAAAACAATTACAACTGATTACACACTCGCCAGTGCTACTCAAATACAATTTAATACAGCTCCAGGAGCTAGTAAGACAGTAAGGATTTATAGAGATACTGATACAGATACTAAGAAAGCATCGTTTTTCTCAGGATCAGCTATCCGAGCTCAGGATCTAAACGATAACTTTGATCAAACTCTCTATACTGCACAAGAACTAGTAAGAGATGTTGGTGGCATCTGGGACGATACTACTGAAACAATTAATAGTACTGAAACCTGGCCAGCCTCTGGTGTAGGTGATGACGATACTATTGCAACAACTAAAGCAATACAATCTCAAATTGTAGCAGAAGTAGGTAGTGCAACACTTTCAGGCACTGTGTCTGCTAGTGACCCAACTAAAGTTGCATTGGACGGTTCTAATAAAATGACCGGTACAAATGCTTTAGGATTACCAGCAGGTACGAATGCACAACGTCCGACTGGTGGTTCTACACCTGCTGTAGTTAACGGTATGTTTAGGTACAATACTGATAGTAGTTCTTTCGAAGGATATGCTGCAGGAGCTTGGGGTGCTGTTGGTGGAGGAGCCACAGGACCAGGCACTGATGCAATATTCTGGGAGAATGATCAAACAGTAAGTGATGATTATACAATAACAAATAACAAAAATGCAGGTAGCTTCGGACCTATAACCGTAGCAACAGGTAAAACCGTCACCGTTGGTGCCGGAGAAGTATGGACGGTGGTTTAACTTATGGCAATTACAATTACTGGTGATGGAACAATCACCGGACTTAGTGCAGGTGGATTACCTAACGATAGTGTCCA
>Ga0208011_1000574_pt1 | contig 13824 bp, 26 predicted proteins | sample 7_EtaG_FD_184080 | JGI IMG/M metagenome (GOLD analysis project Ga0208011, IMG submission 184080) | Marine viral communities from the Subarctic Pacific Ocean - 7_ETSP_OMZ_AT15161 metaG (SPAdes) (version 2) | ecosystem: Environmental > Aquatic > Marine > Oceanic | place: Pacific Ocean | collected... | reverse complement strand
CCTATCCTCATTGAACCCCTCTCTTAAATCATTGTAGTGTTTCAAGCCAGAGATTGCTAACACTTCTAAAATCTCATCTGCTAACTCTTCCACTTGATTTAAATTTTTAAATTTGTCTTTATGTTTTTCAATTAACATCTCTACCAATTTATATTTGGTGTAGTTGCCAACCTTCTCATAAATTATTTCTCTTTCGTCCATTATTTTTCTCCTTCTTCTATTATATCATTTTCTAAATCGTGTCGTAGTAAATCTAAATCTTGTGATTCAGTATCAACACCTTGATATAGAACATTTTGTATTCTATCTAATATTTCTTGTTTAGTCATTTTATTTCTCCAAGAATTTTTTGTTCATTGTTTTAGCCACACTCATCATATTAGTAGCGTTGATAAACTCAGCGTCTTTACCATACATAGTTTTGAAAGATTTGTTATCTGATTCAGATTCATAACTACCACCGATAAAGTAACTCAACACACTAATACCTTTAGCTCTCATTCCATCACACATTTTCTTCGTGTGTCTTTCAGCTCTCTCACCACTATAATAGATTTCATTGTTAGAGAAGTAAGGTTGTCCATCAGAATAGTTAATGAAGTAACTATCTTGATTAGAGTTACCAGGTATCAATTCTTTTTCAATGGCCTCAAAACATAATCCCTCAGGAGTAGTTCCACTAACATTAAGAGCCGAGAAAAGATTTTTTACTTTAACCAATTTATCTTTTCTTGAATCATAAGCCACCAAGATTAAAGGAACATCTGAATGTCCTCTTCCGTGAGTAGTTCTGATTGAAACAACCACATCAATGTTACCAGCCATATCACAAGCCTTAATCATCGCAACTGCCGAAGTCATAGCCTTGTTCCATTTATCTCCACCCATACTACCACTAGCGTCAACCGAAATGTGTAAGTAAGCCTTGTTATATCTTTCAGTAAAAGTAGTTTGGAAAACATTTGAGTTTCCGAACCCAAGTTCAGCAATCAATCTCTTATCAATCTTACCTGAATCTTGTCTTGAATATTTAAGAGAACTTTCTTCTCCTCTAACTTGAAGTTTTCTTCCCAACATAGAACCAAGTCTTAAACCTTCTTCAACAAAGTTATACTCTCTTGAATAAGTACCACCATAATTTTTTTGATTCCAAGAACTACAACAACCGAATTGGTCAGAGTCAATAAGGTTTTGAGTTAAGTTTTTAACAACTAAACATTTAGTTCCTTTACCAACCGAAGAACCACCATAGTAATCTTTTTCAATATCAGAACCAACATTCTCATAAGTAGCTCCACTTTCTTCAATAGAAGAAATATCTTTAGATTCTTTTTTATTTAATTTTGTTTTTTGAACATCACCATCAAGAAACTTTTCTTGTTTCTCGAAAGCTTTTTTCAACATATCTTTTTGTCTTTGAGATAACTCAACAGAATCAGAACCATCATCATTACCTGAATTTTCAGAAGGAACATCAATTGCACCATTATCTATCGCATCTTGAAGTTCTTCATCAGAGATAGTGTTACTACCACCTGAACCATTATCCTCTTGAGAATCATCACTCTCGTCATCAGAATCACTATCTTGTGATTTAGTTTTGATAGGTTCAATAGATTTAAGAATCACACTCATAACATCACAAGAAATCTTGAAACACATATCAGTATTTTCTAAACCACCTCTTTGAATATTTCCTAAATTAATTAAGGAAGCAATTTCTTTTAAACCTTTAAGAGCAGTTAATTGTCTGTTAGAGTTATGTAAGTTAATAATTCTAAACATATAAGACTCAATCTCTTCTGTTCTGAATTCATCTGATAATAAACCTTTATCTACATTCTTTGAGTAGAAATACTTTTCATACATAGAGTGATAATAAGATTTGTAACCAGGAGAAGTTCTGAAAATGAAAGAGTCAATTCTTCTATCCTCAACATAGTTAAGAATGTTTTTGATAGTTGAAATAACTTCATATCTTTGAACACCAACACTTTCACCAAGAACATAAAGTTCTTGAGGAATGTTATTCTCTAAATGTCTAAGTAAATTGAAATCAGAAAGTTTAATGTGAGAACCCTCGTGAAGAGCAAGTCCAACAGCAACATCAAATTTCTTATCATCAATATTAGCACCGATAACAACTTTTTTACCATCAGTATAACTTTGGTCGTTTGAATTGAAGACAACAGGTATATTATCTTCGGTAACAATATTAACAAAGTTACCAATGGCTCTTTTATAACCAGCCAAAGCAACCAAATCTTTTCCTTTACGAACAGTAGTGTCTATACCTAAAAATTCATCAACATCTGTATCATCATTATCATTCCACCAAAAAGATGAATTCTGTTTAACTTGATTTTTAACAGGTCCACTCCTAAAAGTAAAACCCTTAAAATCATTTGAATTAAAACTCATAAAACTCCTTTTTTTATCTCTTTCAATCATATTATAATATACGAAGAATATTGCAATTAAACAAGCTTTTCAGTCATTTAAATTGTAACAAGTTGTAACAAGATTGTAACATTACTTTGGAAGTTGTTTCCATTTAAAGTATTTAATTGGATGTTTTATCGCATACCATATGTAATGCAATAAAACAATTAGTTTATTTTTTAATCTATTCATATTATTCCCCTAAAAGTTTGAAGTGAAGATACTGGTCAACCACTCGCTTCCCACCGTTTTGTTTCACACGCCTAAGCCTTGTCCGTTGTGCATCTTCACTTCTATCAAGGACGCAACCCCTTGATAATGTGGAGGTGATAGGATTCGAACCTACGACCGCTGCAGTGCAAGTGCAGAGCTCTCCCAACTGAGCTACACCCCCATATTTAAAAGTTTCCATCGGCAACTTGAAAACAAGTTAATCCATTCTTTCTCCACATATCAACAACTTGGTTTCTGTCGTCAAATACCATAGCAACATTATCAACACCAATATCATCTAACCACATTTGTTTCAAATCATTGTCTGGCATAAAATGAGACTTTTTATCAGTTGGTCTCATTAAAATTTTATCGAATGGAACATCATTATCATCTAACCATTTAATTGTAGCATTTAATGTTTTACCTGAACGACCTGATAATACCCAAATATCAAAATTAAAACTTAATAATCTAGCCATATTAATAACTGGCTGATTTGGTAAATCTAAATTAATATTATCAGGATTAAAAAATACATCCCAATCGAATTTACCATTATCTTTAGTAGCTAAAGTTCTTCGTTTATCAATAAGAGCTAAAGTTCCATCTAAATCAAAAATAACAATTTTATCTTTTCTAATCATACTTTAATATACACATATTATATATATCTAACAACATATATTTTGTAACAATTTGTAACAGATTGATATTTATAATTGGTATGGAATATTTAGCATTAATAATTTTAACAAGTGGATTATCCATTACAATGATTATTGGAGTTTTGTTATTATGTTATATAGCTTATAGAACACTTGGGGAATGGAATGATTAAACTAAAAGACTTATTATTTGAGAAAGTAGCTCATTCTAAAAAATCATTGGAATGGGTTTCATTGGATTTTATTCCTATGACCCCAAAAACAATGAAACAAATTATGGGTGATACACCTATTACGGTATTTCATAACTTGAATCCAGATTCGATTAAAAATAAACTACCTAAAGTTATTGGTAAAAAGAAATCAATATCAACATACTCTACTGATACAGAAGGGCATTTGGCAGTTGGTGGTGGTGTTCAAACTGGTGGTGGTGTTGTATTAGAAGTGGAAGGTAAAGTGTTAGTTGCAGGAACTGAAGACTTGGGTTCTGTACCTGATGAATCAGGAAGAAGATGGATACACCCAAGTACCTTCGGTAAGATAGTTGGTCTGAAACAATTCGAAGGTGGAGGTGGTGGAATATATTTTAGAAAACATTTATACAATATGGATAGGAAATTAGAAGATATATTGTGGAGATATAAAACAAGTTTATTAAAATCTCCAACTGATAGTGCAGAAGATAATGCGAGATTTCCAGATTATACAGGAAAACAAAAAGCAGATTTGATTAAGAGATACATCGATGCTAGTAATAAATTTTTACTGAAGATGAAGAAGACAATTAAGAAATCATTCGAGAATAATATAAACAATCCAAGAACAACAAAATTTATGAGTAAGTATGGTTACAATGAATTATTAGTTTATGATGTAAAGGTTAAAGATGCTTATATTGTTTTAGATATAGTAGGTGACCCAAATGATTTTGATGCTACGGAGAAAGCAATAAAGAATATAACGAAAGATTTGAAACCATATGTTAAAGGTAAAATCTTTACAGGTTTTGCTGGTGGTGTTAAGAAGTTTATTAAACAACGAGGTGGTAAGGTATAATGGCAAAGAAAGCAAAAGGTGGTGATTGTTATGAAGCAGCTGGTAAACTAGCTCTTGAATTTATTCGTGGTAAACATCCGAAGGCTGAATTAGTTCATGGTGTTGCTCTGAATAGTTTGGACTATATGCCTATGGGACACGCTTGGGTTGAGGTTGGTAATACTTGTTATGATTATTCTAATGGTAGAAAGATAAAAATATCAAAGAATAAATATTATCATTCAGGTGCTATTGATGGGTTATTAAAGAAAGGATATAAACAACATAGATACAAAGGATTAGAAGTTGCTGAATCAGTATTGAAATATAAACATTGGGGACCCTGGGAAAATTTAGGTGTCAATAGATAGGAGATAATTATGGGATACAATCCATTTGATTTTTTAGGAACAGATAAAAGAAAAAGAATTAGTCCAAAGGTTATGGGATTAGCACACGATGTAGTTACTGAACATAAACTGAAAGAAGTTATAAAAAAAACTATTAGAGAAATACTAAATGAAAAGTAATTTTGAAATATTACCAATATTCTTTGATATAGAAAAACTACAAAAAGCCACAAATGAATTATTTACGAAGATGTCTTGGAAACAACATATTGTAAAAGGTTTATGTATGACACAGATTCCAGGTGACCCATCATCTGCAGATGGTGATAAGTTACGAGGAGTATTTTGGACTAAACCTGATTCGACAGGTAAAGAAGTTGAGAGAGAAAATGTAGTTGATGAATCTCAATATACAGAATTTGTAGAAGAGTTTAAAGGAACATACTTTGAAGAGGTTTATAATATATTATCTAAAGAATATAAATTAGGTAGAGTAAGATTATTATTATTAGAACCTCGTACTTCATTGAGTTGGCATAGAGACCCAGAACCGAGAATACATATTCCTGTATTCACGAATCCAGGAGCCCATCTATGTATTAATGACACATTAAAACATTTACCAGCTGACGGTACAATATGGTTTACAGATACCACAAAATATCACACAGTATTTAATGGTGGAGAAGAAAACAGGATACATCTTGTTGCAACATATTTGGGAAAAAGATGATATACCTAAACACATTACTAGCAGAAGCCAAACTCAAACTTAATATCCCATCTGATATTAAGAAACTCTATAAACTATTTAAGAAGAATGGTAAACAACTTTATGTAGTTGGTGGTGCTGTTCGTGATGCTATATTGGGTAAGTCACCTAAAGACTTTGACTTGACTACAGATGCTAAACCTGATGAAGTATTAGCAATTGCAAAACAAGGTAAGTTTAAATCAGTTGAGGTTGGTAAACAATTTGGTGTTGTAGTTGTGGGAGGACACGAGATTGCTACATTCAGAAAAGATATAGGTAAGGGTAGAAGACCTGATGCCGTTGACTTCACAGATATTAAAGGTGATGTTAAGAGAAGAGACCTAACGATTAACGCGTTGTTCTACGATATAGGTAAAGGACAAATTGTAGATTTAGTAGGAGGGATAGCTGACTTAAAGAAAAGGAAAATTAGAACTGTCGGGGACCCCAGTCAAAGATTTGATGAAGACCCACTGCGTAAGTTAAGAGCTGTACGATTCGCTGGTAGTGTTGGTGGTAAAATGACTAAAGATACCTGGAGCGCGCTGAAACAGGACTCTGATTTATCAGGAGTATCAGCTGAAAGAATAAGAGATGAATTTATTAAAGGTGTCACCAAAGCTAAGAATGTTCCCAACTATTTTAAAATGTTAAAAACATTAGGAATGTTCAGACAGATATTTCCTGGATTGAGTATACTACATCTAAAATTAAATACCAATGATTATAAATTACAGATAGCTTATATGTTACAAACTAATGATAAGGATAAAATTAAATCTAAACTGAATAGTTTAAAGTATACTAATGTAGAGGTTAATGATATATGGTTATTGATTCATATGTCAAGACCAGCTGAAGTAATTAAAGACTTACCATCATTTAAGAAATTACAATCCAATAGTAAACTTACCACATCACAAATTAAATTGTGGGGTAAAATAAATTCAAGTAATTATGTTAGTAAATTATGGAATTGGAAATTATCTATTACGGCAGATGATGCAAAAGCCGAAGGTTGGTTAGGTGCAGGTATTGGTAAATATATTAGACAGAAAGAAGAAGAGTTATTTATTTCTTCTTAGGTTTCCTTTTCTTAGGTTTCCAACCAGCTGGTTTAATACCAGACTTCCTTAATAACTCATCATATGATAAACTATTCTTTTTATTCTGAACTCTACGATGTTCCTCATAATACAAATCAAATCTTTCTTCTTCTGTAAGTTCATCATCTTCTAAAAGATATTCTTTTATTTCTTCAAGTGACATATATTCGGCTACATCTTCAAATGGTGGAATAAAATCATCATCTAATTTAGGTTTTGATTTTCTTTTTTGTTTGGGTTTTTTCTTTGGATTATTTTTAATATAATTCTTTTCCCAAGTTCGTAGGAAGTTATCAAATTGGTCTACAAGTTTCTCATATTCCTCATCTGTCATTTCAGGTAAGTTCCAATCTAAAAAAGTTTCATCTACATAATCTTCTCTTTTCTTCTTACTATCTTTTGGGAAGTAAGCTTCGTATCCACTTAACAATTCATTGATAGCCCAACTGATAAAATTAACTTTATGCATAGATTCTTTATCATCATTACCAGCTACATCAAATTGTATTTCATCAAGAAACTCTATTAGATTTTTCTGTAAGTCTTTTGTTATGATTATGTATTTCTTATTGAACTTGTCTTTCATTATGAACCTCCATTCTCTTTACTATAAATATTATTAAAAAGGTGTAAACATTAAAAAAGAAGAAGAAAAAAATTTTTGTGATATATATCAATTCTCATCAATATAGTTTTGTATGCGTTGATTGCCGTTTAAGTATTCAACCAGTAAGTCGGGTTTGTCGAGAGCTTCGAACTTATATTTCCTGTGAAACCCATTATGACACTTTATACATAACACGACACCGTTCTTCTTCTCATATCTTAACTTAGGAAATTTATTCCAGCTGTAGATATGATGAGCGTGTAACACTCTTGTAGTCTTTCTTTTCTTGTTACACTTAACACATACATAGTACTTACTTAAACCAACTCTTCCTTTATTAAGTTGGAATACACTTGTACGCCAAGTCTTATATCTTACTTGTCCTTTATTACCTCTCCACCGATTGCCTTTTTTAAATCTCATTAAGATTAAAGTTAGTCTTTAAAAACTCTTTAGTATTTCCAATAGCCATATTCATACTTGTTTTAGAACTACCATCATATACACTTAATAACCTTACAGCTTCTGATATAACTTCTCTTGTTAATTTAGATTGTATATCATTACCTGAATAGTTTATCTCCATACCATCTTTGTTTTTATACTTCATACTTTTACCTTCCTTAAAAAAACCCATACACCTATATTGATTGAACCTATTATAAGATTGAACAAACTATGTCCACTACTGAATAAATATATTCCATATATTCCTATAACTAAGTTTAACCATAATGTCATTTTAAATAACTCAATATTATCTTTGTTTATATCCAGTTTCATACAATCTCCTTTACATCTTCTGGATTGGTTATAACCAAGTTACCACTATAATAAGGACCAGTTCTATACTCTACAAATTTGGTATCTTTTATCATTTTTATTCTCCAAACTTGTAGTTAAATACATCTAAATCTCGTTGATACATATCTGTCACTATTTTTTTTGATTCATCATCATATAAAGATGTATAGTGTTCATATGTTCTTGATTTATGATGACCCATTTTTTTATGTGGAATCCCAACAGTAGAACACAATTTAGACCAATCCTCATCTATATTTTCAACCTTACCAACAAAATTTAAATTACTTTTCGTCGCATCAGGAATTTCAACCAAACTTGATTGAGTTTGATAATGTAATGCTGTTGGTACACCATCTTTAAAAATGTTGTCTTTTCCTTTTACAAATTGTCTAAATTCAGAACTACCATCTTGTGAACTTCTTTCAGTATCATTCCAATAAGAAACTAATCTTGAAAATGGATTCCTAACAAATATAAATGAAAAATATTTATCCATTTCATCATCAGTTGTGGTTTCAATCCATTGTGAAAATTCTTTTGGATTGTCTTTTTGAATTATCCAACCACCCATTGGTTGTAGTATCATTCTAAATATAGATGTTCCTGCTGCTTTACCTGGCTTATAATATATTAATTTTTTAGACGGATTTACACAAAGACTGCGTTGAATATCCCAGGGTATCTCCCATACATCTTTAAAATTTTCTCTACCCAATTTAATCCCACCTATACCACCTAGTCTATAATAATCTGTAAATTTATTTTCCATTAAATATAACTCCATATAGTTCTAATAATTCCACATCATAATCTTCACAAGATTTTTTAACTCTCTCTTTTAAATTTAAAAATAATTCAACATCATTTCCTATATCAGTATAAAGGTCTTCACTATCTAACATAATATGTTTTATTTTTCCAGTATCAAATAGTTTATTGAGATTCAAAACACCCCTTAAAGTTTCTATTTTAGGAACAAACGCCACCCCTTCTGGTAACATTTCACATATTAAATTTACCTCTGATACTTCTTCTATGTTAGATGTAGCAAAATACTTTATATTCTTATATACTTTCATAGCATCAATAGCTTCTGTAAAAGATAGTGATGGAACAGGTGGTTTTGTTCTTCCCTTTGGATAATCTAAAAATACATCATAATCCACATTTACAAATTTATTTAATTCTTTTTCGTCTTTTACATGTGCCATATTAATTCTTACGACTACATCATCAACTTTTTTAAATTCATCTAATGTTAGTAGATGATTCGATAATAATATCATTTTTATTTTTCCTTACTTTTATGTTTAAGTATTTACTCATTAATGTTAATAAAACAGCAACGATTACATCTGAAATTGGTGGAACATTAGGAAATCCATAATTCCATACAATAACAAAAAATAACCAAATTAAAAAAACTTTATAATTTATTAAAGTGGTTCTGTATACAATATACAACTTTTTTATGAAATAATCAAGCATTTTTTTCTCTTATTTTCGTAGCAGATATTTCTTTTATATCTAATGGTGGTGTATGTTCTATTATATCATAACCAACATCTCTACCATAATTTACTGACTCTATTGGTGGTATTGAAATCACCTTAACAGAACCAGTTAAAACTTTGTTTTGTAATTCCGTTTCAATATTTAATATCACATCTTCAGTTCTATATGGATTTTTTTCAGGTTCTGTATCGTGTATGTCCATAACAGCTATGCAAATCTTTTTACCCAATTTTAATCTTTGTTCTATCAACCATTTATGCCCATCGTGGAATGGTTGAAACCTACCTACAAACATTGAATATCTCATTTTATTATCTTTGTTTATATCCAGTTTCATATTATTCCTTATTATTATCTATTAACATTTGTATAATACCCATCTTACATATACCACAAAAGGCTAATGGTAATTGTCCTATTTTACCTGACATACCTGTCATATCAACATCGGTATCACATATCTCACATTTAGGTAAAGGTTCTTTCTTTGTAGTCTTAACCTTACCTGTATTTAAATTAATTATTGTCATTAGTAATTATACCTTATGTAACCAATCGACCATATACTTAATAAAGTAATATATAGCGGTTGTGATAGATACAGATAAACCTAACCTTAACCACCATACATAATTAGTAAGCATATCAAAGAATAAGTATATCATAAACACTTGTCCTAATAAACCTACTATTAATGCTGTTTGTTCTACTATATCCATACCAAATGTAACCTGTACTTTATCATCATACCTTGTTCTACCCATTATACCTTTTCCAACTCATCGGATAACTTAAAGGCTAACATAGTTACTATTACAAACCATACATCATCAGTAGTAGCAATCATATAGAAACCACTATATACTAATAGTAACACAAATATAAGAAACTTTAGTTTCTTTAACTTATCTGGTATCATATTCCATTTATTCATATTCTTATCTCCTATTTAATTTATTATATAATTTACTATGTTTAATTCTTACATGTACTGGCATCTCTATTACTAACCAATATAGTATATAGTAACTTAATACCATACCTACAATTGAAAACAATACATATGCTATACCCATCATTTCATGACCTGTCATCATACTCTTACCTCACTTTCTATAATTTAATTTATTATACTATTATAATATACAACATAATGTGTATATAAGTCAAGTGTTATTTTATATAGGTCAAAAAAAATTACCCCGAAATGTTTATCGGTTAGGAGCGCTTAAAGTAATGCTTTAACCAAAGTGAAAAACCTTTTCAAGTGCTAAAATACGAGATACGAAAAAGGGGTCTTTTCAAACCCCTTTTTTAGAATACCCTACACATACTACCTAACTATTAGTATCTTCCGCTTCCGCCATTTCTTCCTCGTTAAAAAGGTCGTCAGAAGTGCCGTCATCGCAGAACTTTTGGACTATTTGCTTCACAAAGGTTCTTTCGGAGTCTACACCACCCGTATCGTCATATTGAGGGTAAATACTTACTTCAGACGCTTCCTCGAGGGAGAAACCATCATATAGTAACCCACATAACTCTACCGTAGTCCTTGTAGAGATACCAGAGGTAATTCTCGCGGTCTCACTACCACTCTCTACCCTTGTCAGGTTAGCTATCTTAGCCACACTCGTTAATACACTACTATCTACATTAGGGAACATATAATTAAGTAATGAGGCCTCATCAGCTTCGTTTAATACATCCATCTCTACTATAGTGAATCTGTCCATTAAGGCTTTGTCCATTACTCGTGTTGATGTATACTCATTACCTATATTAGCGGTTGCTACGAAGGTTACACCATCTGCTACCTTAATAGTATCACTACCATTTTGCTCATCTAACCTTAAATACCTCTGACCATAGTCTAATACCGTCATTAATATGTTCCAAGCGTCAGGATGGGCTCTGGATAACTCATCTAATAGTATCACAGCGTTAGGTGTCTGTATTGCCTCCACAAAAAGTGATTGAGAGAAATAAGTACCTTTGGTAGTATCAAAGTGAGTATTACCAATTAATGTAGAACGAGGGTCTTGAGTCGCACCCAAGTTAAAATAGAAGTCTGGTCTATCTAATGAATTAACAACAGATTTCGCGGCCATTGTTTTACCACAACCAGCAGGACCAGTCATCATAATATTCTTACCTCTGACAGCAGACCTAATAAGGTATTTCCATTTAAGTTCTGACATCATCAACCCTTTAGGCTTTAAACCATAAGAATTGTGTATAAAAGCAAGAACTTCAGCGTGGTCGGTAGGAACATCGATTTCTGAAGAATCTTGTATATTTGGGTCATTTAAAGGATTTAGAGTTTCACCCGCTTTTAGCTCAGCCATTACTTTATCAGTAACTTTTCTCCAAGCATATCCTTTATTACCATTAGTAGAAGGGAAACGACCAATAAGGTAATTTCCGTTGAATGCGTTTTTTCTGCATCCAGATGTTATTTCTGATGTCATCTTAACACCATCAGTAGACCACGCATTAAAGCGGTTACCTGATTTCTCTATTTTACAGATGACATCGGGAAGTAGTATTTGTTTAGCCATTAAAAGCTCCTTTTTAATTACATTATAATATACAAAGAATTTCGCAAATAAGCAAGCGAAATCGGCATTTAAATTGTAACAATATGTAACAGCGCTTAAAGTGATACTTTAAGTAGATAGGCAAAAAAATGGGCCCATCGGAAAGGAGTTAAACGACAGGCCCTAGTCGGTGTACACCAACAATGTAACCTATTTAATGTGAGGAGAGAACGCTGAGGGACTGATATATTGCGTTAGTCAAAGCTAGTGCGTCTTACATATACAAGTATGAGCGTTCATCTCAATATTTGGGGTTCTTCTGGTGTGGGAGAGATTTTCGTATTACTCTCATTAGTAGCCAAAAACTACGATAATAGTCTTTTTTATTCTACCAAGTCCATCTCGAAGGAAGTTACTCCTATGATACTCATACAGATGTGTACCTTGTATCGCTCACGACAAGCCTCGATGTCACCTTATAACCTTTTTGGAAAGCCATTGTTCAGTCACTTTCATACTGAACCCCTTATTCCGCGCAGGAATTATATCAAAAATCTTATACTACAATATACGAATAAAAACCTATATAAAGCAAGCTTTTTCTCACACTAATTTGTAACAAGTTGTAACAAAGCGTGTTATCCTATGGGGAAAACTTTAAAAGCTTGATATGTATACACACTATATAATTTAGTGTATCTCATATTATAAATTTATATTAAAGAACATTAGTAATATGGTGTTTCCACCATTCTTCCCCACTCAACCCCACTACTCAACACTACATAGTGTATTAGACATCCAATTGTGTGAAATCAACACTCTCGAAGTTGTCGTAGTATTCATCATCATAATCTTCAGAAAAATCAAGCCCATCATTACCCTCAACATCGTGTATCACATCAGTAATAGCCTCTATAATAGCGTCGGCATCTATCTCACCCTTACTATCGTTAAGGTATTGGTCTTTTATATTCTTCAGTTGTTCTATAATCTCTTGCTTACTCATTTAAATCCCTTTCATCAGTATATTTTAAAAGTAATCCGATGGTAACACTACCACCTACTATTGTTATCAATGTAGTTATTGGATATAGTATAAGGAAATACCACATAGCGATACCCATTAATAATATCCAAAACATTGGCTTTGGTTTAATCATTCTTTCTACTCCTATTCTTTCCATAACCAACACTTATTGTAGCTATGAACATCATTACTATTATTATAAACATTATTATCTCACTTAGCATATAACCATCCTCCGTGTAAATCTGTTTTAGAGAAAGTAGACTTGTCATATATGTTACCTCTTACTGCGTTGCTACCTTTTGTATAAGGGGCGCGCCATCCTGCAGGTTTATATATATCTCCTGTCGTTCTCTCTACAAAACAATGTATACTACCATTCTTATCTTCCAATAAGGTTTTCACACCTGTCTCGTAGTCTGTATCAATATTTGTTTGAAAGTATTTAACCTTTATATACTTTCTACCACCACACGCCTCGAATCTAACCGAATCCATATGATTAAATTTTTCAATGTGTGGTATAACATTTTTTTCTAATTTGTTACAAAACTTACCCATAGCCTCATCGAATGATGTAGGTTTTATACCGAGCTTTGTGGTTGTAGTCATTGTAGGTTTTATTCCATTTATCATCTTTTTCTCTCTTTCTAATTCTTTAAAGTGTTCAATTACTTCAATCATATCCCAACCTGGTCCACCCATCTTAATCCTTCCACCAAAAAAACGAGTGGCCGTGTCTCCAAGACATCAAGCA
>Ga0208011_1000573_pt1 | contig 13826 bp, 16 predicted proteins | sample 7_EtaG_FD_184080 | JGI IMG/M metagenome (GOLD analysis project Ga0208011, IMG submission 184080) | Marine viral communities from the Subarctic Pacific Ocean - 7_ETSP_OMZ_AT15161 metaG (SPAdes) (version 2) | ecosystem: Environmental > Aquatic > Marine > Oceanic | place: Pacific Ocean | collected... | reverse complement strand
CTGCTCTCTTGTTGTCCGCGAGGACAGACTAGAGTTAGTACAGACAATATAAACTCCGACGACTTTTTTAACGAAGACGACGAGCCGGAAGAAAGACCATGCCTAGCTGATCTCGTTGCGATTGTAGACACATCTCTCCCTGACAACCAAAGGACTATCTTTTCTTTCTGGGCCGGAATATCAAAAAAGAAGATGGGTATAAAAGAAATAGCTAATTATCTGGGGATGACTCCTCAATATGTGTATGATAACCTGAAGGCTGCGCAAAGAACCCTCAAACGCATAGCGAGAGAGAATAAAAAATGCCAAAGTTCTATGTGACAGATAAAGTTGAGGAGGCTGTTATTGATGCCCCCAACGCTCTAAAAGCGTGCATTCGTTCTGTTAGATTTTGCTTTCATGGTATTCCCGTCGATGGTTTCTATAAAGTTTCAGAAATTGGCTTTGAAGATCATGATGAAGATACGATTTTTAAAGCATCCGAAATTGTAGAAATGATAATCGAAATCATGGATAATGAAAAAAGGGATGAAGACCGGGGTTGACTTCTGCCGATATACCCTTATAATGGCATTCGACGTATACAATTGTCGGTTGGCAATTTCACATCAAGGAGAAGTGTAAGAGATGAAGTCTACACAAGAACTGAAAACTGTCGTTCGATCTGGAGTTCAAAAGAAGACTGAATGCGGCATGGTGGTCAACGCGAAAGCGTTTGAGATGCTTGCACGTCAGTATTCTGATCCCATCAAGGCAATCTTGCAAGAGATTGGTGCTAACGCAGCAGATTCCCACATTCGAGCCGGTATTCCCAGCCGACAGTTCGATGTGAAGCTCCCCAATACTCTCGATCCGCATTTGCGTATCAGGGACTACGGCATCGGCATGACGAAGGATGTCATCTACGACGTTTACATCAACTACATGAAGTCCGATAAGACTTCTACCAACAGTGAGACTGGCTTCTTTGGAATTGGATCTAAGACTCCACTTGCTTATTCTGATTCGTTCAACATCAAGACCTACAATGATGGAATGATGACCCTCTATACTCTGGGCTACAATGAACATTCTATTCCAGAGCTTAATGAGTTTGCTTCTTATGAAACAAGCGAGGAGAACGGGGTAGAGATTTCTTTCTCAGTAAAACCAGACGACTTCAATGATTTTGCAGAAACAGCATCAAAGGTCTATGCTTTCTTTGACACTGTTCCAAACGTCACTGGAAATGGCGCTTTCTCTATCGTTGAATATGAAAGGCTAATTAACGGTGATAATTGGTTTATTATCAAGGACTCCTCTAGCTACGATTCATCCTATGTAGTAATGGGCAATATAGGCTATCCTATTAATCGTGAACAAATTATGAATGATTGGAACGATCATTACTCCAATCTCATCTCATCCGGCATTGTTATAAGTGTAGGCATTGGTGATATTTCTATCACTCCGTCTAGAGAGGCTCTGGAGTATAACGAAAAAACTATTCAAAAGCTCAGAGATACTCTAGATCAGGTTAAGGACGATCTACAACAACAATGTAGCAAAAAAGTAAACGAGAGCAAGAACGTCTGGCAAGCCAGAATTCTTTTGAATTCTATTCAAGGGAGTCTTGGATACAATGCTGGCAAACTTATTGGAGATATAGAGTTCAAGGGAAAGCAGATCCCTCATGCTGCCGGTCCAGAAGTTGTTAGGAAATACTGGACTGAGCATCGGGTTAAATGTTCAAGACAACCCGACAATGTTGTGCCTATCAACGGCAAGACCGTAGTTGTTATTAAAGACATCAAGAGCAAGTTTGATAGTCGCTCCAGACACTTTTGCCATGAGCATGGCAAGAACGTCTATCTAGTCGTAGCTGAAACAGCAGCAGGAGTCATGAGAGAGCTTGGATGCTCTCCAGAAGACAATGTTGTATACCTTGCTAGTGAACTTCCTGATCCTCCTGCTGGAACTTACAAGAGAGGTGGTACTAGGGGCGTACCTAGAAAAACTACTATTGAGGGCTACCTGTTCCGTCCCAACAGGGATGGTATGTGGCGACAGAGAAGATATAAGTCTAGATATTGGGAGGAGGTTGAGTTTGCTAAGGAAGATTCTGAAGAATTCATCTACGTTGAATGGGTTAACTACGATACTAGCACTGAAGGTCGCTCTATATCTCTAGAGAGTCAGGTTATCAGTGACTTGAATGAACTAGGAATTGATATACCCGACATTTATGGAGTCAAGTCAAAGGATATTAGCAGGCTTTCTAAAAAGAAAGGGGCAATCACTCTTAAACGGTGGCTTTACGAACAGTGTAAGCAGTTTGATAAGCCTGAGACGCTCTTGGCTATGACTAACTCTAATAGTCGGGAGGAAATTGACAATGTAGCATCTTATCTGGCGATAATGAAGTATGCAACGAATAAGATCGAGGCCGAAGATAGTCTCTTCACAAAAATGCTGAACTTTATCAAGCTCACAGCCGAGACGAAGATGAACACTCACGCATTGCGAAGGATTGTATCAATATCCGAATATCCTCTGGATCTTAAGGATTCTAAGAAAAATAACAAGGAGATAATGAAGCTACAAAACAAACTTGAGAACAGGTATGGATACTTTATGGATAACTGCCTGTACGAACTCTCATACCGAGGAACTAAAGACAAGGTAAACTCTTTCATTCAAGTGATTAACGCTATTGACTTTTACAAAGAAAACAAAGGAAACTAATCATGGCCAACGTGCCTTATATGATCTCTGGCGACGGTAACATTACTCTTATCCTCTTTGGCGAGCAATACTTTATTACCGTCGAAGATAGCCAACACGCTACGGTTATGGATGCCTTGCGTAACAATGCTACTGAAGATGAACTTCTTAGCCTCATCGACAAGGCTGTAGCAATCCGAGACTACACCTCTGAGTCTGGTCTTATCGAAGTCAAAGATGGCTGTGTCATCTACGATGGCGAAGAAGTCCACAACAGTCTTACCGAGAGGATTCTTGTCTTCATGGGAGAAGGACTCCCGGTGGAACCTCTGATGAACTTCATGGAGAAGATGATGCGTAATCCTAGCTTTGGGGCTAGGAGAGAGTTGTTCGACTTCCTTGAGCATAAGAATCTTCCCCTTACTGAAGATGGAGACTTCCTTGCATACAAAGCCGTTAAGCATGACTACGCTGACAAGTGGAGTGGTAGTTATGACAACAGCATTGGAACTGTTGCCCAGATGAAGCGATTTTCTGTCGATGACGATAGAAACAATGGCTGCTCTGCTGGACTCCACGCAGGGACTCTGGAGTACGTCCAGTCCTACGGGTGCTTCCATGACTCTCCTGAGAGCGACAGGGTTATCATCGTTAAGATCAGTCCAGAGAACGTCGTGAGCGTTCCCCACTGTTCTGACTGCCAGAAACTTCGCACCTGCGAATACACTGTGGTCCGTGACTATGAAGGAGTTATGGAGTATAATCTCTATACGGATGATGGTGAAGAATGGCGATACGAAGAAGAAGACCACGCCGATCTCGGCGGTTATAAGTGGAATTAGTTAATGGTTAAAAGAAGAACTAACGCTAATCGTCCGTGGCAAAAACCCGAACCGTACCAGTACAAGACACGGTTCGGGAGCCACAGGGAAATGTTGAAAGAAGAATACCAAGAATCATTTGACGCTCTACAACCTAAAGATAAGGTAGTGTGCGAAGATGAGTTTGGTGAATATGAAACTGAGGTTGGGCGTATTGACTCTGGACTAGCTGATCCTAACAGGTATAGAGTCTCCAGAGTTAGCTTGTAAAGATATAAGCAAGTGTCTTACCCTTTCTCCTCTCTTGAGGAGAGAATCCCCCCCCAAGTATGGAAAGGTATAAAAGATGAAAGATGCTGTATTTATCGAATATGAAGTTGATATTCATTTACAGTGTCCTAATTGCAAAAAGTATTTTCGCATTAGAAACTACGAGATCCCTCAAGACACTCCAAGCTACCACAACTGCTTGGAGTGTTCTGAGGGTCTTGCAATACAACCCTTCACTATAAGCGTTTTGCAGGACGGCAAAAAAGAGAAATCGCCACCTAAAGCTACTCCTGCTAAGAAAAAGAAAAAACCAAAGAAGGCAGTAGCCACTAAGCCCGACGCTCCCGGTTCAGCTAACTCCCTAATGAAACAGGCTGTCCAAATAATGAAAACCTATGGATTTGAGTACGGAGAGGCCAAAAAAGCTGTAGAGAAAGTTTATTATGCTGGCATGGGGCTGGAAGAGTTAGTCAAAAAGGCATTAGCGGAGTTTGGAAAATGAGTGAGAAGCCGTTTGCTGAAGTTGCAATGGAGATGAGTGGAAAGAGCCATGAAGAATCTCAGAGTATAGGAAAGATTGATACCGCTGATGACGAAGTAGAGCTTTTATTCCAGAATAAGCATAAGACTAAGAACAGTCCAGCTTACAAAGCAGTATGGGATAGAAAGTTTCCTACGGCTGAGTTCTTTGATAATTTCTCTAACGATAGCGCTCATCGCTGCACTCTGCTTAACTGCCTTGATACAGTCAAGCATCACCGGGACCATGGGACTCTCTACGAGAACGGAAAGCTAAGTGAAGCACTCCTTTCAGAGTTAGCTCAATGTGGATACTTCGGACTCCTAGTTCCACTCCCAGACAAGCCAGCTATCACCTTTTCAGAATTTGCACCTTTTATAGCAGAGATGGCATTCTTAGAGCCAAGTGTTGCTGGTCTTGCATCAGTTCATGGATGTATAGGCTCTGTAGATCCTGTCAAAACATTTGGATCTCAAGAGCAAAAGGACAAGTGGCTTCCAATGCTAGCCTCTGGAGAAAGGCTTTCTGCTTTTGCTCTTACTGAGCCGGGAGCAGGTTCAGACATGACTGCCCTAAAAAGCCGCGCTTACCTCTACGGCGAAGATTACATCCTAAGCGGTACGAAGCTATTTATCACCAACGCGACCTACGGAAGACTAGTTTCAGTTGTCTGCCTCGTAGACGACACCCCGCAGATCCTATTGGTTGACTTGCCATCATCAGATACAGATACCTTTAAGATCGAAACCTACGGTCTACACGCTCTTAAAAAGCTGCATAACAATGCCTTGGTTTTCAGGGACCATAGAGTTCCCAAAGAAAACCTTATCCGACTTGATAAGGGAAACGGTCTTACCGTAGCATATAATGGATTAAATCTTGGGAGAGTTTCTCTCTGCGCAAATGCTTCTGGGTGCATGAAGAAGATGCTCGCCTCAATGCTACCTTGGGGTTCTTACAGAACAACTTACGGGCAGGAAATTCGTAACAGAGAACTCGTACAGAGCCGAATAGGTACTCTAGCTGCGCACATACTCTCCTGTGACGCTCTCGTCTCTTGGTGTTCGACGCTTATTGACGAAGGGTATAGGGGCGAGCTAGAATGTATCGTGGCTAAAAACTTCGGATCTGAATGTCAGAAGGAAGCCGCAATAGACCTGTGTATGAAAACTCACGGAGGCAGGTCTTTTCTATCTGGTCATTTAATTGGAGATAATATTCACGAATTCCTAGCCCCTCTAATTTATGAGGGGGAAGGTGATATGTTAAATATGGCTTTCTTTAAAAGTCTTGTCAAAGATCATGGCACTCAATACTTTGAACCAGTTGGTAAAGCTATGGCAAAGCTCGGAAAAAAAAGAATGTCTCCTCTTGACATGGCAAGAAACTACAAGTGCTTTGTCCCCTACTCCAAATGGCTACTCGCTGAGACTTGTTGCCCCAGAGATCGTGATAGAGTTTCATTCGATATTACCAATCGTGTTCTCGGAAAAAGCCTAGAGTCTCACGCTGATTTTGCCATGAGGAATCTGCAAAGATGCTCGTCAGAAATTAGTTCGATAATGAGAAAGTATCAGCTTAAATTGGCCGACCGGCAATGCACAATTTCCATGCTGTCTAAAAAAATCCAAAACCTAATCACCATGCTCGCTACAATAGGTTATGCGTATAACAACTTACATAACGCCACTACACTAGAGACGGCAGACGTGTCATGTGAGTTGCTGAGAAATAGAATAACCGGAAGGCATCCAACGGATGTCCAGATCAAAAAGATTTCTTCGGTTGGTAAAAAAATTAGCTTGGGCGCAGCTGACGATCTTGACACAAGCTCTATTATGATGAGGTATTAAACAAATGAACCGATACTTTAGCCAAGCGGTCAGGAACAATGTCCTGTACCTCTTTTTTGACACTCCCAATAGCGATGTTAACGTATTCGACGAAACATCTCTAAACCAACTCGATGCAATTTTAGACCTAGCCCACAACTTTAAAGCGATTGTCTTTTGCAGTAAAAAGAAAAGCTTTATTGCTGGCGCTGATATCAAAGAGATAGCCAACGCTCACGAGGCTAGTGACGACAGAATTAAGGAGATTGTTACCAAGGGCCACAATCTTTTTAACAGGATTGAAGACTTACCGATGCCCACCGTGGCTGTTATCAATGGATCAGCTATGGGAGGAGGGCTTGAGTTAGCCTTAGCTTGCACTGGGCGTATAGGGGCCAACGACGACTCCATTCAGTTATCGCTTCCAGAGGTCAAGTTGGGAATCCTTCCAGCATGGGGAGGAACAACCAGACTTCCACGCCTTATCGGTGCTGACAATGCTATAGACCTAATCTGTTCAGGAAGAAGCGTTCGACCGCAAGAAGCGTTCTCTCTGGGCCTCCTAGACTCTCTCGTGGAACTGGGGGACTCAGAGAGGCTTCAAGACCGAGACATTGAGGACTTAGCCCTCTTGGTCGAGGCTTCAATTCCTGCTCTGGAAGCAGAAAGAGAAAAGAGGAGGAGTCAAAAGTGTTCTCCTATTAAGCTCAATATGATAGAAGCCATGATGACTTTCAAATTAGCAAAAGCGATGGTTTCAAAGAAGGCTGGAAAGAATTACCCTGCTCCTCTAAAAGCCCTTTCAGTTATTGAGAGTTGCAGAAAAATGTTCCGCGACGAAGCTCTTGAGGCTGAAAAAGCTGCTTTCTGCGAGTTGGTTAAAACCGACACCTCTAAGAACCTTATAGAGATATTCTTTGGGGAAAGAAAGCTCAAGGCAACTGCGCAAGAGCTAGCCTCGAAGGTAAATATGCCTCAAAGTGTCGGGGTGCTTGGGGCCGGGACTATGGGAGCAGGAATTGCACTCTCTCTAGCGAATAAGGCTAATCTTCCAGTTATTCTATATGATATTTCTGAGGAACAGCTACATTCGGCAGTCTGGTCGGCTAAAAATTACCTAGATAGCAAGATCAGCAAGGGATATATAACTTCTGAGGAAGCAAGCGGCGTTCTTTCTCTGATAAAGACAACAACGGATCTTAACGAAGCAACATCAACTCCAGAGCTAATCATTGAGGCTGTTCCAGAAGTTGTGGATTTAAAAAGGGATCTTGTTTACAATTGCGATTCGAGTAAGTTTGTTGCTACCAACACTTCGACCTTTAAAGTTGACGACATTGCTGGATATTCTAACTTTGGAGGAATGCACTTCTTTAATCCGGTTTCAAAAATGCCACTTGTCGAGATCGTCGCTGGAGAATACACTTCCGAGGAGACTATCGGAGTTCTGTGTAAGGTTGCGATGGCAATGGGAAAAACTCCTGTAGTATGCAAAGATTGTAGCGGATTTGTCGTTAACAGACTGCTTATGCCATATCTGATCGAATTCGACAAGATGCTGGCAGAAGGATATGACTTTGAACACATAGATGAGGTAATGAAGAATTATGGGTGGCCGATGGGACCGGCAGAGCTATGCGACTTGGTAGGACTCGATATAATTTATCATGGCTCCGAGAGTATGGCGAAAGCGTATGATTATGTAGATCTGGCAGAGGAAAGCACCTGCACATATCTTTATAAGAAAAACGCTCTTGGGCAAAAGTCTGGGGCTGGGTTCTACAACTGGACTGGAACTAAAAGAAGAAGCAAGTTCGCGGATTGCGGATCAAGAAAAGAAATCCCACAGGAGATCCAAGACAGACTTATGACTCCAATGAAAGACGAGGCCGTCCGAATATTGGAGGAGGGGATTGTTAATTACCCTTACGAAATAAATATGTCGATGGTGTTCGGTGCTGGATTCCCCCCGTTTAAAGGTGGCTTGTTGCCCAGTGAGGAGTTTTCAAACTCATGAAAAAGCCAGTTATAGTAGATGCTGTCAGAACCCCTATGGGTAAGTCCAAAAATGGAATATACAGAAACACTCGCGCGGAAACGTTGGGCGTCACAGTAGTAAATGCCCTTCTTGCTCGAAACGGGCTAGACCCCACTTTCGTTGATGAGGTTATATTCGGATGCGCCAATCAACAAAAAGAACAGGGGTTCAATATAGCGAGGTTTGTTACCCTTCAGTCTAACGTTCCTGCTGAATGCACCTCAAAAACAATAAACTTTCTATGTGGATCATCTCTCGAAGCTATAAATGACGCCGCACGTCAAATCATGATTGGAGAAGGCTTGTGCTACATCGCTGCGGGCGTCGAACATATGGGTCACATCCCGATGGACTTAAACTATGATGAAAACGCTATGTACTGCCTTAGCTCATCTAGAGCGTCTCAGATCATGGGGTACACAGCGGAATATGTGTCGCTAGCGGGAGATATAAGCAGAGAAGATCAAGACGCTTTCTCAGAACGGTCCCATAAAAGAGCATCGCAAGCAGACTTCTCCTCAGAGATAGTCCCCACACCATCTCATCTAACGTCCAAGAGCGGCTCTTACGCCCTCTCCGACATGGATGAACCCATTAGGCCGTCTACTACGTCAGAAAAGCTCTCACGACTGCCTCCCGTCTTCAACAAAGATGGGGGGACTGTTACGGCTGGCAACAGTTCCTCTATTGCTGATGGCGCTGCTGCGCTTCTTGTGATGGAAAGGGATTTTGCCCTCGATCTCGGCTTTAGAGAAGAAAGATTAGTTGAGGTAAAATCTTTTGTTAGGGCCGGAGTCTCCCCATCTGTCATGGGATATGGACCCGTTCCCGCAGTAAAAAGATTACTCTCAAAGGAGTCTATGTCGCTACTCGACGTGGACTTAATCGAACTTAACGAAGCGTTTGCAGCTCAATCTCTAGCGTGCTTGGACAGTCTCGATATAGGCAGTATGGAAGAATACGACGACAAGGTTAATATAAACGGAGGAGCTATCGCCTTGGGACACCCTCTGGGATGTTCCGGTGCGCGAATTTCGACAACACTATACCATCAAATCATAAATAATGACAAACAAACTGGCATTGCTACAATGTGCGTAGGACTTGGGCAAGGAATTGCGACTCTATTCAAAAGGTAAACTATGAACTCTCTGCGACCAACTCGTCTCGCGGACGTACTAGGACAGAAACCATTACTCGAAGCCTTAAACATTAATATCGTCAGTGCCAAGTCTAGAGCAACTTGCATAGACCATGCTCTTCTATATGGCCCTCCCGGCACAGGAAAGACTACTGTAGCCAACGCTATCTCTAATGAGATGGGTTCTTCTCTTCAGGTTGCTAACGGAGCAAACCTCAGAGCCATTAAAACTCTAATCCCGTATGTTATGCGGATAGAAGAAAACTCCGTTTTGTTTATCGACGAAATCCATCGGATGACACCTCTGGTAGAGGAGTTCCTCTATCCGATCATGGAAGATTTCAAATTAGACATGGCTACGGAATCAAAAGACCTACAGGGCGAGACAATAAGCATTGATATTCCCCGTTTTACACTAGTGGGAGCCACAACTGAATACGGCTCCCTTTCCAAGCCTTTAATTGATAGGTTCAAGCACAAATACACGCTGTCTCTCTACAGTGTGGAAGAGCTACTTTCTATACTAAGGGTTAGTGCCGAAAGCATTAATGTTCCCATGTCAGATGATGCTTTTAGGCTCGTCGCCGCTACCTCCAGAGGAACTCCGAGGATCGCTAATGCGGCCCTCGAATGGCTCCGCGACTACCATATCGCCAAGGGGGTTCCGAAGCTCTCACGGGGCGACGTAGAGGCTGCTATGAGCATCAAGGGGATCGACTCAGAGGGCATGACGGGGATGGACCGAGAATACCTAAATATTCTGACAAAATACGGAAAACCTATGGGAATTGAAACAATTGTTTCGGTTTCTGGACTCGATAGGAATACAGTTGAGGGTATAATTGAGCCGTGGCTTCTCCAGAAGGGCAAGATCATCAAAACTTCCAAAGGTCGCATCGTCACATAAAATGTGTATATTAAGTACAGAGTGTAAGTATGGATAACTATATTAGACGGGCAAAGGTGACGAGGGTAGTAGACGGAGATACAGTGGATCTGGAGGTCGATCTAGGATACCATATAAGCCTCTCCATTAGAGGCAGGCTGCTAGGAGTCGACACTCCAGAAAGAGGTCAGCCAGACTTCGCGCTTGCTACAGATACGCTAGCGTCCCTCCTCAAAGAAAACTCAGATGAAGACGGGTATGTAAGTATAAAATCAACTAAAACTGGTAAATTTGGCAGATGGTTGGTGGAAATAACAGGTGTAAACCAAGTTCTGGAGCAAAAATGGCCCTATGAGTATTAACAGTCAGATTAGAAACGAAGAACAGAGGCTTTACGATTTAGATATACGATTAGAGAGTGTTTACGCATCATCTAGAAAAGAATATGAAAAACTTTCCCGAAAAAGGAAGGGAATAAAAAAGAAGCTAGAAAAGTTACGAAGAAAAATGGATAGTCGAGGACACTCACAGACACCCGAGTTTTATACGGGAGACGACTACGATGATTAATGTTGAGTTTGATAGAAGAAATTTTATGAAAATCGGAGGAATTAGCGCTGGACTTTCAGCGTTGGGCCTTTCTGATGCCGACGCACAATCGCTACCTGCTAACGAAAAGTCAGTAGTTTGGCTGTGGCTTGGAGGTGGAGCAACTCATATTGAGACATTCGATCCTAAGCCAATGGCTCCAGTGGAGGTAAGATCCACTACTGGTGCGGTTATGACCAACGGAGATTTCCTTCTTGGTGGCAACTTCCTTAAGATGGGTAGTAGAGGCGATAAGATTGCTGTGGTTAGGTCGTTTGCCCATAGCAACTCTAGTCATAGAACTGGTACTCACTGGGTTATGACTGGTCACAACTCCTCTGATAATACTCCTCAGTCAACACAGAAGGAACCCTCTTATGGTTCTATTGTTTCATCTATGTATGGAGCAAACCATCCTGTAAACGGTATGCCAACTTATGTAAAGATCAATGGCATTTCGTTTGACGGTCCCGCATGGTTAGGCGGTCAATGCCAACCCTACGGTGCTAGTGGAGAAGGAGTAAAAAACCTCAAGTCTAGGATAGAGAGTAACCGTTTTCTTGATCGTCGCAATTTGGTTAGCAGTTTTGATAAACTGAAGCTAACTAATGATCTCGAACTATGGGGGGATTTGCGTAAGCAGTCTTACGGTCTTATCTTAGGCAAAGCTAGTGAAGCGTTTGATATCAAGAAAGAGCCAGAAGCCAGCCGTAAAAAATATGGCGGTGGTCTGGGAGAACAAATGCTTCTAGCTCGTCGCCTAGTAGAGAATGGAACAAAGTTTGTTACCATGCATTACGGTGGGTGGGATATGCATAGCAATATTGCTAAGTCCCTTAATAGCAGAATGCCCCCACTCGACCATGCGCTGTCTACCTTTATTGATGATCTATACGATAGAGGTATGAGCAAGAATGTTCTGCTTGTAGTTACTGGCGAATTCGGGCGCACTTACCGCGTCAATAAGAATGCCGGTAGAGATCATTGGGCACAACTTAGCCCTCTGATGTTTAGCGGAGGAGACTTTGAGATGGGGAGGGTGATCGGGGAGTCTACTGCTAAGGCAGAAACCCCCAAGAGTGAACCCTTTAGACCAAAAGATGTTACTGCTACTATGTTTGCTCACTTTGGAGTTGATCCTGCTGAAATTCAAAGAGTGGATTTTGCTGGTCGTCCAAGATATTTCGTAGAGAATGACGCTAGGGTTATTCTGTAACGGATTTTTTCTTAAAGAAGAGGAATAGTGCTATGAAGAATGCTTTTATTGCTACAGTGATGACGATTACAGTTCTTTTTACAAACGCATCGGACTGCAACGCCTCCAAGAAGTGCAAAAAGTCCGAAGTTAAAGCTCGCAGGGGATTTGGATTGTATCTGGGGGTTACGCCTTTCTACGAAATCAGCCCTAGGACTTCCCGCTTTTCCCCGCACCTAATGCTGCATGGCCATGCGGGTCGGCACCACCCCCACTATCACCATCGCGGCAATGTGATACTTCCTAGTCGTGGTCGCGGACGTGGTATCGGACTCGGCGTTAGATACGGCATTTTCCGCTCACGCAACTTGGGCTTCGGAATTCATATTCGCTAAGGAAATTAAAAATGTCATCTGTTAAAGTAAACGACTGGGTTCAGAGGATACCAGACCCTCTTCCCGGTAAAGAGCCCTTTGACTGATACCCGTGGTCTATCGCGCAGGTTGCGCGTAAAGAGAAGGTTGGGGTCCATGTTCTGTTCGGATGCAAGTGCATGACGTATGACGAGTCTGAGACGAAGTTTTGGTATCATGGTGAGTACGAAGAGCTAGACCCGATGACTCTAGATGAGAAATTAGACCAACACGCTAGGCACTGCCCGTTCGGAGTCAAGTTTTCGGCTGCGTCTTTCCCGTCCACTCAAATAATTTTTACCGACAATACGGAAAACTATAAATAGGCTGCTAGCGGAGAAAAATAATGGCAACCACCAGCACTGTTACTGCGACCCTTAGCTCTGACATAGCGTACCTGTTTGTAGATAGTGTTGGAAGGTCTATTACAGAAACCGCCAGCTTGGGCTACTCTCTTTCACTAGCAGCCGGGACCGGCACTGGGCAAATCAATGCTGCTGTAATGTGGACTGGCTTCCTTCCGTCTGGTGGAACCACAAATATTAATTTTACAGGTTTCCCTAAGCCCATCTTGGGGGGAGAATATCCCGTAAAATTCACGGATGTAAAGGGCGTTATTGTTGAAAATCAATGGAACGGAACCGGCGGCGTGGGGGCAGCGTTTGATATTACAAGCTCTAACCACATTGCAGATATGTCAATAGCCGCGCCCGCAAACAGTGGTTTTACGGGCCTATTCAATGGAGCACTGACGGAGACTCGTATACGCCCCGGCTGCACTTGGATATATAATGACAGGTTTGGTGTTGCTCCCGATGGAGGATATGAGCTTCTCAGTCTAATAGATACGGATGGGAGCGGAGTTCCCGTAAGCGTTATTGCTGTTGGGGTGACTGGATAAAAGTGGACCTTTGACTCGCTACGTCAAAAAATAAAAATCAGGTAGGACCGCAATGACGGTGTGCAACAAGTTTGTTCCCAAAGGCTGGGGGTATGAACATTGGATTGTAAACAAAGAGGACTATTGTGGAAAGCTGCTCTTCTTCAAGAAGGGCAAGCGATGTAGCTGGCATTATCATAAGCTCAAAGACGAGACATTTCATGTCCATAAGGGGAGTTTAAAAGTTCTGCACAGTCACGGCAGCATTCGTGATCTTGCGGATTCGGTGATCTTGAATGATGGTGACTCATTTTATGTTCCGGTTGGGCTGAGGCATCAAATGATCGCCTTACAAGACACGTGGATGTACGAGTTCTCCACTCAGCACTTCGACGAGGATTCCTACAGGATCATTAAGGGGGATTGATGAAGGTTTCCGTTCTCTCAATGTTTAGGGACTCGGAAGGATACGTGCGAGACGCTCTCCGTAGGCTTTCCGCATTAGAAAACCAGAACCCCTCCATTGCATTTAAATATTC
>Ga0208011_1000571_pt1 | contig 13849 bp, 6 predicted proteins | sample 7_EtaG_FD_184080 | JGI IMG/M metagenome (GOLD analysis project Ga0208011, IMG submission 184080) | Marine viral communities from the Subarctic Pacific Ocean - 7_ETSP_OMZ_AT15161 metaG (SPAdes) (version 2) | ecosystem: Environmental > Aquatic > Marine > Oceanic | place: Pacific Ocean | collected... | reverse complement strand
TCTAGTAGAAGTGTCGGTATTGATCCAGCACCTGGAAGTGGTGTGATTGCTGAAGTTGTAACTACAGGGATCTCAACTCAACAAAATATTTCACCATTTACGATGGGTGGAAATATGGATAATCCTGCGGATACCACCATCTATGCATCAATTACCAACCTTTCTGGTACTACACAAGCAATTACAGCAAACCTAACCATTCTTCAACTAGAGGCATAAAGATAAATGGCAATTACTACAACAACTATTACAAAAACTGCAGGGTGGGGAAGAACTGATGTTATAGATCAGTTAGAAGATGCATTTACTTGGTTAAATTTACACGGCACACAAATATCAGGATTAGTTACAAGTATTACTGCATATAGTGGTGGTGGAGATGTCGGTTCTGGTAGTACTACTTATTATGATGTTCCCGTAGCAACTACCTCTGGTATTGGGACAGGTGCTACTTTTGATGTCGATAGAAATAGTGGGGATATACATCGAGTATGGTCTAATCGACCTGGATATGGATATACCGATGGTGAATTTGTAACTCTATCTGTAGATGATATTGGTGGAACTGCTAATGGTGCTGTTGCAATGGGTATTACAGTAGCAATTGATGGTGGAGGAACTCCTGTTGGATACGGATCAACTAACCAATTCTTTGATAAGAACCTTAGTCCATCAGATGATAGTACTCGTCCTTGGGGAGTATTAAAACAAGATTTTAATACCACCAAAAGATTTGGAGTAACTTATAGAGGATTTAAAGTATACAGTGACTACAAAATGTCACTATATGCGGGTAGTTCATTTTTTCCTTTTGATGCTGACAATACTGATGATATGGGTGGACTGTATAGGGACTCTTTTAGAGGAACGGAATATCTAGATGTACCTGATGATAATTCAGGTAATAACAACAGCTTAGATCGGCAAAATGATTCATATTCACAAGTTAGTGCAGATGATGATGAGCTGTTTAGATATGCAACTAGCAATTCACCAACAGCGCATGATTTAAAATTAAACATTTATCGTTCTTCCATTGATACTGATTTTGCAGTTCTATCTTTCAATCAACCATCAGTTACTGGCACAATAAATGAGAATACATTCTCAACTTTTATTATTCATAATTTTGATTCAACTTTATATAATTATGATGAAGCATTTTCTGCTGGAGTAACATTTATTGTTCCTTCCGACTCACTTAATTCAAATCAAGGAGATACTGGCACTCTTGGATTTAGAACACTTTTAGTTGGCAATAGTTATGCTTCTTCTGATTACTATTTGGCAACAAGAACAGCAGAGGCAGGTTGGTCTCAAATTTATAACGCTTCCCACTATGGCCAACGGGCACAAAATTATAATATAACAACATCTCAAACAAATTATACTGAGTCAATAAGTTCAGGTGGTATGCATGATTATAATTCCCCATTAAGTAATGAAGCTACTATTTTCTCAAGAACTGGTGGAATTAAAGATGAAGGAGTGTTAACTTCATCAGATACCACTTATGGCAATAGATATCCAATCACGACATATACTTCGGTAATCAAGGGTATTCCTATTAACGGAAATCTTATTCCTTGTCCTTACTATATGCCAGATGATTTTGTTCTGATTGATTTTAATTTACCTACATCAGCACTAGAAATTAAACAAGGTGATACGATTACTATTGGTTCTAGTGAAATTTATACTGTTATTACTGGTTCTTATAATCAGTATAATGAAACTGCTGGTATTCTCTTCTGTGCGAGGACTACCTGATGACAGATTTTGTTACATCAAACACAACAGCAGTTGTTGGATTTGCCACAACTTCTTTCGTTGGAGTAAATACTACATTTACCATAGATTATTATGTACCAGCTAATTCTAATAAAAACATATCTTTTACAGAAACAAGACCTGGATGGTTAACTGGTAGAAGACCATCACAGGGTCAGTTGTTCCCAAGAGGTGTGTATAACAAGTAGGTTAGATAAAACAATTTCTTTAGTTCATAAATAAGAAAAAAAAGTCCTCTAAAAATGGCAGCGATAATTACTGATCAACTTAGAATATTGAATGCTAAGAACTTTGTTGGTGAAGTTTCTTCCAGTTCAAATTCTTATTATACGTTCATTGGCATTCCTAATGCTACCGATTATCAATCGAATTGGGATTCTAATCCTCCCACTCCTATTGATAGTTTTGAGACTTATGATGATACATGGGATTCCATGATTGCAATGAAGAAAATCAATGCAAGTGATGTCTCACAGGTTATTAGGAAAGAAGTTTGGACTATTGGTACTACCTATGACATGTATAGACATGATATTAGTAGAAATAATCCTTCACAGCCTTCGGGTGTGTTTGACTTATATTCTGCTAATTACTATGTAATGAATAGTGATTATAGAGTCTATATTTGTCTCTATAACGGTGCAACCCCCGAAAATAATTATGTTGGTGGGTCTTCTCTGGATGAACCAACTTTCACTGATCTAGAGCCAAGAGAGGCAGGTTCTAGTGGTGATGGTTACATCTGGAAGTATCTCTATACCATTAGTCCAAGTCAAGCAATTAAGTTTGACTCAACTAATTATATGCCTGTTCCTAGTGATTGGTATACAAGTACTAAGAATTCTCCAGTTAGGGATAATGCATCATCAAGTGGTCAGTTAAAAGTCATCACGATCAGAAATCGTGGTATTGGTATTGGTGCCGCCAACAAAACATATACCAGAGTTCCTATTAAGGGTGATGGTGATGGTGCAGAGGCGACCATTGTTATTAATAACGATTCCAAAGTAGAAAGTATTAATATTTCTAAGGGAGGTTCTGGATATACCTTTGGTTCTGTTGATTGGGAAGCTGGTGGTGTTCCTACTGGTACAACTTTACCAATATTCAATACAATTATTCCACCACAAGGTGGTCATGGTGCAGATATTTACCAGGAACTGGGGGCATATAATGTTCTAACATATTCTAGATTTGAAAATGACACAGAAAACCCAGACTTTATTACCGGTAACCAGTTTGCATCTGTTGGTCTTGTAGAAAGTCCACATGCTCAAGGTTCTACCTCTAATTTGACCCTTGATAAAGCTAGTGCAGTTTATGCTCTTAGATTGACTGGAGCTGGTTACAGTTCTGTGTCATTCACTCAAGATGAATTTATTACACAAACTGTTGGTGTTGGGTCAACTGCAGTTGGTAGAGTAGTTTCTTATGATTCAATAACTGGTGTTCTGAAGTATTGGCAAGATAAGTCAAATGTAGGTTTCGACACCAATGGTTCATTGAATCCAAATCCAACATATGGATTCAAACTGAATGAATTTACTTCCAATCCCACTACTGGTGGTAGTGTTAATATTGTTGGTGGAAGTGCTAATTTAGGTATTGATACTGTTTTCACTGGTATCTCTACTGTTCTAAATAATAGGACATATTATCTCGGTCAATCTTTCACTAATGGTGTTTCATTACCAGAGTCTCAAAAATACTCTGGAAACATTATTTTCCTTGATAATAGACCTTCGGTAACAAGGTCTTCCTCACAGAAAGAAGATGTAAAGATTATCTTGCAGTTCTAAAGAATTATGCCACAGGAAACTAATCTCAACGTTGCTCCATATTTTGACGACTTTGATTCCCAAAGTAACTATTATAAAGTATTGTTCAAACCTGGATATCCTATTCAGGCAAGAGAACTTAATAATATACAATCAATTCTTCAGAATCAGGTAGAAGATGTAGGTAACCATCTATTCAAAGAAGGTGCTCAGGTAATTCCTGGTAATGTTACTTATAATTCAACATTTTATGCCATTCAGATTCAAGAAGAATTTCTTGGAATTCCTGTTTCTCTGTATCTTGATCAGTTAGTAGGGCAAAAGATTATTGGTAGAGATTCTGGTGTAACTGCCAAGGTTATTACATACATTACAAATAAAGAATCTGATAGGGATAATTATACATTATATTTAACGTATTTTAATTCTTCTTCAACTGATGCCGCAACTGAGACATTTTTCGATAATGAAGTTCTCGTAACAGAAGTAAATATTAATTATGCAACTACTTTTATCTCTGCGGGTGAAGGTTTTGCAAATACAATTTCAACTAATGCATCTGCCAAAGGTTCTGCATTTACTTTGAATAATGGTGTATATTTCCTGAGAGGAACTTTTGTTGACGTTGAAGATCAGATCCTTATCCTCGATCAATATTCAAATAAGCCAAACTATAGAATTGGTTTACAGGTAACAGAAAGTATTGTTTCTTCAGATGTAGATCCAACTTTAACAGATAATGCTCAGGGTTTCAACAACTTTAGTGCACCTGGTGCAGATCGTTTTAAAATTGCAGCAGTTCTTACAAAAAGACCTTTAGATGATTTTGAAGATAATAGTTTTGTTCAGTTATCTGAAGTTAATGATGGTGTACTGAGATCTGATATTAATAAGACTGAATATAATCTTTTGGCAGAAGAACTTGCTAGAAGAACTTATGATGAATCTGGTAATTATTATATCAAAGAATTCACCACTTCTGTTAGAAATAGTCTGAATGATAACGAAGGAAATAGAGGTATCTACGAAGAGGGTCAGACTACAGCTCAAGGATCCACTCCATCAGATGACCTTGCAATTTATAGAGTTTCACCTGGTAAGGCATATGTAAAAGGTTTTGATGTTGAAACTAGATCAACAACTCTTCTCGATTGTCCAAAACCAAGAACCACACGTCTTCTTGAAAATCAGGCCATTAACTTCGGGTTTGGGCCCACTTTTGAAGTTAATACTGTATTTGGTTCTGCCACAATTGGGTTTAATACAACAAATACTCTGAGTCTTAGAGATGATAGAGTTTCTGTTGATGGAACTGCCGCAGGTAAAGAGATTGGTGTTGCTAGAATCTATGATTTTGCTTTAGAATCAGGTTCTTATGACACCACAAACTCAAATCTGAATAAGTGGGATCTTTCATTGTTTGATATACAGACAAACACTGATCTTACAATCAATGAAAATGTAACTCTCACACTTCCAACCTTTATTCAAGGAGAATATAGTGGAGCATCTGCATATCTTAGAAGTTCAGTAAGTGCTGGAACTGCCGTTACTGCATATAACGTCAAGGGTAACTTCTTTATGGGTGAAAATCTTGTATTTAATGGTGTTAAAGATAATGATAGATATGTTATAGATACTAGAAGTTACGGTAACTCTGATATTCAATCAGTATATGGTATTGTTGGGTCAGCAAATACATTCACCGCCAATATTAATCCAAAAATAAAGACTGTTATTGGAAATGCCACACTGACTGCTGGTGATGCAGTAACTGGTGTTTCTACAGTTACCAATCCTTCAACATCATTCGCCGGTATTGCAATTGTTGGTAATCTGGTTCAATACACCACCACTTCTAGTACAGTTCCTTCTTTTGGTAAAATCACTGAGAACACTGGTTCGGCTCTCAAGATCATTGGTGTTACAACTGTAACTGGTATTGTTGATGGAGCTCTTCCAACCACACTGACAAGTGTAAATGACTTTGCAATTGTAAGTACAAAAATACAAAGGAATTTTGGTAGTGGAAATGAGTCCACAAACCAATCACTCTACAGTATATTTCCTAAGAAAAATGTTTCTTCGGTAGATTTTTCTTCTTCCAGCCTTACTATTAGAAAACAGTTTCAAACTACCATTAGTTCTGGTGGAGAAACACCTGCAATTGATGCAGGAACTAATGAAACCTTCCTCCCATTTGATGAGGAAAGATATATTCTTATCCGTTCTGACGGAACCACCGAAATTCTGACTAGTGATAAAGTTATTCTGAGTAATGGATCGGGTACCATTCAAATTATTGGATTGTCTGGTTCTGATCCATCAGGAACAATCCTGATTGCGACTCTTAGAAAGAGTGCTGTCACTACAAAGATTAAAAGAAAGTCAATTTCAAATAATCTTATTGTTGATAAGTCAAAACTTTCTGCTTCTGGTACGAACGCAGGATTTGCAGGAACAACTCTGAATGATGGTCTTACTTATGGTAACTATCCATTTGGTACAAGAGTTCAGGATAATGTTATTTCACTGAACGTTCCTGATGTTGTTAAGATTCATGGTATTTTTGAATCTACCAATACTAGTCCTGCAGAGTCTCCAAGTATGACTCTTGCATCTCTTGATGGACCTACAGCAACAACAAACGATATTATTGTTGGAGAAACTATTACCGGTACAATCAGTAACGCAAAAGCAATCTATCTGATTAGAAAGAATGATACAGATATTGGATTCATCCATTTAAATGCTACTTCCTTTGAGAAAAATGAAGTTGTTCAGTTTAGTCAGTCTGGTGTGAGTGCAGTTGCAAGTGTTATTAACGCTGGATCCAAAAAAATTACAGGTCAATATACATTTGATAATGGTCAAAGAGAAACCATATATGATTATTCTAGACTTATAAGAAAACCTGGTTTTGATGCGCCTTCAAGACAGATAAGAGTTTATTATTCTAAGGCATTTTACGATTCTGCTGACACTGGTGACATTACTGTTGCTAATTCATACAACTCTTTTAATTATAATGGTGAAATTAGCAGCATTGATGGTGTTAGAAATACTGACATGGTTGATGCAAGACCAAGAGTTATAGATTACCCTGTCATGACAAACTCTAGATCTCCTCTTGAATTCTATGGAAGAGATTTTGGTGGCGGAGTAACTGGTCAACACAGTTCAAAAGATGTTATTGCATCTGAAGAATCGATGAATGTTGATTATAATTATTATCTTGGAAGAGCGGATAGCATTTATATTTCTCCAGATGGTGAATTAAGTGTTAAATATGGAGCTCCATCAGATGATCCAAAACTTCCTGATGAAGTCAATGGATGTTTGAATATTTCAAACACATTCCTTCCACCATATCTTTACACAACAGAAACTGCGAGAGTATCTGTTGTGCAACATAAGAGATATCAGATGAGAGATATCTTCAAGTTGGAACAGAGAATTAAGAACCTTGAGTATTATAGTTCATTGAGTTTGATTGAAACTAATACTCTGAACCTTTTTGTTCCTGATTCTAATGGTTTGAATAGATTCAAGAATGGTATCTTTATCGATAACTTTGGTACTCTTAATCCTCAGGATACAACAATTGGTGTTAGAAACAGTGTTGATTTAAAGAATAGAATTCTGAGGCCATCTCACTATACCACTGCTATCAATCTAGAGATTGGTTCAAATACCATCACTGGTATTGGATCAACAACGAATGCAAATCAAGATTCTAGATTTGCAGAAATTGTTGGAGACGGTATTAAGAGAACAAATCAGACTGTAACTCTTGATTATTCTGAAAGTTCGTGGTTAACTCAACCATTTGCTACCAGATCTGAGAGTGTAACTCCTTATCTTGTTCGATTCTGGAATGGATCTATCACTCTTGTACCAGATGTTGATGTCTGGATCGATGTTAATAGACTAGAGACCAGAACTATAGAGAATGAAGGAGCATTTGGGGCAATCGCTTCTGCACTTCAGGCTGAAATAACTACTGCAGAAGATGGAAGTAGAATTGGTGTTACCCCTATTCAGTGGGATTCCTGGGAAACTGTAGGTATTAATGTTGATATGAATACTACCAGGGCTGACCAGGGAACAGGACGAGCGGTGTGGTTGGGCCCGGATCAACTACGAGAAGCTGGAATCACCAACGGCCGTTGGGGTGGAACTGGTAACATTACCACCATCAGAAACACCACTGCTCTGGATCAACAAAGAAGTGGTTCTCAGTCTACGGTTACAGAGGTTATTAATAACGAAACTCTTGGTGATAGGGTTGTAAGTAGAGACTTGGTCCACTTCCTCAGATCTCGTAATATTGAATTTACTGGAAAACATCTGAAGCCATTCACTCAAGTTTATTCTTTCTTTGATGGTGTAGATGTTAATGATTTCTCCTTCAATAAGTTGGTTGAAATTGAAATGATTACTGGAACATTCTTAGTAACTGAAACTGTTATTGGTGAAATGTCCACATCAAATAGTACTGAGAATGTTGAAACAGTAACATTACCCTCAATTTCATTCAGAGTTGCCAACTCCAATCATAAGTATGGTCCTTACAATGATCCAACTGATGTTTTTGATAATAACCCATATGATAGGGAAAATCAGATTCCTGCATCGTATTCGGAAACTTCTTCGGTTTTGAATATTGATACTTTCAGTCTTCAGAATGAAAACCAACCAGCATTTGAGGGTAGAATTAGACCTGGTATGATTCTTACTGGTACATCCAGTGGGGCAACTGCTAGAGTTAGTAATGTTAGATTACTTACCGATAGAGTAGGTGCATTGATTGGTTCATTCAGAGTTCCTGATGTTTCCGACAGCAAGAATCCTGTATTTGAAACTGGTAGATCTACTTTCAAACTTACAAATGATCCAACCAATAGTCCTGTAGAAGGTCTTGCAACAACTGCTAGTGAAGAGATCTTCTACTCTGAAGGTAGTATTGATAATACACAGGAAGTAACACTTTCCCTTAGAAATGCAAGAGTTGAAGTTAATAGTGACTTTACTGAGAGTAGAAACCTCTCAGATAGTGATACAGCTGTAGTAACAGAGAATCTTACAATCATGACTGGGCCCCCTCCAGGGAATGACCCTCTTGCACAAACATTCTTTGTTGATGACGAAACTGGTGTATTCCTTACTAAAGTAGATGTTTTCTTCCACACTAAGGATGATGTTCTTCCTGTTATTGCACAAATTAGAGAAACTACAATTGGTACTCCAAATCTAAAAATTCTTCCATATTCTGAAGTTGAAATTGAACCAAAGGATATTATTACTTCTACAGATGGAACTGTTGCAACAACAATTACTTTTGAATCACCCGTATATGTTAAAGGTCAAACTGAATATGCTGTTGTTCTACTTTCCGCCTCTCTAGAATATAGAGTATGGATTTCTAGATTGGGTGAAGCTGACGTTAGAACTCTGGGACAAGAAGCAGGACAGATTCTTGTTTCAAAACAACCAGTTCTTGGTTCACTCTTCAAGTCACAAAATGCAACTGTTTGGACACCAAGTCAATATGAAGATTTGAAGTTTATTCTGTATAGAGCAAACTTTACAGGACAAGGTTTTGTTGGTTTCTACAATCCAGAACTTCCAACTAATCTTTCACGTATTTCTAAAGATGCTATTACTATCAAATCAAGAAACATTAGTGTTGGTATTGGAACCACAATTCAAGATACAGACCTTGAGTTTGGTAATACTATTTTACAGGTGGGCCAAACTGGTACCGGTACATTAGTTGGTTATGCAGGATCTGCGACTTCAACACTTACAATTACAAATACAGGAATTGGTTATACTCCATCTGCTGGTGGATATACTTTTACTGGTGTTGCTCTTACTTCAATAACTGGTAGTGGTTTAAATGCAACTGCGGATATTTATATTGAGAGCGGTGTTGCAGCTGGTGCTACTATCAATCAAGGTGGTAAAGGTTACGCAGTCGGTGATGTTCTCAGACCATTGACAGTTGGTAATACACAACTCGGAAGAAACATGAAACTCTCCGTTGGTGAGATTTCTGGTAATAACGAACTGATTGTTGATAATGTTCAAGGTGAGTTTGATACTTCTACTCAACTCTCTTATATCAACAATACAGGTGTTACTACTGCTCTTAATTTCAGTGTTGGTGGAAATGCAATTCCAGTTTCACCGATCAGAGTTAATAATGATGGATCCCATATAAAAGTATTCCAGAGAAATCATGGAATGCATACAAGAATCAACCAGGTTACACTGTCTAATGTCTCATCCGACGTTCCTCCAACTACTCTAAGTGTTGAATATCAAGGAACTAGTACTGGTGACATCAATATTGGAAACTCTGCTGAATTTGGCCAGTTTGAGGGTGTTGGCGTTGGAACTACTAATTTGGGTTATGCTAAAATTGGTAATGAAATCATTTCTTACAAAGGAGTTACTAGTAATACTTTAACGGATATTATTAGAGGTGTTGATAATACTCAATCAACCACTCACTATTCCTCAGATTTGGTTTATAAGTATGAACTTGATGGTATTTCACTAAGAAGAATCAATAAAACTCACAGTCTTGGAGACGTAACTGTAACAAATCCTATTGGTCTTGATTACTATAATATTAAGATTGATATGGATGATATTGATTTTGGTACTGATAGGGGACTTGGTTCAGTTCTTGGTGCAAAATACTTCACCGAAAATACTAAGGCTGGTGGAAACAATGTAAAAGGTACTTATAATTTACCTTTCAACCTGATGATTCCCAAGATCAATACTATCCAACCAAGAGGAACTAATATTATCCTTCAGGCAAGAACAATCTCTGAAACCAGTATTTCTGGTAGAGAAGCCTCTTATATTGATAAGGGATACACACAAGTTACAAACTTCCAGAAAAATTACTTTGAAGATCCTAGAATGATTGCTTCTCGAATTAACGAGAATACATATCTTATCACTCAACCTGGTAATAAGTCATTCACCGTAGGTATTAATTTATTTTCATCTGATAATAGATTATCACCAGCAATCGATCTTGATAACTCTTCTATCGTATTTGTAACTAACAGAATTAACAGTCCAATTATAAATTACGCAACTGATCCTAGAGTTAATACTTCTGTTGATGATCCACATAATTTCGTTTATGTAAGTAAGAATGTTCTTCTAGAAAATCCAGCAAGTGGTTTGAAAGTTTATTTGGATGCATACATCTCTAAGTATAATGATGTTAGAGTATTCTATGCATTAGATCAGGAAGATTCATTGGCAGAAGAAACTGTTTTTGTTCCATTCCCAGGTTATGGAAACTTTGATGCCTCTGGAAATATGATTAGTCAATCTGACAATGATGGTTCTTCTGACAATAATATTCCTAAGTATGATGATTTGGTTATTCAGAATCCTACTATTGATCAGTTTAGAGAATATACATTTACCAATGATAATCTTCCCGCATTTAAATCATTTAGGATCAAGATTATCGGAACATCGACTAACCAGTCGATTGTTCCACAACTTAGAAATCTACGCGCAATCGCTTTAGCTTAAATGACAATGTTACCAATTGAAGGTAAGGATGGGTATTTCAGAGATACCCATTCTAATGCTATAATTAACAAGAATGGGAATGATTTCAACAATTATATGCTGAATCATAAAAAACTCAATTCAGATAAAGAAAGAATTAATTCTATTGAGTTGGAACTTAATGGAATCAAAGGTGATCTGGGTGATATTAAAATGATGTTTCAACATTTTATGGATAAACATAAATAGAGAAAAAGTGTTCTATAAATGGCCAAACCCGCTTCTAGACAACAACTAATAGATTACTGTAAGAGGCAGTTGGGTTATCCTGTCTTGGAGATTAATGTTGCCGATGAACAAATTGAAGACTTAGTGGATGATACGATTCAGTTGTTTAATGAAAGACATTTTGACGGTGTTGAAAAGGTATTTCTCAAGTATCAAATAACTCAAGACGATATTGATAGAGGACAGGCAAGACCACCTGGTTCAGGTAGTAATCAGGTCGGAATTGCCTCTACAAGTGCAACTACAAGTATTGTAGGGAATACGGCAACATTTACATATTATGAAAATAGTAATTATTTGCAGGTTCCACCAGATGTTATTGGTATTGAGAAGATTTTTCAATACAATAATACTGTTGGGTCTGGTATGTTTAATGTAAAATACCAGTTTTTCCTAAATGATATATTTGGTCTTTGGGGTGGAATTACAGCAGCCTCTGGATATGACATGTTGTCGTATTCAATGACCATGAGTTACCTGGAGACGATGAATTTCCTTCTGAATACTCATAAACACATCAGATTTAATCAGAGACAAGATAGATTATATCTCGATATTGATTATTCTACAGTCAGTAAAGGTGAATTCTTGATTATTGAGTGTTATAGAGCCATGAATGGGACAGATTATACCAGAATTTGGAATGATTCATTCATCAAACCCTATCTTACAACCTTAATTAAGAGGCAATGGGGTCAAAATATGATGAAATTTCAAGGTGTTAAGTTACCTGGTGGAATTGAATTGAATGGTAGACAAATGTATGAGGATGCGGAGAGAGAATTGGAAGTAATTAAAGAAAAAATGTCCACTACTTATGAAGTTCCTCCGATGGACATGATTGGTTGATATGTTAAATCCATTTTTTCAACAAGGGGTACAATCCGAACAAAATTTAGTTCAAGATCTTATCAATGAGCAGTTGAGGATGTATGGTGTTGAGGTATATTATATGCCTAGACAATATGTGACTAAAAATAGTGTCATTAAAGAGGTCATTCAATCAGAATTCAAAAATTCTTATCCGATTGAGGCATATGTTGATAGTTATGAGGGATATGGTGGTCAAGGAACACTTTTGAGTAAGTTTGGTATTCAAAATTATGATGATTTAAAAATTATTATCTCAAAAGAGAGATATGAAGAATATATCTCACCGTTAAGTGAAGACGTTCCATATAATGAATTGACATCAAGACCCAAAGAAGGTGATTTGATATATTTTCCTCTTGGTGATAGGTTATTTGAGATTAAATATGTAGAACATGAACAACCTTTTTACCAATTACAAAAAAACTACGTTTATACACTGTCTTGTAGTCTCTTCCGTTATGAAGACGAGGTTATTGATACAGGTGTTGATACTATTGACGATGAAATCGCACAGATCGGTTATATTCAGACACTTCAACTTATCGGTGTAGCCATAACTGCGACTGCAAGTGCAGGAATTTGTAGTGCTGGGTCTGTAGGACAAGTATTCATAACTAATATGGGTAATGGGTACACAAGTGCTCCTACTGTGGGATTTTCTTCCGCACCTGCAGGAGGTGTTACTGCAACGGGTATTTCCACAATCACTAATGAGTATGTCAACTGTAGTGGTATAAATGGTGGAAAAGTTCTTGCTGTTAGACTTACAAATACAGGATGTGGTTATACAGTTACACCAGAGATTAAATTTGTTCCTACGGATACTAGTGGGGCAGGAGCTGCAGCTACTGTGTCTCTTGTCGATAGAGCAGTTAATACTACTACGATAACTGGTGCGGGTTCTGGTTACATTACCCCACCAACAGTTACATTCTCTACTCCAAAACATGTTGGTGCTGCTGCTACTGCTGTTTTAGATACTCCTATGGTTGGTGGTGGAGTAAGTATTACTTCTGCACCGATTAGTATTGGATCTTCTTCTTATCTATTCCCAGGTGGAACAACAGGTGGTGTATTCTATAAAACGGCACCTACGGTAACATTTAGTCTTCCATCAGGTGGTGGTAATGGTGCAGAAGCAACTTCTACCTTAGATGATATTAGTGTAACTGGTGGAACAGTTTTAAGTGTTGGAATTACTACTGGTGGAAGATTCTATACAAGTGCTCCTATAGTTACCTTCTCTTATCCTACTGGATCATTTGGTGCTGATGCAACAGTTGGTTTAGCAGGTTCTTCTATAGACCCTGGTTCTGTAGCATTCAGTACTACTGGTAGGGCGTATACTACAGCACCAACAGTTGCAATATCTACTTCTGGTACACAAATTGCTCCATTAGTAGTTTCTGTTGGTATTGCTACTATTCATCCTATAACTGGTATAGTTACTGCAGTTGGATTTAATTCAACAACAGATCCTTGGTGTGTTGGAACTGGTGCTACTATAGGTATTGGATATACTGTTGCACCTAATATTAATTTCTATGGTGCTACTGCTCAATATAGAG
>Ga0208011_1000567_pt1 | contig 13924 bp, 8 predicted proteins | sample 7_EtaG_FD_184080 | JGI IMG/M metagenome (GOLD analysis project Ga0208011, IMG submission 184080) | Marine viral communities from the Subarctic Pacific Ocean - 7_ETSP_OMZ_AT15161 metaG (SPAdes) (version 2) | ecosystem: Environmental > Aquatic > Marine > Oceanic | place: Pacific Ocean | collected... | reverse complement strand
TTCATAGCCAACTCCCTATAATGAACTCAAAGTTCGATATAATAAGTAGTTATCTGAATTTATAAGAGTTGCTTTTTTCTTCAAGTGTAAGAAGTTTGCTTTTGGCATCGCTCCGACATCGTCGTATGCTGTTGTGTCTATCTTGTAGATCTCAATCCCATACTCCAAGAACTTCTCAATCAATCTGTTCTCTTTCTTCTTTGCGTCTCGATCAAGCGCGATATAGACGGGTGTGTCGTTTGTGACGATCTCCTGAAAGAGGGCAGAGTCTTCGTTGAGGGTTGAGCCAAGGATAGGTACAGCGTTTGGTCCTGCAATAATCGCATCAAACACACCCTCCACGATTGTGAGGTCTTCGTCAAAGTCGAGGTAAAGTTGGTTGAATACGATGTCGCGAGATGCTTCTGGATTCATATATCTGTAACCACCTTTCTTATATGACCTCGCGATGAAATAGTTTGCTCGGCCAGACATAGAGAAAGACGGGACGATAATACGGCCACCAAACTTGCCTGTAGGGCAGTAACCGATCTTCCATTGGAGGATGTCCCTCTGTGTTATTCCTCGGCCTTGTAGATACCTTAGCGGGATTCGTGAGGCATGACTGTTGTTACCATTCGCCAAAGAGATGAATTCCTTTGGAAGATCAACGAATTGCTCGGCTTCTTCCTCTTTTTCCTCCGAGAACAAATCGTAGAACTGATTGATATCAACTCTGTCTTCTGTTTCATCCCAAGCTTGTCGGTTCTTGAAGTTACCGAAGCGACGGACGACACGGCGAATGCTTCGGCCGTGATAATCACAGACCCAGCACTTGAAGACATTCTTGTCTAAGTTTATTGAGAACTTTCGCTTGTGGTGATTACAATGAGGACACTTGAAAAGATATTCGTCATTTGACCGACCATAGTGGCCCAGAATATCTTTTAGGATCTCAATCCTTCTTTCCAAAGTCTATACCCCGCTTTCGCTATAACCCAACTGTCGGCACGATCATACGAGCCTGGCTTTGGATTTCCATGACTAGTATATTCTATTTTATGGCCGTTGTCAAGAAAAAACTGCAAGGCGACTTCTTTTGCTTTGGTTCCTCTGGGGACTTTTAGTTCGCAGAGTTTTCTCGCTGACGGAGCAGCGATATACTGGGGTATGACATTGAGGTCGTGATAACATATCCATGATATTATACCATTAAATCTCGCCAATGTCGAGAGGGTTTGTGCTGACGAGAAGCCAGAACGGAAGGATTGTAGTGATTGCTCGATATAGACCTTTTTGATTGGATATCCAAGACCAAACAGGCGTTCGCGAACGTGTTGTGCTTTGTGGAAAAGCGTTGGGAAATGTCTTTTGTTTCTGGTGTCCCAAGATTCACAGAGAAGAGTATTGTTGTCTTCATCAAGTAGAGTTGCGCCAGTGATGCTTGTTGAGAGGTCTAAGCCAAGTATAATCATACCACTATTATACTAGAAGTCAAGTTTTAATTTAAATGTAAAATCCCTTTCTTCCGTTTTCTTGACAGGAGTTGCCAATTTGGCAATGCCAATAAGATTTTTCTTATCATCATAGAGTCCTATCTTACTAATATAAGTTGTCTTTCTGAAAGATCCTGTTGGGTCTGCATATGCAGAAGAGACTGTGTTTTTAATTGTCATGCTGCTGTTTTGGATATAATGGTCTGTTCCCGTCAGTGGAGTTGTGCTTTGTCCATAATCAATGAATGTTGGATTAGATGAATGGTTTAGCTGGCCAATTGGAGCATGAGCAAACATGGTGAGAACAGGAACAGGGTTTGTTCCTTTGAAATCTAATGAAAAACTAGAAGTAACTGCCACAATCGAGCCGCTCATTGATTGTCCAAAATACCTCCATCTTGGATAATCTTCACTAGAAGCCACAACATAAGCATCTTGCGCAACACCGGTGCCAAGAGCCCAGCTGCCAGTTAAGACGATGAACCCTTCATTATATAGCACCACCCCGGCGACGCTCCCGGAACCCTCGCTCCCAATCGGGCCGACTTGAACCAATTCACCCCTCCTTCCATCGTCCTGAAGCTCGCCTATTAAAGTGCCAGTAAGATAATACTTGAGATTTACTGAACCTCTTTGTATTGTCGATCCATAAAATATTGACGGTATAGAGACCAAACCAAGTGGCTGAGTCGCCTTGTTACCCAAGCTGGAAGAATAATTATAGTGCCGACTCATTGGGGTATAATAATCTAAAGTATTCTGAAGAGCAGTGATTTCCTGTCTGGAATAATTTTCTTCCCAATAGCGCTTCGAAATACTAGCAGATAGAGGATAGCTCGCAGTCATTTCACTCCCATAGCCATATTTGCTTGAGTTATTAAAGTCCGTCGTAGATATGGTGTTCGGAGCCATCGAAGAGCCTTGCTTGGTTACAAAGGCATATATTTTGTCACCGGATGCGCGGTCGATGTTCATCTCATAGAGGCTAACATATCCAGACGGGACGTGAGTTGTGGTTGAAGTGTGCGAACCAGAAAGGGTTACTTTATTATTATAATAGACACTTCCATTATATATAAAAAAACTACATTGCGGGTGGGTTTTTATAACATTGTGAAAGACATCATTTGGTCCAAACTTGTAAAGTGACATTGTTTTTTCTAATAATCAAGTCTAACACGAAGAGTAACCTCATTTGTCGGGTCCTTCTTGAGTGGTTCGGAAAGTTTCGCGACCGCTAACAACTCGTTATCAGACGAATATAAGCCAACCGTTGTAATATATGAAGTCGGAGCATCATCAGGATTCTCTTTAACTCGTATCTTACTTCCAGAAATATAAGTTGGGTTTGCACTATAGTTGAACTCGTTGTGATTCGCCCGACAGAAATAAACAGCCGAATTAAGTTCTACTGTATTATTGAAAGAAATATTCTGAATCCTGTTCCTCCAAGCATTGGCGGAAGCTTTTGGTGAATAAGAGCCAGTCAACAACCCCATTGCTGTTTCACTATCCACATCAAATGGGGTGTCGGTGCCGGCTGCGTCAGCGCTGCCAGTTAAACGATCAGTATAATTCAACACTGCAATGCCGGCCTGATAAAAGATCAGCCCTATAGGAACGGTGTTAGTAGAAGGGCTTTGCTCATACAAGATACCATATTCGCCGGCGGGAGAATTAACTTTATATGCGGTGGCAGCATTGGTATCGCCAACCTTATACCCAACCCCATTAAACGCATCAGCATATGTGCCGGTACCAAAGGTTATAGAGAAAGACCCTTTCTTAATCTCATCCTTAACAAGAAGTCTAGAGAAATTAAAGAATACTGAACCCGTGATCTTGCTACCACCCGTCAGATCCCCATCTTGATCAAATTCACGAATGGAGCCGGTATGATCATACCCCATCAACACTTGGGCCATCTGATTATATACATTGACTTTCTTGTTATGGTAAGTGTCGCTCATGTTATTCCCCAGAGCCGACGTAGCATACCCAACAGCGATATCAAAAATGTGATTTGCAGAAGAACTTAGATAAGGATAATCATAAACCGACTGAAACATTTCATGAGAAAAATCTTTAACATTTCCCTCTGAGCCAAAATCTCCATATGTCCCAGAAACAATTGTTCCCGTAATAGGGATCGCCTCATGCAAGAGAGTCCTCGTTGATGTCACATCGTTGTTTGTTAGTGTTTTATATACTGTAGCCATATTGCCTTCCTTTTATTTTAAGCTTTCTTTAGAAACCTTACCGGTATATCTAGCCTATAGCCGGTTTTCCCACCAGTAACTCTCACAGTTGCATCGATGTTATTAAATGAAGTAGAACCTATTGTAATTGTACCCCCCAATCGTGTAAAGAGGTAGTTGTTACTACTCAAATCTAATGAAGCTCGAATGCTAAATTGTAGCCTCGTTCCCAATGGTCCCGATATTGCTGGGTACATTCCTGTTCTTTCTGCCGGAACAGGTGGGATTCTCTCAATAAACTTCTTATCTGTATTCAAAGTTAAGAAATAAGAAGCAATATTGTCGTCATCAATGAAAGATGCAGCTGCCGAAATCTGACCAGACGTATCAACGACCGAGCCGAATCTGTCGTCTATCTCAATAATATACTGAGTTTCGATTAAGTCGCCCGGGATTGGGGTAGAATTCGATCCGGCTTCGTTGGAGTTTATACCCTGATCTAAAATTATCCGAAATGAGGACTCAGTACTAACGCTAGAGCCTGCCATGGCGCTCTGAATCCGGGCATTCTTTAACTCGCCGTCTGCACCCAAAAGAGCAACTTCAGTATCATTATTGACAGCAACAAGAAACGTATTTTGGTTCGGAGACGATGTGTTAATCTTCCCATCGGGGTGAATCGTATTCAATACTAGTTCCGGTAGATACTGGATATTGGTCCTGGAAATCGATATTAATTTTGACTTCAAGTTACTAGTATTATTAGTGAAAGCCTCTAAGACCGGAGTTTGTACTATTTCCAAGTCATAATAAGCTGAACCGCTGGCATGTGCTCCATCGACATAGTTTGTATTTTGATATTGAGAATAATCTATCTCATCGTCGCCTAAAGCAAACTTGGCAATTCGAAAACTGCCGTCTCCTCTTGCCAATCTCATTCTGCCGGTGTCCGTTAGGACCGCATCAAGTATAATGTCTCCGGAATTGTCTAAAAAAGCCATAATTACCCCTCTTCAATAACGTTTATTAATAAATAGTGTGTTATTTTGTTTTGTTTCATGTATTTGTCTCTAGCTGCTCCCTTCCTCTTCTTCCCTGCCTCTGTGATAATCGAACACATGATCGAACCTAACATTTAAATCGAATTTTCTTCCTGTATTCTTGGATATGAATCTGAACTTGAATTTCTTATTCCACACATTCTCTTCTGCCTGTCCTAACTTGACCTGTCCAAGATTCCAGGCGCTAGTCCTATCTGGGCTGTGGCGCAGCGTCCCTTCCTGATCGATGACTTGGTGTACAAATGCGGGAGAAATATGAACTTTTTTGTTTATAGTTTTTATTGGAGTGTTGAAAGATTCCTTCTCCATCTCAACTATATTTATAACTAAATAGACAGCACCATCAGCATTCACCATTTCCACTTCATAAACTGGAGATGGGTAGGACAAGTTGCCATGTACGTCCTTTGTGCGAATTACGTAATAATATTTTTTATTCGGAATAATATTATCAATAAAAGCCGCATTTGATAAATTACTCTTCCCATACTTGGTGGTAATTAACGCATAAGCTTTACCAGCAAAATCTGTATATTTCTCAGGCAATTTTTCTGCGCGATAAACTTGAAAAAATACCGGAGGATCATCAGAAACATAATTGATTGGCGAGCCAGGGGGGACCTTCTGCTTTTGCTCCATTTGAGATACCAGTGCATGCTCTTCTGGGTTTATTATTTCCGGCTTAAGCATATAATTACCAACATTTGCGTTCAAATCAAACAATAATCTATTATCAACATCCTTGTAGGGAATGATATCAACATCGGGGGCGACCGGTGGCTTGTCCAATATTCTCTCAAATTTGCTCTCATAATAGGGCACGCGAACCAGTTTGAGATACGGCTCTTTAATTATCCTGAATTCCGGAAGCTCTATATAGTCCCCAGAGTCAGGAACCCTATGTCTAGACTCAGTATATACTCGTTCATATCTATATTTCGTTCCAAAAACTAGACGATATGCGTTTATTCGATACTTATAAGCAACACCATATTTCACTTGTGTGTCGATAAAATTACAGACACTAAGTTCGTCAGAATTCGGAACGAAGAAGCTCTGCATAATCCTCCGAGGGTTCCTTTTTCTAAACTTATCCACTCTATAAAAGAGGGTTTCAGAGTGCGCCATATGGCCGTCTTCGAATGCCCCCTTTATGGTTCTATCATATTTTCTCACCAGCTGGCGCATTCGGCCGGCCAAAAGGATTTTGAGCAAGTTTGCTACTTGAGGTCGACAACTATTAATAATTCGTGTTTCATTGGACTTGTTTCGACCAAAAATGACATTATTATCTGTTCTTCTATCTTCGCCAATTGTCCTCCACCAATTCACAAGATCCCATCTTCTGTTTCGCGTGCTAACATTAGCCAGACTAAATTCACCATCAACGAGAACCTCTTTAGAACCCACCATACTGGATCTCCCCTCCAAGTCGGCGTTAAGGATAAAGCTCATTAAGTCAGCACCCAGTTCCGTTTCCCTCAATATTTCAGAGAATTCAGTGCCGGGGCCAGTAGCAAACCTCAAATCCATATACATGGGAAACATGTGCTTTTTAGAACTATACCCTTTTAAGAAGTCAGCATCAACTTGAGAAAAAATAGCATTCTGATACCTGTCTTTTATCTCTGTATACAAGGAAGGATTGTTACGAGTGCGCCTGTACGCCTTCGCCCAGGCCACGAAATAATCAACAAACCCAGAAGAGCGCTCTCCTATCCTATCCCCCTTTTCATCAACAACATCTTTATAAATACCCCTTACCTTCTTCATCAAAGAGATATGTTTATTATAAATCGAATAGTCTATATCTGTATACTCGCTTTCCCTCTCCGAGATGTAAGAATACATACAAGGAAGCACCTTGCCGGGTGCATCGCCAATCCGATTCTCGTATCCTTTGATGAAATAGTTGTAGTTTGCATCCAAATCAACCATCAAAGAATCAAAGTTGTCGATCGAAAGTTTTTCCATTTCTTCCGTCTCAAACGGAGTCTGATAATCAAAGGGGCAATCCAAATATTCTTGTTTATCCACCCGTTGGGTTAGATCTTGAACGATGCTATCCCACAGCCCTACATTAAATATTGGGCCTGTGCGAGCGGCCTGCCCGTAGCGAGCAAACCTCTCTTGAGCGGTTAGTTGCACATAGAGGTATTCATTGGAAAGGTTTGGAACCAGTTGCACAACTTGTGTCGTCCTAGGAAACAGCCTTGTACCTCCCTCCTCTTCTTCTGGCTCACTATAGTCATAATTTACTGAAAATATGTCCCCTAAAGGCAAATCGCTCCCGTAAGTCAGGAGAGAATCCTCTTTGGTCCATATTTTGCCAGTGAAATATCTAATGGGATCTTTTTGCTTGGTATTCGTCTGAAGCAGCATTCCTGGCATAGCAGTGCCTTCTTCGAGTGGATCAATATCTGCATATATTTGAGTATTAACAACCCTTCTGTTCTTTCCAATGCTCACGTTATATCTGCCGTCCTTACCATAAAATATTTGTCATAAGCCGGTAAATCTAAGCCCTGGCCGACTCCAATACTTGGCACATCCGGGTCTTGATATCTTTCCATCTTACAAAGAACCAAATCTTCTTCCATAGATCTTAGCCGGGCCAGAGTTGCTGGGCGCCATATTGGCTTTTGAAGCATTGGGCGACCGCGCTTGTTTTTTCGGAAACCAACCAAGCACTTAACATCCTGTAACAATAAATAGTTATATATAAGACTTGTCGTCTTTCCTTTGTCCATATCCGGATCTCCGATATCCGATAAATCATATCTCACGTCCGAAGAACCCAGAGAGGATGCGACGACAGCCTTCATTTGAAACGGCATATTGCTCAAAAGCTCTCGATTATCTCTCATTGTCACTCTTCCACTAAATATACTACCAGGAGTGGTAGGATTAAGTCTATTAAAATCAAACGCAGAGCTTCTTTGTTGATATCCTACTCTTGTGGAAAGTCTAAGTGGGGCTGAATAAGCCTTCACTTCTCCGAGTGAAGAAAAGGTCTGAGTGAACATCATTTCTTTAATGACATCACGACCTAGATCAGGAACATATCGAGCCGCCATCGAACGGCGGGATGATTCTTCCATTTTAAAAGAGGCTTTCCTGGAGCCCCCTTCATCAAAAGTAAATGTATGAATAGGTATCATGTTATCAATTAAAAGAAACTTTTCTTCCTGACACCTCTCTAGATACTCTTGAGGCATTACTTGTACATCTAGGGCGTCCAATAAAAAAGCTGTGTGATAACTCTTTTCTTGCTCTACAATCGTCGCTTTAATTGTTCCGGCGACAGGATGGTCCCACGCTGGTATGAACAGAGAGTTATTTACATCGCCCGACATTCTAAAGCTAAGCGTTCTTAAGGCCAACAGATCATTGCCGGAATCATCCCACATGTCAGGGCCCTGGCCCGACAAAGGTGTAACATTGGAACCTATTCTCCCATATGAAGGAGCAAAGCTTATAGGGGTCGTATCGATATTTACGTCAAGAGGCAGGCTTTCTCCCTCCAGGCTTTCCATGGTCAAGTTCAATCTAAAATCAGTAAAGTGTTTTGACATTTCAGATTCCAACCTTGCTTGGAGGTTTTCATAACCAATGATCCTCAATCCATCAAAATTTGTAGGCCGGTCCTCCTCACTATTAGATATATAATCATATCCAACGTTTATAGGTGTGTCGCTGTCAAACGTCTCAGAGAACGTCTTGGTGACGGTAAAAGACCTTCTGGCGGTGCCAGATTTACGTGTACTACTAGCTCGATTACCTGATTGATCCTTAATCAATATAGAACTCACAGAATTAATAGTCCTCTCCAGTTCAGTCAACAAATCAGAAACCAATCTCTGCAATGTATATACGCCCCGGGGATCCCTCGTTGAAGGGTTTGACATGTTCAACAAAAGCCTTCGGAAACGCCTCTTCCTCTTCTTGTTTCTTATCACTTGAAACAGCGACAATACCTCAAAATATTCCCTTACAACCGGAACAATCTTGTTCCGATAGTGAGCCTGCAAGTCCAGCTTTTTCTTTTTGATATCATAAACATTTGGGATTTCTAGAAATTTTATATATCTTGGTATTTTTCTAGATGCTCTCAGTAGATCCATATATTTCTTGGAGATATACTCAACCGTAGCATCTCGTATTTCCAGTTCTAAACTATATTGATACAGTCCGAAAGTCTTCTTGCCCACATCAAGATCTGCGCCAGTAAAAGCCTTAAAACCAGTACCAGATAAACCAGCAAATAACTCAGTTTGTTTTATGTTACCAAATTCTGTTGCGCCGTTGATGCTGGCGCGTTTCTCGCTAACAGAGACTATTATGTCTTCCCGATCGTTGGGATCAAAAGACCTATATCTCTCGCCGCCTAGTGGCACGACTCTTCTTCTAGTCAGGGTCATATTTCTAATCTTGCATTTAGACACAACCTGATCGAGGGCTCGCTTTGGACCCCTTGACAAAAGCTTTCCAAAGACAGTGTTATCCATTACCATCTTCCTATGATTCATCATAAACCAAAATCTTGCGGCACCAGTATCGTCGTCGCTCCTAGTAATCGAAAGCTCAGAAAAATAACCTGGTCGAGATATTTCATCTAAAACCCTACTAGTTCTAATATCTGTTCTTTTTATTTTATTGGTAAGATCGTTTTCAAGAATGTTTATCCGAATATCTGGCTTTCCGAGCCTCTCAATCATTCTATAATCCTGAACGACGGAATCGCTGGCGCCACGGATCGAAGACCTGTTTATTATTGTTCTGAAATTGATCTGACCGGTTATCTTCTGCAACTGGATCGGCAAGTCAAGTCCTTGGCCCAAGTTTTCCGTATCCATATAAGAAAATACAAAATAAGTTAAATGCCTGGGATTGGGAACATCATCGAGCCTAAACTGAAATTGATACGGGATGTTGAACTTAACATTCTCATTCGATTCAACCGTCTTATATTGCCTCGCTTCTCTTCCATCCAGTATGTCGGTTATTGAAACCTCTTTAGTGGAAATAAGGTTCTTTCTACCCACATAGTGTTCGCGAATAGCACCATGCTCTGAATTGGTTGGCCTCTTCAAAAACCTAGTGGCGCGGCGGCCAGTACTTTGAATAACCTTCACTTTCAAGTGTTTGTTGAAAGCCTCATCGCTCAAGAAACTATCGAATGTGTCTCCCGTATCCGATTCCTGTATAACGATTTCAACTGTCACAATCAAGGAATTGGACACTTGATCCGTTTCCAACGTCACTCTAGAGAGAGAAACAGTTGGACAAAAACCTTCTTCTGGTAAGCAAACAGCCATGTTAGCCCTCCTCGTCCCTCAAGATGCTCGGATCAGAAACAACCTCTCCGTCAGCCCTTACATTAAAAAAGTACTCTACATTGTTCCTTTCTAAGGGGTACTTGTCTGGATATTTACTATCATCAGGGCCTTCTTCGTCAGGAAAAACATTTCGATTTTCAGGATCTAAAAGAATTCCATCTCTCATAACCTCTTTCTTCTTTTGAAAATATAAGGGAGATTCGATATGCCCATTTTGATCCAAAACATAAACTTCAATATCAAAATTTTCTTTACTTAGCGGTACATTGTCTTCCATAACCGTTAATGAAATGTGATCTGGCTCTACGTTTATATATGTCCCATCCTGAAAGCTGAACATTATTTCTGGTCTGTCACCTGGGCGGTCGTTTTCCATATCACCAACGAAGCTATAAAACACTACATCCCTCAAGTTTAATTGTGGGATATTTTTCACTTCATAATCATTTTTTCCAGAACCCGTAAGGATGGCAGTTGAGCCGGTTATGGTCCCCTTGTCTAGTCGTATATTAAAAGAGGGGGCATTTTGACTGGCTAGTTCCGAATTAGACAAAGGCTCGGACAAGGCAAAGTGCCTTTCTGGCTTTTGTTGAATTTTCTCTCCTTGGCCAGCCAAAACACTCTTTAATTGGTTTTGTATGTCAATATCGTCAACACCATGAAACAAATACTGCGTGCTCATACTAGGGGTGCTGTCCAATATTCTTCCTTCAATGTCGTTCTGGGTTTCTATTACACTACCAGAAGTGTATTTCAAATCATATATTATATCATCATCAAAAAATGCATAATAATGTGGCTTGAAGCTACCTTGTGATATTAAATATTTACCATATTGTGTTAGTTGAATATCAATAACATCTTCTTTTTTATTTAAGAAAGCCATCTATTATTTCCTCTTCTTACCAACATTTCTAAATACGCCGCCGCGCTCAACAGATGTTGACTCCTCTCGAAGCATTTCAACAACATCCTCTACTGCGGATGTCGCCGTAACAGTTGTGTCGTCGCGCCAGCTGAATCGGCCGGTTCGTTTCGAGGGGCCCTTACTCAGGGCCATGGGCGAAGTTACCACTGGCGGCGTTTTGAGCTTTGGTTCTTTTGTCTTCTCTATCAAGTTTACTTCTCCAGGCTCAATCGTAACTGTTGCCTCAAGCTTCGCCATCTCAACTAATGAGAAGAAATCGTATGGCCAGTTATAACTATAAGGCGGCTTATATTTTCGCGAGCCGGGAGGGTTGATATAATCATAAAATGTCTCGAACTTGCCATCCCATACTGATTTGCCAACTTTATCAAAATAACTTTTTTGTGCTTTCTGTTTGACTTTGAAAACCATCCACTGAAGCTTGTCTGGTACGCGACCATTCAAACACTCAAAGAACTCTGTCTTTAACAACTTATGCTGCAGGGGCACTGTTTTAGTTTCAAATTTCCTACCAATGTCTGGTGAAAGGTTCTGCCAAATATCAGTCAAGTCCTGTTTTGTGAATCTATGCTCAAACTCAAAAATGTACATAGCAAACGGCTTGACTGTGTCCAAATCATAGGTCAGGAAATCAAAATTTGGAGGGAAAACATACCTTCTCATAGAATCAACCATATTAACAATCGATTCTCCAACCTCGATGTTCCAATCTTTACCGTCTGACATACCCAAAATATGTTTAGCTTTTTCTATCTCAGTCCTAGTAAGGCTAAAAAACTTAGGCTCCCCACTAGCTATCTGAAACGGTATTGCGACAATTGCTTCCCGAACAACCTTGCTGGCAGCCGCCACACCAAGCTTGTGAGAATCTTTTGAAAACCCACACAGATCTGCCAAAGAACCGGTTGTAGAAGAGTTAGCTATTTCACTAGGTAACAAATCTTGAACTTCTAGATAGATCCCCTTGTTAGCACCCGGTTCAGAACCATACTGGTGCCACATACCCTTAGAGACAGAGCCGGAACCAGATACCGGAAGAGTCACTGAAACGTCGGAAAAATCCAGTATAGGTGTCTCCCACTTAGGTTGAATCATCCAGACGCTCGGATTTCCTTCTCTTTCTTCTGCCCGAACTACTCTGCCGGTCTCGTCATACTGGAGTGCTTTAGTTTTTCTTACCGTGTCAAAGTTAATAGAGGCCGAAATATTCATCCTGGAACCACTGGCAGGAGAACCAATATTACTAAATTGATGAGCAATCCTATAATATGAGGTTTCCATCTCAGATACAATTTCATCGATAAAATATTTTCTGGTCTCCGTTGGTTTAAACACCATCTCAACATCTGCATATCCATCATAATAGGGTGGCGTAAAAGGTTCATAGCTTTCCTTTCTGAAGACGTTATAGGCCACAGTTGGCGGCCCGAAAGCAGACGCCCTATCATACATGGTTATAGTTGGTTGAGTTATCGCAGAGCCAGACAGTTGGCCAAAAGTGAAACCGGGAGCATATTCTAGAATCCTAGCCTTCCTAGAAAGAGTGCTATTTCTCAAAACAACCCTCATTCTATATTCCTTCGTTGATTCAGCATTAAAATATTTTGGATCATCATCTGGTTCAGATATAATTGTTGTGACCGACCCGTCTCTCAAGAAAAAATCCACAGTCTCTGCCAAGAAGTTGTTAGCCGCCATCTTGTATAACTTTTCTCCCTGACCGTCCCAGGCAATCTGTGAATCTAGAGCAGCAGAGGGATGAACCTCCATATCATATAGTGGCGTAGTTAAGTAATTTTCTGGCTCCACCAGCGCTTCAAATGGAATTCTAGTATGAAAATATTCGTTAATTCTAGGACTACATAATAGGCCTCCATAATCCATGTCCAGGGGCTCTGTCGAGCCTGGGGCACCTGTGGATTTAAAAGAAGCAGTCATCTGGGGCCATTCCACAGCGACACCGGACTTAATTGAATTATACAAAATACCTGGCCCAAATATTGGCGTCATGAACGTCCTCCAAGAAGGTTGAGTGCCATATGGCCATGGCACCATGTTGCCAGCATAATCATTCGGGTTGACATATGGTTCATATGATTGTGAAAACAATGTTGCTAATTGCAAAGTCCTATCCGCTGGATAGAACCCTTCATAAGGCAGAAACTTCTTTATTGCCTTCATACGCAAAGTCAAAGTAGCTTCCTTGCTGAAGTTTTCATGATCATCTTCAATAACATCGAAATATTTCAAGAAATCGGAATGACTATATTTCATATAGAACCTTTCATCTGCACTAGAGGATATCGCGGATCCTGTCATTCTCAAAAATCCATATTCCGTCGTATCTAGAAAATTATACTCGCCGCCGGCGCTGTCCTTCATATACCATTCCATATGATCGCTTATTCGAAATTCGGGAACTATCGTGTAATCTTTTGCATATCCTCGAAAATCCTCTCGATAGTCATCATATGAATCGTAAAACGGAGCTTTTCCTGATTGTGCTTTGGCTTCCCACAATGTATCGCCGGCAAAATATCCAAGCTCTACGCCAGTATTTACTTCAAACTCTGGCGTCCTCCTAGCATATGTCGCTCCTACAGAACACGTCACAAATCGTTGACTGCAATCATCTATAGCTCCCAAACTAAAATTATTTGACGGACTCCTCTTGAAGCCCTTTAACTGAGCATAAGAAGCGGTGTGCCCAGAAAGCCCGGACCATTCCTTAAGGTTTTGCATGTATATATAAGCTGGAACATCGAGAGGCGAAGAAGGTTCCTCGGCGTTGGGGGGTATCCATTGATCTATCTTGTTAAACCTATACCACCCATCCAAAGACTCAGGTCCATGCTTGACAATCCCATATGGATCCGTAAAATTAACAGGAGTGGCATGGTATCTGTTTAAAGTCTGATCGTAA
>Ga0208011_1000566_pt1 | contig 13930 bp, 17 predicted proteins | sample 7_EtaG_FD_184080 | JGI IMG/M metagenome (GOLD analysis project Ga0208011, IMG submission 184080) | Marine viral communities from the Subarctic Pacific Ocean - 7_ETSP_OMZ_AT15161 metaG (SPAdes) (version 2) | ecosystem: Environmental > Aquatic > Marine > Oceanic | place: Pacific Ocean | collected... | reverse complement strand
TATGGATGGTGGGGTTAGTAATTCTACATGGAAAGAATTTGATGCTAATAATAGAGTTTTTCAAAAAGGTGTAGGTATAGTTCAAAAAACTCCTAGATTGTTATCTCACTTAGATATGATAGGTGTTAAAAATACAGAAAAGGGTTCTGCAAGAGAAGGAATGAAAGATTTAATTAGATATAGAAATAAAGCAGGTGAAGAAGTAATTATTTCAATGGATTATGATAACTCCAATTACTTTGAAAGAATGGCTTTGGAGACTCAACTTATTATTGATTATTGGAAAGGTGTTTCTCCTGACATTGTTAATGGAATGGTTGATTGGAGAAATGATTATCTATTTCCTAGATATGTAGACTCTATAACAAAAGACCAAGTTCCTAGTCTAGCTGATAGATCTGCTATGTTAAATCAGGGCTCTAAAAGTGTGGAAAATAGAAGAATTAGAATTTTCAGGAAATTTGTTAACGGAAAAGAAGGCTCTCAATATGATCTTTTAGCTCAAGAAAAAGCTTTAATACAACATCAATTATCTAGACATTCAGAATTTTTATCATTAACTACTGAAGTGTATGATAACTCTGGTAAGGGTAAAAATCCTAGCTATAATGACTTGTTTACATTATCTAATGATTATTTTAATGGTCATTTAAAAGATGTATCTAAATCAACTTATAATCATATGATTAAAAAGTTTGGTCGTGATGATGTAATTATGAGTATGTTTAAACCTCATGCAATTGAAAAATCATCTTATCGTAAAAAAATAGACTATTTAGATAAATATCCTAATGAAAAGAATGATAAAGAAGCTACGAGAATTAGAACAGATAAGCAGAATGCAATAGCAAATCAAGTTGCAAGTAAGTGGACTTATTTAGTTAAAAATGGAGATCCCTTTTTTCAGGGTGTTAAGGATAATGCTTTAGAAATATCTAAATCAAATGGTCAAACTGGGTCAGTAATGGAGAGAGTATATAGAGAAATTTTACATAGAGATCCATTTGGTAATAATGCCTCTAAAGGTAACTCTGAAGTTCCTTTAAGTGGTAAATTGTATGAAGAAATGATGGCTGTTAGTCATGAACTTTTAAGTCCAAAATCTGGATTTGATAGTCATAGTGATATATCTAATATCATACCTAAGATGACAGGTAAATTCAATGAAGATAGAAAAATTATTTTGCATTACAAAAGAACAATAATGTGGATTTTAAATAACAAGTCATTAAAACAAGAGACAAAAGATAAGAGAGTTGCAGCACTAAAGGATATTATCACTGAAAAAGAGGCTGGAATAAAAGAGCTTTTACCTAAAAAGTATTTAAACTCAAAAAAGAGCAAAGATTTAGACAAAATTAAAATAGTAGATATTACTCGGGATAAAGATGTTATCGAAGGAACAGTTCAGTGGTATACTATGCATGGTCTTGCTGATAGATATGGTATAACTAGAGGTATGAATACTGGTAGTTTTGTTAAAGATTTAATAGAGGTTAAAGCGTTAGGTGCAAAAAGTTATAATGAATTTACTAGTATGGGTGAAACTCTTCAGTATGGAAATAATACTATACATGATGCTAAATTAAAACAAATGAGATTAAATCCTAATGTCGATATGATGGATGTAGAATCGCAGATAGCTGAAAGATTAGAGCGTGGATATAGGGACTATAAAATGCCATTTCTTATTGAATATGCAATGCCACAACAAACAGAAACAACAATTGGTCTTTATCATCATAGAGAAATTCCAGTAAGTTTAAAAGGTTCTGGAAGATTGAAGCGTACTGTTAAGTTTATGCTTGATAAAATGAATAGCTCTACTAATAAGGTGGAAAGGTTAGAATTAAAAGAAGCTTTAGAAGTTTTAGTAAAAAGATATTCTTCATATAAGAATTTTTTTGATGGTAATTTTGATGCAATACCTGTTGGTGATGCTGATTTTATGAATATGATTAATAATCCTCCTGGTTTTAGTGATAATTTAAAGACTGTTTTTGATAGATATGAAAGAGTGCAAATTCAAAAGGGAAAATTTGCAGAGGATGTATTTGGTATGGGGTCAGAATATGATAGTAATGTCATGTTTTATAGAAGGTTAATGGAAGAGGGTTTAGGTAGCTCTGATAAAATTGCTTTGCGAGAAGCTACAAGTACTCTATCTTACACTAATCAGCTATTAATGGAAAATAACTATATGGACCCGATTTCATATTATTTAAATGTTAAGAATTTAAGAGCAGAATTAGAAAGATTAGGCTTAGATAAAGCCGAAACTATGGGTATTGATGGTGGTGAGATAAGCCCTACTAATATACATGCAAAAGAGAGTACTCTTGCAGTGCTTGCTGGTGAAAGATCTGGTGTTAGCGTAAGGCCTAGCCAAATGCTTACTGACTATAAACTTTCTATGATTAAGAAGTATATTAAGCAAAGTCAAGATATGAAAAAAAATGAAAAATCTACTAAAGAGTGGAGTGAAACAAAAGAAGAATTCGAAAAAGCAGGCTGGTGTAAACCAGCTAGTTAGGATAAATTATGAGAAAACCAGGTGGTGGTTGTGATATAGTTGGTTTAACAAAAGAAATGTTTGAAGCTGGAGAATCTTTTGCGAATGATAAAGAAATGAATGCAAGATTTGGAGCTGAAACTTCTAATATAGTCAGAACAATTTTTGAGAAAGTTTATGATCTTCCTGTTGAGCAGTTAAAAGGTGTGAAGCTAACAAAAGGTACCATAAGAACATTTCAAAGAGAATTAGATAGAGTTAAATCTGCATCTCAGAAAGGTCAATTAACAAGTAGGTTTGGCTCTGTATTTTATACCCCAGAATCAATAGCTAAGAGTAATCCTCAATTGATGACATTACACGATAATCTTCATAATACAAATCTTAATTTTCAAGGTAGGGTTGGTAGACATAATAGAGCTTATAGGAATATATTAACTCATGCAAAAAGGTATATGCTTGAAAAGGAATACGGTGAACAGTTGGATTATGGACCTGCTAAACGTCTATCTATTAGAAGAAAAATTAAAAAAGCTGCTAAAATAGCAGATAAACATGAAGCTTTGATAGAAAAATTAACAGTTGATGTAGAAAATGATGTTCAAGGTTCTACTAGAAGCCTTGATGCAGCTATAAAAGCAGAGAATAAGTTCTATTCTAAACAGGAAGGTAAAGTCTTTAATGAGATTTTAACTACCATTGAAAAAAAACTCCCTAAATTACATATGGAAGCAGCAAAAGCTTGGTTTGGAGATGTTAAAGCTGGAGTTGTAGGAAAAGGTGAGAAATTAAGGCAAAAACTAAAAAAAGGTGAAATAACTAGGGAACAGTATTATGCTGCAAGAGAGAAGGCTTTAGATCCTGTTTTAGCTAAAGAGATTAAAGAAGAGCCTCTAAGAAATTTGACTATAGAATATGTTGATCTTATGGATGAAATGTATAATGTTACAAAAAATGGCATTAAAGCATATGTTGATTCTATAAAAGAAGGTTTAAAGGGTAAGTATGCTGAAAAAGATGTAGATACTATTGCTAAAAATATTTACAATAAAATTCTTCCAGATAAAGTAACAGGGTATTATCCTCATTATAAACGTGTTTTGAGTGTAGATTTTTTTGATAATTTAATGCCTAGATTACAAAGAGTATCAGATGCAACTGCAGAAAGCTTTACAAAGAATGTTACTAATGTAGATAAGGTTATTGAAGAGCTAAATGGCTATGTTACAGGCCATGTTAAGAAAAGACAGATAATAGACTTGGGGAAAGATTTTGATGCTCAAAACGAGTATTCTAGAAACTTTTTAGTTACTGTTAAAAGATATGTTGATGAAGTAGATAGGTTTAATATGATCGCCCATGCAGATAAGTATACTAGAGAGTCTTTAAATGCAGCAAAGGAAATGTTTAAAAAGGGTGAATCTACAGATGGTTTTGCTAAAGCTACTGTAGAAATGATGAGAGATTTAAATTCACGAATGAAGGGTGGTTATGGTTTTGAAAATACTAATACTGAAGCTGCTATGAAAACATTACTAGCTTTAGAGTTTACATCAAAACTTGGATTTAACTTAAGATCTGGATTAAGAAACGCAACACAAGGATTATTAAATATAGTAGAATTTGGACCTATTCAATGGGGTAAATCTAGAGAATTTTACAAAAATAATAGAGATATTGATACCACAGTTAAAGAAATGATGGATGAAGCAGGTTTTTTATTTGCTGATAATATGGCTCCAGAACTTGTTGAAGGTAAAATTGCAGGTAAAACATTTCTTTCTAAAGTTAAGATAAATGATAGAGAACAAATTGAGTTTGTTAAGCCAGCTAGATTTAGTGGTTTGCATGGAAAGGTGCAAAAAGCTGCTGGTATTAGTGGTAAATTTATGGGTAAAGTTGAGAACATAAATAGGAAAACTACATTTAAAATTGCTTTTCATAAAATGTATGACCAGTTAAATAACTCGTCATCTTATAAAACTCAGTTAAGAGAATCTGGAATGACTGAAGCTCAAATAAAAGCTGAAGTATTAAAAAGAGCTAGAAATTATGCAATAAAAAAGACTACTTTACTCCATTTTGATTACTCAGACATATCAAAAGCATCATGGATAACACATCCAACTGGAAGATTACTAGGACAATTCCAACATTATGGTATAAAATTCTTTGAATATAATATGAATTTAGCAAAAAATGCAAAAGATGATATTATGGCTGGTGAAGTCCTGGGTGATAGAGCTCAAAAGGCTTATAAAATGGGTATGGTATATCTGTTAGCCCCTGTTATAGCTTCTGCAGTTACAGGAACTGATTGGGGTAATCTTGTAGAACATGATACTAAAGAGAAGATATCCAAATTATGGACACTATTTACAGGTGATGAAGATGAAGTAAAAGCTGCTTATTATGGTAAAGGTACTTTAACTCAACTTCCATTCATAGGGGCTCCTTTAGTTTCAGATGCTATATCTCTTGGAAATGTATTAGGTTTTATAGATATGGAAGATGATGATAAAGCTAAACTTATAACTGGGTGGGAAGATTATGCTTTAAAATCTGGAGATAAAAAAGCTTATGAAATAGTTAAGATATTAAATACATCTATTGGAAGACTTTATTATAAAACTTTACCATCACTTGTTGAACAAGGACCAGGTGCTGCTCTTCAATATGAGGCTGGAATCTATAGAACTAAAAAATCAACTCAACTTCAAAAAGATGTGTTTAAAGGGGATAGATTAAAAGGTCCAGTTGTTGGTGAGGATGTTATGGGAGCTTTAAATGCATTGGATGCTCATATAGATAGCGCTACTAAGGAGCATGTTATAAAGCAAATTAAATCTAAAAAGAAAAAAGGTAGCACTTCTTTAACAGGAAGATCTCCTTTACAGTAAGTAAAAGGGCGTATTTCTACACCCTTATACTTTGACTTGTACTAATTATCCAACTTCTGGAGACTAGTAATTAAACTATCGATACTCCCTTTTACATCATTTAACATACTAACACTTAATTTAATATCATTGTCAGTTCTCTCGTCCAAACTATTTAATATAACTATTAATGATTCTAAATATAACACTAACTCTCTATGGTTTTTCATTAGATTTATCACTTTCTTTTTTTAACTCTTTTAGTTGTTTTTCAAGCCATTTAGGAAATTTTTTATCGTCTTTTTTGTATTTTATGTAAGATCCTAGTGTTTTATCTAAGCTAGATATATAACTAGCTAAATTAGCAAATTCTTGAATTAAGTTACTAATTGCATTTTTAACTTCCATCATTGTTGGCTTTTTTTTGTTAGCCATTATTCTAATCCCAATCTAGAAGCGACTCTATCTAAAAGACTTTTCATATTATCCATTCCTTCAGATAACGTATCTATTCTTGTTGCATTTAGTTCAACTCTTTCTGTTAATGTTTTATTAACTTGAGTTAAGCTAAGTGCAGAAGGTTTAGTTTCTTCTTTTGTTTTTGGTTTTTTTGTTACGTTCATTAGCTCTTTTTTCTTTGGTTTCATTTTTTTCTTAAGATCAACAACACCTTCAGTGCCATCTTTATCTGTTTGTTGGTTTTCATAGTCTATTTCAGCCATTTTCCCCATTATATCTCCTTTTGTTTTTCGTTTATTAATTCAATAAAATGATCAAATTCTATAGTTACATAAATCTTTGATCTGTTACGTTTAAATACCAGTACAGGATTTCTGTCTTCACAATTAGACGCAGTTTGTTCTAAAGATTTCCATAAATCAAGTCTTTCTTTGTTTTTACATTCAAAGCTGTAATTTATAATCTTTTTAGCTGCTGGTGTTAATATAATATCTTCACCACTCATTCCCATGACCTGGGATTCTATGTCATTCTTCTCAAGTGTCTCCATAAACACAGAGCGAAGGCGATCCCTCACTAGATTTTGTAATCTTTTTCCTTTGTTTTTCGCTGAACGTGCTTTCATAAGTTCCCTCTCTTATTTTTTTTAAAGCCTCTTGTTTTTCATATTCTTCTCTAGCTTCTAATTCTGTAACATACTCACCATTATCCATTAACTCATAATCGTCTGGGTGTAGATCTTTATATGTTTCAATCATAGTATCAATCTGTTTCTTCAATTTCATCAGGTCTTCTATCATAATACTCCTTCATTATTATCAAAGCACACTCCCTACATACATAACATAGGGATTGAGAAGATACCTTTAAATGGTATGCAGGAGTGCACTTTATATTACATTTGTTACAATTAACTAATTTCAATACCATTAAATCTCTTTATAATCATATCTTGTAATGGATGATTTTCTTCAACAGATTCTACAACTGTTCCATATTTAGCCATTGCATTTGCTGATTCTTCTATCCAAACACATTTATCACAACCTGGACAGTTACTTGCATAGCACTTTTTAAGCTGTGTTTTAGCTTCCAATGTATTACAAAACCAACTCATTATTTACCCCACTTTCCTCTGTTAACTATTAATCCCATAACTGCATAGTTAGCTATATCAATTAATGTATCTTCTAAAGATTCGTTTTTAGGTTCTTTGTTATGCAGTGTAAGATTTAGTAGCCTTTGTATTTTATCATTCATCCTTATAGATAGCCCCATAAGTGATACTTTTATATCTACTTCATCTTCTACAACAGATTTTCCCATACCTACATTAGTTGGGCCGTAATCTTCTTGTTTTTGCATAAAAAGTTCTTGCATTTCTTGAGTTATTAAGTAAAACTCATCGTTTGTTTCTTTATATTCCATGTTCTCTCCAATTTATTAGGGTACGTAGTCAATTCCAGTTAGTTGCTTATTACTATACCTTCCCCGACTAACTATTGTACCCTAAATCTTGTTTAACTTGTTTTTGTTGCTTATGTCTTTCTTTCCACACTTTACCTCTAGTATGAGGATGCTCTTCTTGTACTTTTCTTCTAGCTCTCATTATAGCAGATGGATGTGAAATTAACTTATCTTTCCACATTCTAAACATATCTATCATGTGTATCTGGTTTATTTGGCTTTGATCATCAATTAATTTAGGATTATCCATAATTTCTTGACTCCATATTTCATAAACTAAATATACATCACTATTTCTACAGTGAGTGTTTGTTGTAAGCACACTTTTAACTTTATCTTGCATGTTTATTCGCATTTTTCTATCCTCACATTATTAACAGCTAATCGTGCATATAAGTGTTCTTTTTCCCTATTTTTATCAGATTTAATGTCTAATAACTCCACTAAACCTGTTTCTTTATTCTTAAATGGGTTAATTGATATCACTTTATTAGCATTATAAGCTATTCTAAATGAACCTCTAGACGAAGATATGTCCATACCTTCTTTAAATGCGGACTTACTTACCTCACTAACAGCGAAAACAATCACGTTTTGTCTTACTGCTAGTTCCATAATGGCTTGGGATGCTTCTTCAACTTTCATATTGTTATCCTTCTGTTTGCTCTTAAATAGTCCCAAATGGTCAACAATTACTATTTCTGGCTTAATGGGTAGGCTAGTGATTCTTGTCTCTAATTCTTGCGCATATGGCGCTGAATAATCAACAGTTAACCACTCAAAACGCTTATCCATACCATTTTTCATCTGTTTATAGTGTTCTACCAGTTGTTTTTCATCCCAACCCATCTCAATTTGTACAAATCTAGACCATATTTGTCTTGGGGACATCTCCATTTCAACAAAATATGTCTGTTTCTTGAAGTAATTAGCCCAATTTTGCAGTAACATAGTCTTCATACTAGCTGGTGGAGCCTGAATTATGACTGTTTCACCTGGATATACAGGAAAATCTTGTTCATATGGCTCACCTAAGTTGATAGGTTTAAGATCTTGAGCATAGAAATTGATAAGTTCATTCTCCATACTGCTAGAATCCATCATATTTTCAGCTTTAGCTCCCCTGTGTAACGTACATCTAGAGTTACAATAAAACTGTATAACAGGGTCATCAGCACCATATCTGTAGCCTTGTCCATCATGTCCAGTGTAACAACCTTCTATTATACCTTCCATTTCTTCAGCCTTAAACTCACTTTGTGCCTCGTTACTGACCTTTATACGCCAGTCTTCCATGATTAAACGCACAATATTCTCTGGAAAGTTCCATCTTAAGTAAGATGCTACTCTAAGAGCTACCATGTGACGCTTACCATGAGGTGCACCATCCATCATTTTCTGTATACATGTAGTATTTACAGGGTCTCTAGTGCTTTTAACCTTAACTGGAGTTTGTTCCTTAACCTCTTCCTTATCAAATACATCAAATACCTCTTTACATTGCAAGTTATTTAATGGATATTCTCTTGGTTCATTACACCATTCTTTTATTTTCTTTAATGTAATCTCTTTATTTAATAACCATTTTGGTTGAAATTGATTCTTCCATGAACCAGATTTAGTATTTTTAGTATATGGTATACGTATTAATCTAGACTTATCAGTAACAGATGGATCAGCATACTTAAATATGCCGTGTTTAGTAAGTTCTTCTTTCACTCTTATATGCAAGTTCTTACTAGGTCTCCATTTAAATGCTGTTTCTGATATATGTATATGAAATCCTCTGCCACTAAAATATAATTCATATGGAACATTTATCTCCTCTAAGCGTTCAAGTAGTTTTAAAGTTTTTTGAGAAGCTTTCCATGGTGTATCACCATCTACATCTAATATAAACTCATCAGGCATATATATTAATCCATCATATCCTGATAAAGACTTATTTTTAGCATAAAACTCTACTACATACTCATCATAATCGTATAAAGACATAAAGGTATCGCTATCTGTACCCATCCAATCAGAAATTTTATCTACTGCCTGGAAGTTGTGTCTATTACTTACTCCTAATGCGAACTCTTTGTATAGTTCTATCATTCTTTTTTCCTCCTAAAATACTTTCTGATCTCATCGGCAGCTTTTTTAGCTTTTTTTTCCTGCTCTCTAAGTTCTGTTTGATGTTCATATCTAGCTCTTTTAATCTTCATTCTTATAGTTAAATGAGTGTATGAATCACCTTTAAGGTTTTGCCCTAATTTTAGTTCTTTAGGACTTATATTAATAAAATGCATAAATTCTGTTGCTCTCATATATCCTCCTTTGATTATATAGGGAGACTCACATATTCCTTTGCCTATAAAGCCGATAAATCGACTACCAAGGACTTACAGGACCAGTTGTTGCCTCCCTATAAATTAACGATTACCTACTCATTAGAATGGTACATCGTCACTCTCGGAGGAATCAGAAGTATCTATGACATCATCTGATTTCTTTTCTAGTTTAGGCTGTACATATTCTTTAAAGTATTTCTCAGCTCTGTCTTTCCAATACTGAACATCATCAGCAGAGAATTTCTCTACTACATTTTCAAATTCAGTTGGAGCACATTGATTCAATACCCTAGAGTATTTACCATCTTTATGTACATATACATTAACATTTTTACCTATTAATGCTTCAGGACTATCATCCAGTTTAATAACTTTAGTGTTATTTGCACCTTCTAGAGCGCTAGTAATACCTGCATTAGCATATCTGAATAAATTACCAATGGCAAATTCTTCACCTTCAGCATTCTTTTTCTCATATACACGCATATTTAGTGATTCAGGAAAATCATCAAACCATATATCTAGGTATTTAGTGCCATTATAGTCGCCATATTCAGCTTTTGATATAAGTTTAGTGTGCCATCCAGTTGAGAAACTAGAGCCACCACCTGTTTTCACAGTTAATGTTCTAACCATTTATTTCTCCTTCATTTAATTGTTCTTCATTTTGTTCAGGAATTTCTTCTATTGGAGCTTCTTCTTCAATAGGAGCCTCTTCCTCAACAGGAACTTCTTCTTGAGGGGGAACTATTTCAACAGGAATAATAACTTCCTCAATTACATCCTCAACAGGAGTTACTACTTCAGGTGCTGTAGCAGTAGAATCAATTTGTTCTTCAACTGCTGGGGTTTCTATAGGTGTTTCAATTGCTTTTTCATCATTACTTGAACAAGCATTGACAAAAAGCATTCCACCTAGTATTAGTATTATTTTCATTTATTTTCTCCTTAGTTAACTAATAGATTGTGCATCATCATCATATTGAGCGATGCCTACAATTCCAGATAAACCGTATCTTCTGCCATATGTAATAGCAGCTCCTACGCCCTGAGCATCTTTCTTAGATAATGGAAGTTTTACTTTAGAACGCAACCATTGTCCAGAAGAATGCATTAATGTTGTTGTTACACATACAGCGCCCATAATCATTTCATTACCTTGACTAACAGATAAACCATGTTTACTTAAGTGTGGAAATGCTGATTTTATAACTGCATGTAAGTCTGCATAATTAGATTTAAAGAACGGATTAGTACTTTCTTTCTTAGCACCTTCCATTTCAGACTGAGCTTTAGCTAATGCTGCAGCTAATTTGTCTATTTCAGGTGATTTCCATTCTTCAGATCTTCTATCATGAGACTGATCAAAAGATTTCTCTTCTGCTTCGCTTTTGGCTTTTGCTTCTAATACAGATTTAGCAATGCCATTTTGTTTTGAAATATCAATATTGTCCATTGATTCTCTCCTATATTAATGAAAGAGGCAGAAGGGAAATCCACCTCTTTCTGTGTGCGATAAAATCCTTCGAATTGAAGGGTTCAGAACTTACGAAACTAAATTCTTTTTATCAAGTATTAATGTTGAAAAATTGAAAGTAATTTCTTTAAAATAAGGTTGTTTCATAACGATATTCTTTGTAGAATTTGCTATAAAACTACCACTCATATTTGAACAGTAACTTGTAGCTTTACGAGTACATGGTTCCTGATCAGAATCTTCGTCAGAATACCAGTTTTTCTCATATTTAGCCATAGTTATGTTATTATATATGTATTGCTGATAATGTTCAGCTCCCATCCTGCCGTCAATTACTGTTTTAGGTTTATCAGGATGTTCAGATAATATTTTAACTATTTCTTTTCTTGCATCCATACTATCTAATCCAAGTATTAAAATACCATCTTTAGTTCCTCTATAGTATTTAAATCTACCTAAATTACCTTCAACACTAATATTTGGATTAATCTTTACCATATGATCAATTAAAGCTCTTATTTTAGGTTTACCAATATCTTCATCTACATATTGGCTAACACCTATATTTTGAACTTCTACTTTATCAAAATCATATAAATAGAAATTATTTCCACCTAATCTAGTTAATTGCATGGCCACGGAGCTTCCAATAGCCCCGCAACCTACAATATGGAATTCCACATCTTTAAAGTCTGCGATGTCTTGACTTCTTAAGTTAATCATATTATATATCCTCCATTATAAGACTGAAATTCTATTAATGCATCAGCAATATCAGCAAATTTAGCATCACAAGCTATAAGTTCATACGGAGCTGAGTCCATTTCTGTAAACTCTTTAAGCTCTCTCTTGTTCAATTCTTCTATTTGAACACCATAATTTTCTATTTGCTTGTTAGTTTCTCTGATTGCTTTCTTGAATTTATGCATAGACCAGTCACCTATTGTTACTTGACGTATGAATTCAGTAGCTTTCATCACTGCATATTCATATTTAGCTTCAAAATTAGCTACTTCTTGCTCATTAGGGACGTATACATCTTCTAAACGTTTATAACCGTTCCATTTATTACGAGTATCGTCCCATAACGGCAAAGTTGAGTTGCCAATTTGAGTTTTGTGAGTTTTAGAGTATCCAACATGATTATATGTCCTAGTTTCACACTTTTCTTTAACTTCAGTTACTATATCAAGAGGTATTTCTACATCAGGCTCATTACTAATTATATTTAGTTCAACATCCTGATGAATTTCTACTGGTTTCCACACAGAAACTCTACATTTATACTCTTCTTTAAGGTTTACTACAAGAGCAAAGCTTAAATCTGACTCTCCTTCACCATATTCGTCTATACTTGATATGTCTGTACCACTCCAGAAAGCGCTCATTGTGTGATGACTATGCCACCAACAGAATCTAAAATTAGTTTTGTTGTATTTTACAGCCATTTGTGTGTAATATTTAGCTAATTCCTCTTTATCTAGGTCACAAGTAGTGCTACCTATCTCCTGTTTTAGTATTACAGGCTCTTGAATCAACCAATCACCATCTTTATCTTGTGTTACAACTGACATGCCACCTATCTCACACTTTTCAGTATGATAAGCAGCTTTGGCATAATTTATTATCTTATCCCAACACTCTTTATCGATATAAACTTCCATTATTCCTCCTCTAAGTTATTTGGTTCTGGGTTTTCTTGTGAATCTCTTACATATGCATCTAATTCAGCTTCTTCTGCATCCATTTCAGCATTAATTCTACGTTCTTCATCCATTTCCTGATCTATAATAGCTTCTTCTCTAAGCTGTTCTGCTAAAGCATCTGGATCTATACGATCTGTTGTTGTTGATGCTGCATTAGTTCCAACTCCACCCATTCTAGTAGCCCATTGCAAGGTCAATTGTTCAGCTTGTTCTGGTGATACTGGTTGTGGATATGCTGCTTTATATATTTCACAAGTATGCCTTAATGCACACTCATTTTCATCACAATAATCATCATGTCCAGATGGTTGATAATTGCATTGATCCCAACTATTTGTACCAAATATAGCTCTATAATCATCAGTTAACCATTTAGGTTCACCATGATATAATTTCTTTATATTATTATATGGATTAGTGTTTTGAGTATATCTATTCATCCAATTCATTAATAATAAACTATATGCTGGTAGTTCAAATCGTTTTAATGCAGCATCTATATCAGTAGAATCATCACCATAACATACAGTCCCCCATCCTTGAGGTTGTTGCCAATTTCTAGTAGTTCTAGATAAATAAGGAAACATTAAAGATCCTCTTTCATCATAAGATTCCGCTTTTCCATAAGTACGTACATCAAAGTTAGGTCTAGTATAATCAGTGTGTCTTACCATTTCTTGTAAAGGATATATTTCTATTTTCATTAACAAATCCATTTCTACTGGTAAACTTTGCACGTGTGTTGGTTCACCATCTTGAGAATTATATCGAGAACCACAAGCATTATATATTTGTATCTCATCTGGAGATAATACTATATTTATAGATAATTTTAAACTTCTAGTAGTTCGACTGCCATCATCTTCTAATGCTACATTTAATACTTGTATTTTATCAGTATTGTTAGTTATATCAAGAAATTGGTCAAACTTTTCACACATATAGTTTTTAAATAGTTCTTTTCTTTCAACTAACACAGCTGGATCATCCATCCATGTTACTCTTTGATCTCTTAACTCAGTAATAATTCTGTCCAATTCTCTTAAATCGCTCTGTATACCTATTCTACCACTTTCCCACCAATAATTCTCTCT
>Ga0208011_1000565_pt1 | contig 13954 bp, 24 predicted proteins | sample 7_EtaG_FD_184080 | JGI IMG/M metagenome (GOLD analysis project Ga0208011, IMG submission 184080) | Marine viral communities from the Subarctic Pacific Ocean - 7_ETSP_OMZ_AT15161 metaG (SPAdes) (version 2) | ecosystem: Environmental > Aquatic > Marine > Oceanic | place: Pacific Ocean | collected... | reverse complement strand
GCTATGTTATAGATCCGTGTTCCATGGTCCGTGCTCCGTGTACCCTGGTGATAGTTATATTTTTTATTCTGCTTCATAGTGTTTTAAAGCTTCTTTGAGCCTTTTGTGTTTATATCTTCTTTTTTTCGAAAGCATAATCGATTCGGTAATTTTATCTTTTTTCCTTTTAATTTTCATAAAGGGATAAATCTCTTTATAAAGTAATAAAGCGTCTCCTCCTCCAAGAAAAATACAATGAATAGGTTTTCGGACAATTACTTTCTTGGTAATTGGGCACATTCTTGCACCTCGTTCTAATGTGTTATACTTCATTTTTTTTGTGATACCATAGTCTCTAAGTTTACATAAAACATAATTCATGAGACTCTCATTCGTGTTGACGAGTTGATAGAAAGTCTCCGTGTGATCATAGATTTTTTTACCGGAGGGTGTGGTTCTTTTGGGCTGTGATATTTTTCTTTTTCTAGCTCCAAAATGACCTTCTGCTTCAGAAAAACCAGCCAACCAGGCAAAAAATTCTTCCCGAGTATGTTGTAGGTAGGGAAAGTCTTCATACGCATTATATTGTTTAAGAATGCTAAAAGCTTTGTTTCTTTTTTCAACTAAAAAGGGCAGTAGACTTTTAAGATGAGGAAGCAAATCAAATCCCGAGCATTTTGTCCAATATCGAGGTTTAGCGTTAAAAGGGGAATTTTTTTCATACTTCATATTCATCTTTTTATTAAGATGTTCGGCAATGAATTGCACAGGTTCAAAATCAGTGACCGCAACGTCAAGTCTCGAGTCATGACGTTTTTTACTTACATGAATGCATCCATCTCCATCCACGAATCCGGCAATATAAGCTAGTTGCGTATACATTCTTCTAAAATATTGTTTCCATTATTAATGCTTTTGTCTGGGGATCTTTCATTTCTCCCAGCCCCCGAAGATCGCATCATAAATCCATAGAAAAAAGATCACGATACACCAACCGATAATAAAAAGAATAAATCCCGTCATGAGAATAATACTCTTAATCGTTTCCCATATTATTTTTAAAAATTTCATTCCAGTTCTTTCTATAATCATCAGTCGAGGGCCGCGACGTACCATCCCATTTACGACCCACTTCGCGTTTGGGGGACTTCTTCCCCCTATTCACTTTAACTATCTTTTTACTCCCCGCCTTGTACTTATCTAATTGTGAGGACATCGCTTCTTAAGATCTTTCAGTTTAACTTTATCGCTCACAACTCCCTTATCTTTAAGTTCGCTCCACTTACGATAGCCATCAATCCATTGATGATGCTCTCGATACTTCCATCGTTTATCCCAGGCCCAGTTGTTAATCTTTCCCGAGACACGTTCGATCCAGGCTAGTATAATGTCTTTCAATGTATCCTCACTTTCTCTGTGCCATAGGGTTCAATACGAGCTTCTCGTATTTGATCCATCATAGCTTCGTATTCGTCCTCATCTAAATGAGTCTTATAAAGTCTTTGTGCAATAGCCATCATGGTACCAGCAATGAGTTCCACAGGGAGTCTATGTTCATTGAGTAAATGCATGGCACCCTCAAAGAACATGTCGTATACTTTTCCGACATCATCTTCTCTATTCATTTCTTCTTGTTCTCCACGGGCCCCATATAATTCATCCTTGAATCTTGGTCAAATAAGACATTTCCAGAAACCGAGACTCGTTCAACTTTAGAATGAAAAGGAAAGACCCAATGCTTTAAAGACGCTGGAAAAATAAACATATCTCCGGTCTTTGGTAATTGGTTCACCACCGAGATACACTGACGGTTTCCTTCTCCATAGTACCAAGAGATTCCTCCCGGTCCTCGCATGGTTCCAGGGAAAGCATTACACTCATCAATAATTTCTTGAGGGACATCGGGATACATCACAAAGGATAAATCGGCACTGTGATCGTGAGGAGGATTAAATTCCCCAGGACCCATGTAATTGATCCACAACGCTGTAAGATTAAAATTCGGTTTCATACTTCCTTTACCTCTCCACTGATTATAACCAATGGAGTAAGCTTCAAAATAATTAGAGAGCCATGACGCAATTTTATCCGCAGGTCTCAGTTCGTATTCATGACGAATGTGTCCCGCTAACTTGGCTTGATAGTTTAGTTTTTTATCTTTCCGACACTCGGCCCCTGCATCTAAGAGTTCTTGACATTTCTCCTTCGAGATCGTGGAATGAAAGAGAAACGGTCCCCAATGGAAATAATTAAATTTAACTTCGTTTTCAGGCTTATTTAATTTCATAATGTTTAACTATACTTTCTAACCTTTCTTTTTTCGTTATACTATGTGGTAACATTCTTTTGGCACAGTGTAAAGCGTCTCTGTGTGAACATCGCCATCTCCATTGATCCATTGTTTGGTGTGGGAGTTTAGCCCTAAAGTTCATATGTCCACAACCAAATGTATCTAAAGCATATTGAATGGTTTCTTTACAAGTCATTGCTATTTCTAAACGTATGTTCCAAAATGGATAAGCTTTCTTCTTTCCTTTTCTTAGAGTCGGTTTATTTGAGTACGTTACACATCCTTCGCCATCGAATAGACCTGTAATGTACGCAATACGATCTTGGGAATTACCAAGATCTTTTTTCATATAGTTCTTTAACGTTCTCGTACACATGTTTCTTTATATCCTTCTCTGTACTCATTATGGTGAGCACATCCACTCCACTATAGACTCGCGTATAGGCGTTTTGAGACGCAGCTATACTAGCTCCCGAACCTAACAGTGCAAATTCACTGCAGCCGCTTGCGAAAGTAAGTATTATAAATAAACTCATCAACTTTAGCTTGAGACCATTTGATCTCGCCACTAGACTCACACACCCAGCATTGATGAACGTTTTTATTGATTTTAACATATCCATTTCCTTTACAGTTGTGACAAATGCCTTTATATCCCATTATATATCCTTGGTCGACCCCCTAATTTTCGATCTTAACGTAATAAGGGTCTTTCTTACGTTTAGCAGCGTAGTATGAATTCCCAGTTAAATGTTTCTTTTTCTTATAAGGGTCTCTTTTTATTCCTGTTCGATAATGAGAGTGGTAAACTTTCCCACCTCTTGGTAAGCCTATAGTTCCTTTAACATAAAATCTGTTTCCTGTTCTCACATACTCCATGTGATTCTCTCTTTCGCGTAGAGACTTTAACATTCTGCGATAAACATACTCATGGTTAAGTCCTGCCAATTCACAAACCTCTTCAAAGTCTTCACTTTTAGATTTAAACCAGGCGATAGCTTTCCGGGCTTCTAACCAATCTGTAGTATAGATTGCATCGTGAGCCGCTTTACTTACCACAGACGTCCAGAGATCTTGTTCTGGTGTCCGAGGCTGATTAGATTCAGTCGCTTCGAATTTTTGTTTGAACTTTGCCATTTAATTTTCTTGCTTTCTCTTGTGCTATAGCTTCTACTGTTTTGCTGATGCTTAACTTCGCATCAGGCAATAAAACTTTTGATAACTTTACTAAAGTATTATATGTATCATGTGTTAAGGACACATTTCGATATTTACTAATGTCTGTCATGTTCTTTCCTTTTCATTATTAAATTAGAATATAGGATTTTCCCCTTAGAATGTCAAGATGAAAATAATAATTTTAACCATGACTGTTTGCTCCGCATTATATGGAAATTGCCAACCCCCTTACACTAAGGATGTAGAGTTTCAGACCTGGGCAGAATGTATGCATACTGGGACCAATGATACTTTAACTTTATATCATCTTATGGGGGATGATTATATTAATACTAATAAGGTATTTATAAAATTTGCGTGTGTAGAAGAATTTAAATCTTAATTGACATTGTGGCGAAAATGTGGTAGGCCCTGATCTTCTCACCTTTAATACCTATCCTTACTCCCTTTTTAGGATAGGTTTATTCACAGACATAACCCATCATTAACTTACCATCGCTAGTATAATTGCCCTGTTGTTTCGGGTCCGTGCTCCGTGATTCATGATACGTGGTGTTTACTTCACGCCACACGTCGGCCTGTTCATTACACGTAACACTAGCTTTTATCGGATACTTTATCTGTTCTAGTCCCGTCGTTGTTAGTAATAGTATTATTAGGGTCTTCATTCGAATAATCTCGACTCACGAAACTTGGTTCAGTAATAACTACATTTTTGTTACCAAATATTTCATTCCAATTCTTTTTATATAGATCCGTAGATGGTCGTGATCTTCCATCCCATTTCCTACCTTTTTCCTTTTTCTCCATTTTCTTGTCGTCTACCTTCTCTAAAAATGCGGACTTGGGCATTTCCTTTTTTATTACTATAAGTTATAGAGCCGTTAAATTTAGGGTTCCTTACCAATAAGCTTTTTAACATCTTCTTCCAGCTCATTGCATTGACCTTTTCTTCTTTACCTGCTTGGTCCGTCATTGTGTATTCGTATCTCATAATTCCTTTCTGTTTTCATATCACGTTAGGCTCCCCGTACGTTCCGATATGGCCTAACGTGGCCGAGTTAAGGGTCCTGCGCATGCTTACGTACTCGCTCTACAGGCCGGTCATTGTCAATAATTTGACAACGATTGTCCTCGACCCTTCTATATAGGTTATTGTAGGATATATGTCAAGGGGAAAATTAAATTAACATATCTTTTAGTTCAAAGTATAAACCCTCTAGTTCAGAAGGTTTACCGTTAGGATATTCAGGATAAACCGTATATTTCTCGCCTGTTTCTTCATTGGTACAGCCTGCAACGAGCCAATCCCAGTTAAAATCACTATCTTTCACAAATTCACGCATAACTTTGAAACTTTGATCAGGATGCTGACTTAGTAATTCAATTTTACATTCATCCATTGTTTTATACCACCCCTGCATTTCAAAATTCTGTTGAGTCGTAACGGGATCGCCCCCAACTAAATAAGCTAATATTAAAATCTTATACATTATCCCTGACCTCTCGAAGGTTTTCTATAGGGGATACGCTTACAGTATGATTTTGCATGCCGCCCTGGCCGTTTTCGAGGGATGCGCTTAACATGTTTATAGCCATATAAATTCTTAGCTTTCTTGTGGGCCATCAGCAGAAATATGCATTCTCGGGAGATTTCCTCCGGAATGACTAGAGGGGATATAACTGATTACCCCATTTACTTTCTGTTCTAACGTCTCACCGCATGATGTGCACTTGTACATGGTTTCATATAAGGAAATAAGTATTGTAGGCCGAATACATTTCGGGCATACGCCATTAACGATTTCAGCGCTGATATTAACTCCACTCCCAAAAGGCTTTTTTCCAAACATTGTTTTTCCTATTGTATTTTGTTTTATCTTTAAACCGCTTAGGTGTAAAGTGTTTTAAAAGGCGGGCTATGGGGTTTCTATTTGAGGACGATTTTTTTGATTGATTTTGAGCCATCAATATTAGTCTCTAATTCTGCTTGAGTCTTGATACATTTATAAGTCACAGTATCAGAGTAGTTTCTTTCCGCTTCACGTTTTCCTCGAAGGCAAATTGCCATCGACGGTTGGATACGGTGTTCCTTAATTTCAAAATTTACGAACATTAAAAGTGCTACTACAACTTCCATTATTTAAACAGCCCCCACCATATTAAAAAACCTGGTATGACAAAATGTTCAAATATTTCATAAGCTGCTAAAAATAATAACAGCAATGTAAACCATATGCTTTTTTTAGACTTTTGTGCAACGTATGTAAACAATGCAAAATGCCAACTTGTTATTTTATCTGTAACTTTTAATATTTTACTTCTTATTTTCATTGGTTTGTTGCATTTCCATTTTTATAATGAATCTCTCTATTAGCGTCCTTGAGCTTTTCTATATCAGACAAAACTTTATCCATTTGTTTTTGTAAAAATTCTATGTTCACTCTATTGTTCATCATACTCTCAATTTGTTTATTAAGTCGATCGGTGGTGCGGTAAAGATCCTCGATCATCATAAATTGCTCCTGGTCCTGAGGAAGCGATCCGGCTTGGCCCCGAGGCCACTTGATTCTAAATTCTGTATTCATATTTAAATCTTTTTCAAATATTTCTAGCTCAGTATTCATACGATTTAAATTTTCTTGTATACCGAAAAAAGCCCAGGTCCCGAGTGCGACGAGGGTGATCAAACTGGCAACCGTTTTCATCGGCATCTGAACGGCTGCTTCTTCTGATATTCTCATTGGTTTAGGCATTAGTTATAACTATATCCTGAAGGAGTCTCTTCCTTCTCTAAAATTTTAAATAATTTTTTATGTTGATCCATAATATCTTCATCTGAATCCATCATCTTATCTACTTGATCTTCTAGTTTTAAAACTTGTCTTTCTAATTTATCAACCTTATCTTCGTGTACTGCTTGAATTGTAGAGAGTTCAAAGGTACGCGAAAGACTCCAGCCACCCAGGGCTATGAGCAATCCAACTAATAAGGTCATTAGCTTGTCAGCCATTAAAATATAATCTCCATAACTAGGTATAGCGTAATAAAGATGAACATTCCAGTCATTTGAATGTCGTAGGGAAAATTTGTCATTCCTTTTGATTTACATCCCCAAAGATAAGCTTATACTTTAGTTTTCCGCCGTCATCTCCTTGAGTATGGTCGGTCGGTTCTTCAATTGATATAACATGCTTTACGCCCTTACATCCAACAGCAAAAAGAAATAACAAACCGATAATTATACAAGACATTAAATATTTCATCCATTTAATCATGTTGTTTCTTTTTTCTCTTACCCTTCTTCTTACCCTTAAAATTTTTAAAGTTCGATATCTCATTTTGTATTACCTCAATTTTCATTTTAATCACAACCATGTCTTGTGATAAGGAAAATGATCTCTGTAAGGACCATCCTCCGAGCGCTAATACAATAGCGAGTAATGCTGTGATTAGTTTATCGTTCATTGACACCACTCACAGTCATTAGTGTCATCAATAATAACTTCACCCGTTGTTTTTGGTTTATATTCATACGTCTGTTGTTGGACTTTTTCTTTTTCGTCTACCTGACAACATGTACCTGATTTTTCTTTTTCTTTGGTATGCGTACTGCAAGTTCCTTTTTCGTCTATGCTCATGCTTTTTCCTCATGTTCACAATTATTACAAGGGCACGTCCCACTAAATTGACTTGGTTTTCCACCCCAATTAGAATGTGCTTCTAAGTCACAGTGGCAAACGCATTTACAATTTTTGCATTTAATTTCAGGTCCGTCACTCATCTTTTGTTTCCTCTATGTTGTAGAAGTAGTTGTCACTATCTTCAGTTTTCCATTTACTGGTATCTTCAACGTTCCATTCGGAAGTTTGTACCTTCCAATCTTTAGGAACTTCATCTCTCACAGTGAAAGATGGAATACTCCAAATTAATCTATTGTTGGGCTGTGCCGCATAGTTCCCATCATCCAGGGCAAGTATGTGTGCGCACTTATGTTCGTGCGGTATTTCAGAATGATCTGTGTCGACTATATTACTCTCTGGATGAGCCCAGTCAACTGTGAAAAGATAGGATCCGGTATGCCAGACCTTATCTTTATCAATATATTTTCCGGATTGGCCGTCTAAAATATCGTAATTAGTGATAGCAGGATAATAACTAAAACAATTCCAAAGCTCCAACTGGTCCAGGCGAGTCCTAGGAACTTCTTTGACATCAAAGCCTCTTTGTATGAAGGCAGAGATCGGTAAACGATAGAAGATAGCACCATTTTCCATAATTGCATGAAACAATATAGGACGCCCTGTAATCGATGCCAGGCCAAAGATAATACAGTCTTCAGCTTCTCCCACATGTCCGGAAAGGTCATATAAATATTCTCTTCTTATCTGCGCATACGTGGCAGGAATGTTCGCGTTTAAATAAGCCATTTAACATATAATCCTTAGGTTGCTAAAAAATAAATGGCAACAATTACTACTACAACAGCAGCAGATATTTTAGGATTAGCTTTTGCTAATGCTAAAAGTTGTTTCGCTTTTTCCATAGTTCCTCCTATTTTATGTCACCCCAGTTTTTACCGGACGCGTAGTCTACCTTATTTGGTATCCTAAGTCTAATTGCATTTTCCATGATATTTTTTACTTTCTGAGCTGTTTCTTCATCCGGTATAGAAACACATAATTCATCATGGATCTGAATGTGTGGGAGTATACCAGCTTTGTAAAGATTTACCATCGCTTGTTTTGTCATGTCCGCGGCACTTCCTTGAACTAATCTATTTAATGCTCGGTATGTAAATGCTAAACGATAATGTCCATTAAAATTAGTGTATTCTTTATCATCTGGATATTGTTCATGGTATTTTAATCTAGCTTGTTCTTTTGTTAAGACAGGAACAGGTTCATATTTATAAGAAGTTATAGTTTGCCACTCTTCTTTTTCTTCGTTATATTTCTTTTCCTCAATTTTTATTTCGATTTCAAATCTTCCTAATTCTGCATTCCATTGTTTGTCATAAGGTTCCCACCTATTAAATCTACAAAATCTATCCCCTAAGGTATAAATAAGTTCATGTTCTTCAGCAAATTCAATAAGCCCATTGGATAATTCCTTAATGAAAGGAACCTTGGAATGATACTCATAGAATAAATTACGTGCTTGTTGAGGTGTAAGACCTAACTCTTTTTGCAATTTCATTTTTCCCATACCATAAAATAACCCTAGGTTAATTGTTTTAGCCTGAGATCTAGGAATCTTAGCCATGTCGGCTACAATTTTATGGAAGTCTGTTTTTGGATCTTCACTATAAGCGTCAGCTAAAGAGTCAGTTCCAGGTAAATCCCACTTCAATGCATAATTGACTACAATTCTAGGTTCTTGTTGAGAGTAATCGAATGACCCCCATGTACATTTTTCTTCAGGAATAAATATTTCTCTGATTCTTTTTCCTATTTCCCCTTTAGCTGGTACTTGTTGAAGGTTTGGATTACTCATAGAAAATCTTCCTGTTACTGTTCCACCTTGGTCCGATCGAATTTGATTTATATCTGCATGGATTCTTCCTTTATGTACAAAACTTAGAAGTCCTTCTACAAAAGCACTCTTTGCTTTATCACATTCTCTTGCTCGTGCTATCATACGTAAGTATTTATTTTTATGTGTTCTTAAATATTGTTTTGGAAGTTGAGGCATTCCTGATTTGGGAGTTGTTTTGTAATCTTTTATTTGTTGTTGATCTAAAAGTTTTTTGATAGAGGCTGAGGCCCATATTTCTATCTTACTTCCAGTTTCTTTGTGAATATCTTTTATAAGTTGGTCTCGTTCTGTTTCTAATTCGTTGCCAAATTGTTTCGCTTTTTCAACGTCCACGCGAACACCTTTGAATTTCATATCCACAAGGCACGGGAACAAATCAGTCTCTAGTTTAAATATTTTTTCTAAATTTTTCTTTTCTCCTTCTGGGTTAACAAAGAGAGTTTCTTTTAGTTTAGGCTCAAATATATTCCACAGCTTTAAAGTTAATTTAACGTCTTGTTCCGCGTAATCTTTTACTAAACTATAAGGAAGTTTGTGCATGCTATTGAGAGGATCTTTAATACCATACTCTTTTAGGGATTTATCTTGAAGATCATATTTGTATTTGCTTTCTCCACTGAGATAATCTTTACTTATTGAATCCAAAGTATATCTCATTCTATTTTCATCTATGACTGAGGCAGCAATCATAGTGTCTAATAACTTCCCTTTAGGCATGAGTCCACTTTCAGCTCTAATCCAACATACATCGTACATTGCATTATGAAATACTTTCTTAATGTTGGGGTTTTGAAATAGCTTTTTATTTAAGGCTTCCCAAGTACTCTTAGGATCTAGATTCCCACTCATAGCGTGACGAATAGGGAAATACAATGTTTGTTTACCTGTGCATACTCCTATGCCACACACATAACCAACATTACGTACAGCCCCTGATCCTTTTGTTTTTAAATCTGGATCGTAAGTTTCTAAATCCACAGCAACAGTATCAATTCCTTTTAAATCCAAATCATTAACTTCTGGTGCAGTGCACATTATTTTTTATCTCCCGAAGGTTTAAGAGTAAAACCTTTAGGTAATGGTTTTACATGAGGTGTATCCGGATAATCTCTTTCTATAATCATATCGATATAATGTTTTGCTTTTTCCAAATCTTGCTTTCCTCCTTTATCTGCATGCCTACATATATACTTTATTGCATTGCCTTCTGCAAATTTAAGATTATTTTTATTTGCAAACTCACTTGGCTGAATTTTAAATTTTAAGTAGTGTGCTCCACCTATCTGCTTATCATATGGTCCCATGTCTTCCTAACTCCTTTCCAGTTTCTGATCTTAATACCCACACATCATAAATACCTCTACTAAACATTGTGTACTTTAATCTTAATTCAACAAATAGAGGTTCTCGTTTATTTCTAAATAAACTAAGGTCTCCTACTACGTTATCAAACGTAGTTCCTTTTATCTTATGAATACTTCCATATTTAATTCTAATCTTTCCATCAAAATCAAATCCGTTCTTTAGAACCTTTCTAATGTACAGCATTCGTTTATCATGTTGTTTAACATCATGACCTTTTGCGCGCTTTCGTAGTAAATCAAAATATTTAACAAGTTTTGCATCAGGTTTGATAAGTTTTTTCTCAATCAACTCATCAATAGTATAGTCTTTAATGATCCAATCCTCAAATTTGAAAGTACCTTTACCAAAAACTATGGCTCGACTACCTAAATAATCCCAAAAATCTTTTATTTGTTTTAAACTTTTAGGTGCTCCTTCTGTAAAACTAGGCCATTCATCATGACATTTTAATTCCTTCAAAGATACATGAGCTGAACTTGTGATATGAGCATACTCTATTCCATAGTCATGAAAAAATTGTTTAATTCTTTTATCACTAGGTTTCCCTCTGTATGCAAAAATAAAGGTTTGTTTAGTATTTCTTATTTTGTCTAAAAGTTTTTTTAAACTTAAAGAAGGGCGCAGATCCGGTAGAGGATGGATGGCTCCTTCAATACCTGGAGCGGGTAACCAGGTTCTCGTGTACCCATAATGTTTCCAAATAGGAGCAATGATTTGTTTACAAAATTTATTGATAGCTGCTCCACATCTTTTACCTTCTGTTAACTCATGCCAAGGATTAGCAGAAGCTTTATGAAAATATTCTGCATCTGAGCCAGCCCATTCAAAAATGGTTTGGTCAGGGTCTCCTATCATATAAAAATGGCCATCTTTAACGTTTTTAGCCATTTTAAATACCGCTTCCAGTTGAGGACGATTCGTATCTTGAGCTTCGTCCACCATTAAAACTTGAATGTCTGATTCAATTTTTTTCTCATTGTATTTAGTGATCATGTCAGCGAAGTCATAAAGGTTATTATCTTTTTTATATTGTTCATACGCTCCTTTTAATTCTTGTAGTTGAGTGAGATTGTAAGGTGAGTATTCCATTCTATCAGTAGTGGAATGGTGCCAATGCTCTTCAAGAGTTCTGTTGTGACCATATGCTGCTTTTATAAATTTAAAAAAAGAATGATCTCGATAAACATCTGAGCCATATTTAGAATAAGCAAAAGCTATATGAAGTCGGCATAAGTTTTTAAAATCTTCATTGTCTTGCTCATTAAATACTTCTTTTCTTTCTAACTTCTTTTTACAATAATGATGAATAGTACAGATACGATCTTCAAAAAATTTTCTTCGATAGCCTCTTTCTTTAATTTCTGGTACATCCATTGCGGCATTTAAAATTTCATTAACCGCAGTATTAGTATGAGAAATTAATACAATTTTATCAGGATCATACTTTTTAAAAAATTCCCTGTACTTTTCTAATAAAAAAATATGCGTCTTCCCGGTACCAGGTGGACCCACCACAAACCTAGGTTTTATCATCTGTAATCTCCTTTATTTCTACTGCTTCTCCTTCAATAATTAAACTGCTTTGAGCAATTTCATAATTAGGTATACGCCAACGAACAAAAGATTTTTTTTCATCATTTTTCCCTTTTATTTTTTTGGCGTCTAAAACTCTTTGAACTTTCAGAATTAAATCTACTCTAGGTAGATCTATTCTTTTTACTTCATTTAAATAGTCTTCAAAATTACCTAAATTAAATTCTAAAAACTGTTTTTCTTGGTTATAATGTGGACGTTTATATTCTATTAAACTTTTCTTATCTGTAGAGGCTTGTCTTGCATTTAAATACTGTTCGAAATATTTAATAAATTTATTGTCTTCCGCAGCTTCTTCTACATAATCATCTGAATAAGATCGGGCATCAAATTTCATTTTCATAATTTTATCAAAATCATTCTTTTTCATTTGAGGAATCCACACTTGTGCTTGTTTCATCACTTCATCATAAAAAGGTCCTTGCTTCATCAAGGTTGGACCTGATACTATAATTTCTACTTTTTTTGGTTGTCCTTCTACCATTGCATTAACTTGTACTAAGTATCGATCTTCTCCATATTCTAAAATTTCTCCTATAACTCCAGCTCCTTGAACTGTTTCATAACCTACGCCAATCCAGCTAAATATTTCTGCAACAGCTTTTGCAGAACAGCCAATGATTTCGGCAAGTTTAAGCATTCCATATTTTTTAGTTGCTTTCTTAACACTGGTTCCTTTTTCAGCTCTATCTTCGGCTTCATTATCATCTGATAAAATAGCTAAGTTATAAACAAATTCATTAATTTCTTCTTCTGTCCATTTAGTATGCTTTACTAAAACCCCTGCAACAGCAGTGCAGAAAGCATCTCTTTGTCCTTGAGATCCATAAACAATACATAATGCAGTTGAAAGAGCCACTTTCCTTAGGTCCAAGTTAAGGTCACCAGGGTATTCGTTTATACCTTCATAAGTTTCCCACTTAACATGTTCATTAGCTTTACTGTGTAAAGATTCAGGAACTATAGTGTATTGGCTGTTACCACTTCTAATTTCACATAGAGTGGCCCCATGTGGAAAATTTTTATAATATTCTTTAAGTTCTTTTGGAAGGACAAATTGTTTAAAATCTAATTTACCTTTCCACCAATAATGACTTTTTGGATTACTTGGTCTGCCAGAAATAGAAGCTCCTGGTCTTACATATTTTTCTATAAATCTTTTTGCTAATTCATTATCAATATCGAAATCAATGTCTTGATCTAGTCTTAATCCAATTGCGCAGTGTGTGTATTTTGCTTTCCATTCTTCTTTCGTTATTTTAAAATTTGGACCACTCCAATCGGTAACGATAGGGGTCCCTTTTAAACAAGGGATAATAATCCTTTCGGAATCTATCCAGTGTTCATACGTATTCGGCGCCTGTTCAATCACTTTCTTCATAATAAGTTAATGGGCGAGTTAAGTCTCCCGCTCCCGCCCAACTCCTTGGAGTTTTTATAAACTTAGTGTTTTCCTTTTGGCTTCATCCGTTTCAGGTTTGGCTTGTATTTCGCCTTTCCCTACACGTTCAGCAAAAGTTCTAGCGATAGCATAAACAGCTTTATCAGCTACTGGACCGATTTTCGTCACATCCCAACCAAACCAAGTTCCTTTGTCATTAGACATCTGAACTGTTTTTAGTTTATAAATGTGGCTATATGTTGGCGGAGTGAATACACCATTTTTCCCTTGCATTCTAATCCCCATCATCATTGAGTTCCATTTTCTACTCACTTTTAATTGAGTAGCCTTCATAGAAATCAAAGCAGTTGTAGGATTTTTTCCTAAGAGAACTACAAAATGGTTTGCAGTATTCTCGATATAATTACCATTTGGTAATCTATCTTTGTAAGATTTATCACGAGTAGTTTTACTCATAATATCACTTGTAGCATCATGTATGGCTACAGGTGCTCCTTTACTCTCACCTCTGTCTTGCCATTCTACAAGTTGTCTTTTGTAGTATACTGGCAATACTTCTATCCCCTTACTCCCGTCATAAATGTCATTTGTGACAGTGTTGAGAATCA
>Ga0208011_1000564_pt1 | contig 13967 bp, 14 predicted proteins | sample 7_EtaG_FD_184080 | JGI IMG/M metagenome (GOLD analysis project Ga0208011, IMG submission 184080) | Marine viral communities from the Subarctic Pacific Ocean - 7_ETSP_OMZ_AT15161 metaG (SPAdes) (version 2) | ecosystem: Environmental > Aquatic > Marine > Oceanic | place: Pacific Ocean | collected... | reverse complement strand
TCAAGAAAGGTCTTTTGATTTTCTTTAGTTTATCTGAACCTAACATCCAGACGAGTCCTGTTTTGCTATCAGCAGGAACAACACCATACATACCAACAACTTGACCATAGTTATTTATGATAGACCTACAGACTCTCCCTAATAGATAACCAGTTAACAGGGATTGTTCTGGAGTCTTCCCTAGAGTATTAACTTCGCGTTTATCTTCATACCTTAGATTAGGAGCTAACTCACATACATCGTGTAGCTGAGTAGCCCTATGAAAAGGCTTCATATTATCTCCTGCCTACAGTTCTCACCACATAGTTACCTTCCCAATCAGCACCAGTAAAGGCACAAGGAAGGTATGAGTCAGATATGAGTTCCAGTTTTAAATCTCTGGAATCTGCCAAGATAAGCTTTTTAAAACTACCAGTTTCAAAAGGAATAGTACCAATCTTATTTAAAGGTGATCCTAGTATACGGCCTGTATATACATGACTGAACGCATCTCTTCCTGGAGCTGTCACTTGAAGTTTAAAGTAACCAGTATTAAAATAGTCTACATTGAACTTACGGATCTTCAAAACACCACCTGAGAGAGAACTTAGTCTCCCTTGTACCTCAGTCTTGATGGTAGGCTCAGTAAACTCATAGAGAAAGCGGTAATCTTTACCGATGAAACATGAGCCAGCAGAGTGATCACCAGTAGCCGTGAGTGTAGTAGGAGTAGTTTGAGATACCCCTTGAACTAAATCTCCTTCCTTACCTTCAAAAGAAGGACCAAAGATTACTCTAAAGGTTGACCCAAAGTCATCAGGATAGGGTATAGTCCAAGAAGTAAGATCAGCACCGGAACTGTAAGATCCTGTAACTTCTGTTAGTCTATCTAAGTGAGGCTTAAAGGAAAGCTGAGTTATACTCTCAGTCAGGTTTACAAGTTTAGCATCTTGTAAATTCATCTTATCTAAGTAAGTACCGTCAGGTCTTACAATAACAAAATAAGCTACATTTTCTACAACTTTTAAACCTATTACTTTTTCTTCATCTTTAAATTTCCATTTAGACCATGAACTTAATTTCTTTACTCCTCTTTCAAAGAGCATTTTATACATGAAAACTTCATTTAAGTTCTCATCAGATAAAGCAAAGAGAGTATCTTGATGAGGGCTTAAATCAAATAGTCTACCTTTAATATAGCTGGGAATATGGGAAGTAATATCTTCAGCAGTCTCTTCCTGTAGATCTTCAATTGTACCAAATTCTCTAACAACTGAGAAACCACTAGTATTAGTAGCAAAATACAGTTTCCTACCGTTTAATACAGGTTTAATAAGCTTGTCAGTTTCATACTCAGTTAAAAGAGATAGCTTGGCATTGGTAGGAGTAAGTCCACCAGCAGCAAACTGAGATAACTTGAACTGAGCAAAGTCACTGAAAAGATAGAGTTCTTCATTGAAGGCTATACCATGATTCAAGATACTGACCTGATTACTTGGAGAAGCCAAGTCAATCATATCGGTATCTAAAAGATCAGTAGCCGTAGTATTATAGAAATTAAAGAACTCTCCTAGTTCAGAGAGTATAATATTTTCTCCTGCTAAGAATCCTAAACGGTTCTTATGGAAAAACAAATCATTTAGTTTTTCTGTAATAAAACTAGGGTCTGGAGCTGTTGTAGTATCTCCAGCTTTTCTATCGGTCCATGTGACTGAAGATAAGGAAAATACAGTTTCTCCAAAGTCATCACCAAAAGCATCATCCCAAGGATCTTCAGAGGTTCTAATAAACTGAATAGGCATGGTACTACCATCTATACTATTAGCCAATCCTGGCTCTACAGTTTCTACCCATTCACCTACATCTTCATCAGCTTGGTTATTATGTTTAATCCAGTAATCATCAGTTCCAGAACTAGGATCTCCGGTAATTTTTACAATCATACCATCTTTAGTTCTTCCAGGAAGATCCGTAAAATCTACTACACTTTCCTTAACAGCTATACAGTTTCCTTCTGGAGCTTCTACATGAAGGGTAAAATCACTACCATCTTTTTTAGTTATATGGACATTTGAACTACCAAACTTGGTAACATTAAATGTAGCTCCAATATTAGTTGTTAATTCATCAAAACAATCTGTTATTTGAGTACCAGCATCATTACTACCATTGATTGTAGACCTTAATGTACCATCTACATAGACTAGAAAATCAGTAGCATTTGTAGCTTGTTTAAGAAATACAATACCTTCAGGATCTCTTGTGTCTCCTGTAGTTGTTGACTTGGCAGTAGCTACAGTTTTGTTTAAGATAAATGTATAGTCAGCTACGGTAAATAATTTAATATTATCTCTAGCATCAACTGTAGTGATATAAGTTAATACGTCTCCTGTAGCTCCTGAGACACTCTTAGATGTCCCATCTAAATCCCATACCTCCATTTCAGATCCTGAGAAATCACCGCTAAAATCGGTGCTGAATTGATCTGAGGTGATACTGATAACATATTGCTCAGTTTCATCACGATTAATGAAATGTATATTAGCATCAGTATCAGTTTTATTATTTAGCTTGGCTACAAATTCTAAAGGGGGTCTTTTCTTTAATCCTTCTGCTATGGTAATTAAGCCATTTTCTTGAGTTTCACATTGGGAAGCTAACCTTAAAGAAGGGGGCTGTTGTGAAACTCCATTAATTAAGTTACTTATTTGTTCTGTTATTAGTGGCATTTACCATGTTTTCCTGTAGAGCTTGGTGGTATTATACATATCTCTTGTACCATACCCAACATTATATCCAGAACGCTCTCCTTCATCATCTAGTAAATCTGCATAGGCTTCTACTTCTTCTTGTCTATTTACTGCTTCTGCTGAAACTTGTCCAATGATTTCTTCTTGGAAGATTCGAGCAGCTTTAGTCGTAATATACTGCCTAGCAGTTTGAGGTATATTTTCAAAATCCAACAACGTAATCGTAACAGCATCATTTACAGAGGTAGTCCAAGTAAAAGTATTGTTATCTAAATCATAAAGAAAAGGAGATCCTTCCCTTCCTCTGATTGTAGTCATCTTAGTAGGAGAATAAATAGATAGAATTGTAGTACCAAGTGGAATCCTACTATCAGAATCAAGAGATAAAACTACATCCCATTCAGTATTAAAGTGCCAGCCTTTCTGCTGTACTTCCCTGTTAATATTAGATAGTAAATTCTTAGCTTGTGTAACATCTACGGTTGTTGCTGTTTCTAAACTTGAAACTGCTGCTTCTCCTACAGCAGCTAAGAGCATATTAACAGCTTCTAGTTCATTGACAGGAACTGTAGTAAAGTGTGACATTTTAAGTTACCAATCCCATACCCATAACTTGAGCAGTTCTAATAGTTAAATTATCTGTACTGTCTATATTAGCTACAAAAATAGAAACATAATCATTGGTAGCCATAGAAGCATATCCAAATGTAACAAGGTTAACTGAGTTAACTGTAGTAGCAGGAGAGAATCCTACTATTTTAGTACCTGTAATTAATGTTCCGTTTTTATGTATAGCTAATCCAAATTCTTTATCGACAGCAGAGGTATTAATTTCTAAAGAAGCTGAAGCTAAGAATAGACAGTTAATTGTAGGAGTCCCTGTATATCTTAGTCTGCCATCTGTATTTTCATCAAATTCATTTGCAGTAGGAGCTGTACTTAAAGTCCAAGTTCCAGCCGTTCCTTCTACATATGTTCCAGCTCCAGCAATTGTAGTACTACCAGGAGTTGAAACATACATACTACCTTGTTTTGTTTGGGTTGTTTCAATGAAGTCACGCAGGTCCTGAGGGGTAATAGAACCAGCAGCCTGACTGTCTTGAAACAAGTTAGTAACTAAGTCGCTTACGGTTCTACTTGTATCAGTCATTGTATCTCCAAAATATAAAAAAAATGAGGAGCCTAAGTGTTACCTTAGACCCCTCAAAAGGTTAACTCGAGGTTACGGTAGTACCACTACCAGAACCTTGTACCGACATACTGAACCCACAAGTAGCAGCTACAGCAGTAGACAAAGCTTTACCAGCCAGCCTTACCATAGCCTTAGCAGGAACAACGAAAGGAACATTTCCTGGAAAGGAGAATGAACCTGCATTAGTTCCACCATTACCACCACTAGCAGCAACTACGTCAGAGTCTTGCTCTACCAAAGTTACTTTAGCAACAGTACGCCACGATTCAGAATTAGCTACACCAGAGGACTCAGCATGAGCCACCTGAAGAGCAATCTCAGCCGTACCCTGACCAGCAGCAACGGAATCTACATCATACCAGAAGCCGTGAACATAGCCAGTGTGACCAGCAGGAATCTTCCAAGTACAGTTTCCTGACTCTTTAGAACCTGCATCAATGACAGCGTGTACTCCACCACCAGTTACATCAGCGATAGTGATAGCACCAGCAGCAGCCAAACCAGTACCAGAAGAAATAACTTCAGCCTTCTGGATAAAGGAAATTGTCTGCTCAGTCATTTCAACCTCAGATGTACCGTTCATAGTAACATCTTCAGTATACTGATTAAACTCCTCATCGAGATACGTTACTCTAACAGCAGTAGCTCCAGTAGAACCGTCATCATCTGCTGCACTAGCAGAGACTACATCAATGTCTGCACCAACAATAACAGGAAGTACCTGATCTGCATCAGTATTAGAAATCGTCTCGAAAGACGTACCAATAGTAGCATTATCAGCATAGGGCTGAACTAGTGCTACATTAGTAACAGTATTAGAAGCAACTGCTAAGGATTGGATATTAGCAATATCAGTCATAGTATAATATCCTTTCCTTAAGAGGTTTTAAGTTCAACACAACACTCAGGACGAATGAAACTATGACCCATAGCGTACTTAGCCACAATCCACCAGCCTTGAAGTCTAATGTCGTATTCAGTTTCAACTGCTAGATTCAACAACTTAACAGTAGCTACTGCTGACTTGTGCATAACTAATGCCTTAGTCGTAGAGAAGTTACCTTCATGAGTTGTGACTCCAGTAGAATCACTGACAGTAGTAATAGGAAGATTGTTAGTTTTCACAAGATGAATACCAGCGATCTTCATAACTTCACCTTCTGCATATACTCCTCTTCCACCCCAATCGCGATTGATCAGGTCAGTCGTTTCTGCCATTAAGTAATACTGGGCAGGGCGTACATACATATATCTATCATTTTCAGGAACATTCTTTTCATCTAGTTCTTCAGCAGCATCAAACAAGCCACCACCCAAAGTAGAACCGGAAGTTCCATAAGAGGCATTAGTAAGTACAGCTCCACCGTTACCACTCGTAACGAGCGTAGAGGAACGTGCTCCTAACACACCTTCTTGAAGTACATTCTTATCCCATTGAGTACCAAGTATAATACCAGCCTCTTTAGCATAAATAGAACGTACATCATAATGATTCATAGCTTCGTCAAGGTTGTTGACAAAGTGATCTGCAAGTAACAGACCGTCAATAGGAATGACCTTCTCATTCTTATTGATTGCCGTACCATCAAGTTCAACAGCCGTAGTAGCAGTACTACCTGAGCTGTTAACATAGGCGTATTCAACTGAAGCAGTTTTCCACACAAGTGGGAACTGAGCTGAAATACCTGAACTGATAGAACGGATAACGTGCTTGTCCATCGTAACACTAGCTTGCTCAAAAGCGGTCAATACTTCACCAGCATAGACCTTAAGAAACATCGCACTGGAATCACCAGCACTGTTTTTTTGACCAGAGCGAGACATTACTTGAACGGGTGCAGTAGTTGCAGTTGTACCCATAGCAAGTCTCCTTTAATTTAGTTAATAAAAAGTATTTATAACAAAAATTGCTATACTTCTTCATCAACTTTCAACTAAAGATTATCCACCTCAGCAGGTCTTTGTCTACTTGTTTAATTACTCTATAGCTCGTTGTGCTTTACTCTATCTTAAGTCTGACCTAAAGAAAAGACTTCAGATCTCTCAAGTTTATCCCTGACATCTTGGCGATAAGCCATGTCAGTTTCATATCTAGGATCTTTCATAGCTTCAGTTACCTGAGCATTACTACGAAAGACATCGGAGCTATCACTCATCCTCAGAGAAGTGTCTCCGCTTACAGTTTGTCCTTCATATCCTGAAGAATTCTGATAGTCAGCTTGGAGTCCTCTGGCAGTCAGCATAGCCAGTTGAACATCACCACTGTTAACAGCGTTATCATAAGCCTTGATTTGTTCAGGAGTATAATTAGCTTGAGCCCACTCTACCATGTTCTGATAGTCACCAGAGCCACCTACAGAATCCTTTACCTGATTACCTATCTGTTGACCCAAAGCTTTTACTCCTTCAATGTAAGTATCAGCGTACTGCTTGCTGATTCCAGCATCTTCTAAAAGTTTATAACTAGCATCCTTTAAACCACCAGTTTCCATGTACTCCTTGCTTAATGCTTCCATATCAAAAGGAGCATCGGTAGCTTGAGGAATACTTAGTTCTTCTTGTTCTTCTTGTACTTGGTCAGATGGTGAATGAAAGTTTCTTTCCAACTCATCATAACTTTTTCTCCACTCTTCATCTGACTTAAATTTTTCTGGCCTAAATGTTTCGTCTACTACTTCAGGCTCTTCTAGAGGAACTACACCTTGATCAATAGTATTCTCTGCAAGGGTAGCTTTTGATGCCATCTCCCTGTTGTATTCATCCATACTTGGGGGAGCTTCACTTTCAACTGTTATCTGGTTGGCCATATCGCTCTCCGTATGATTCTTTTATAGTTCCACTAGGTAGTTTAATCTTAGTGTAGGTAGATGGTAATCCATTCTTTGTAGCTACACCAGCTCGTTGTTCTACAACCTCCATTGTTCTGTCTACATCTTTGAACTGAGTCTTGGATGTAACACTAGTTTCCGGTGTTTTCTTCTTTTTCTTATTGGGTTTCGTTGCCATTAGCTTGTCGCTCCCTTATCATTTCGCCCGCCTGATTAACAGCATTAGGTGTCGCTGCCAATCCTGCCTGAGCCATCATCTGTTGTTGTTGTTGAGCTTGCTGTTCCTGTTGAACTTGTTCTTCAGGTTTAATCAAGCCCTTCATGTCTATTCCAAAACCAACGCCTAATCTCTTAAGAGCATCACTAGCATTGGTATAAGTTAACACGGCTTCTGGACCAAGTATTTGAGCAGCAGTTTGTAGAAAGGTAGCCAGTTTATTAGCATCGTTACCTCTCCCTAGTGCCTCAAATCCTGTTATGATGACAGGCTCTACCGCACCTTCCGGTAGTTTGGGAAGTTTTTTCTCTCGTTCTAGTACAGCTATGATACGTTTAATGAGTGGTAACTGTAGCTCATGGGAAAGTAAACTATAGATCCCACCTAAAGAAGTCTCCAGTTCATTAGCTAAGAACCTGATCTCTTCTGCTGTAACTCTTTCAGCATCACGCTGGACACTCTGGTTCAGCATGAAAGCAGCAGCAAGTCTTCTTTCAGTTTGGGCTATAGTTTCCTGAGCTACCCTAAAATCATTAAACTTTTGCATCTGGAGTACTGTTACATCTTCAGCACTCCCTTGTCGTACTGCTAGGTTAGGAGCTTGAGAGATAGTCTTTAGTTTGGTTGTACCGTTAGGTCTGACAAGGAATATAGCTCTAGCTGCAGCAGCCGAACCTTCCAGGATTGCCTTGGATAAACCCTCAAGTGCTCTCAAGTCTCCTAAGTATTCTTCTACGAATCCTCTACCATAGTCTTCACCATCAATTGAAGAGAACCTTAAAGCTAACCAAGGGTTCTTATCTAAAGGATAAGTAGAATTAGTATTAGGAATCTTCTTATCGTTAACTTCTTGGTGAACATATATCTTATTATCTTTTCTTCTTACTACTGTATATAAATTAAGTTGTTTCTCTTGACTGTCTGAACTAGTACCAGTTTCATTAGGAGGAGTACTACCAAAGACATCTTTGTAAAGCTCACGGCTCATCTTCTCTAGGACTATAACCTCAAGCATCTCTCCTTGAGGATCTCGCCTGACACAATACTGATCTAAATGGAATACTCTTACCTTGTTATTTTTATCAGCATGAAGAAGACAGTTACCAGTAATTATAAGGTGACGTAAACACTCACTTAAAGGGACACGCATGGCCTTAGCTTCTACTTCATCCATGACCGCACGTTCCATAGCATTGAGTCCTTCTTCTATGGGAGCACGTTGAGCTTGTAGTTCCTGTAGAGTAAAGTCATCTATCTGGAACTTGAAAAAAGGGGAGTTAGGGGGGAAGAGGGTTAAAAGGAGTTTTGCTGCTAGGTTGTTCACCCCCCTAGCTCCGATACCCTGATAAGGAGTGGGAAGATCCTGGTCAAGGTTGTAGTTTCTTGGAAGAATAAAAGGAATAGTTACTTCAGCAGCATCCCACGCACGATTTAAGAACCACTGTCTCTTCTCACATAAACTTGAATATTTTTTGTTAACTGAAGTATACATATATTATGCTATTTGTAGTCCTGTTCCAGCCATGTCCATACCTAAGCCGTAGTCTTCTGCTCCTGCTTGTCTTTGTCTTAGGGACTTAGCTTGTTTAATTTCCGATGCTAGTACGGCAGCAGCTTGTCTGCCACCTGATCCTGTAACTTTTGTATGTTGAGTGTTATATGCTTGTGGTGTGTAAGGCATACCAGTGTTAGCTAGGTTGTAATCTTGTTGTTGTGGGGATAACATATTCATAGCCATTCCACCAGCTAGACCTGTCATCGCCATTCCAGCCATAGCTGCATTACTTACAGCGGTACTACCAAATACTGTAAAAACACCTGGTGCTGTTACCGTTGATCCTAAGCCAGCCGTAAAACCAGAAGGTGATAAACCACCAAAAGCACCTCCTGCAGCTCCCATAACTGCACCCAATAATGGGTCTTGCCCTGTTATTGCTGAAGTAGCTGCACCTATGGCTGCCCCTATCACTATAGGATGACACATAGTTTAACCTATGTTCAAACCAGTAGGTCCACCTTGTCTACTTCTCGTTCTAAATTGCCTTAAGCCTTTACCTCTCTTTTTCTGCCTCACGCTTGCCTGTTTAGTCTTAGGCTCTACCTTAGCGATAGGAGCTGGAGGACTTGGAGGAGGTGGGGGAGGTGGGGGTGGAGGAGGAGGTGGGGGTGCTCCACCACACATCAATACACTTAACAATTCTAACACGTTACGAATCTCCTTTAATGGTTACTTGTCCTTCATGTTCAATACTTTGATCTCTTAATTCTTCCTGCTTATCTTTAATCCAAGTGATAACCTGTTGCTGTCCTATCAACTGAGCTATTTCAGCTTCATTAACGAGGAACGATGGGAGCTTATTTGGAAAGATTGTATCCAAAGTATCCAACAAACCATCACTTATAACCAACCTAGTATCATTTTTATACTGTCTCATAATCAAAACTGCTCCTAGAGGGTGGAAAAAAGTCGCTTTGCATAACGACTATTCTTATTTTACTGGACAAACTCCTTGTAAACACTCATCATCCTCAATTTCATGAGTTCCTTTTACCTCATCTAAGTCTACAGGGGTAAGTTGTGCTACATACTCCTCATAAACTTTCTGAGATACTACTTCTTGGGGAAGGTAGGAGTAGACTTCTTGATTATCAACATAGGGAAGAAAGCTAACACCAACGTAAGAAGACCAATTAGATTTGAGCCAAGCGATAATAGTTGGGACTTCATCTGCCTTGTAAGTAACCGTAATCGAGCAGTTCTGTTCAACGTAAGAATCCATGAGAAGTTTGTACCTCTCAAGTTGGCTAATAGCTGATTCGTTGCTAACATAAAGTTCCTCCTTGGAATGAGTATCTCTGCTGAATCTCATGTTGTCCCACTTGACAGGGAAAGTAACGATAACATTATGCTCATCTACAGGATTCGTTATAGTATGATACCCTGCTTCTCTCAACCTTGGGAGAATAGGATCACTAGCAGAGAAGTTTACATTATTAAATATGTATTTTCCTATAGGTTTATGACATCCTTCCGTGGTATCCATGATCTTACTGAGAGTCCCACTAGGTTTAATCGTAGTAACATTCTTAGGTCTTTGAGTTCCTAGCTCATCAGCCATAGAGTAAGCTCCATGTACCGCGAGATTCTTCAGTCTTTTATAGTCATAGTAAGAGAGGTCTTCACGGCTGGCGATTCCTGTAAGTCCCACTCCACAAAGTCTGAGGTATTCATTGTTTTCATGCCACGTTCTTTGGAGTATTCCATCATCAAGAGTAACAAGGGTTTGCCTATAGTTTGCTCTAGCGATAAGGAAGATAGCTCTTTCCAACCCTCCAGAGTCTTCCCTAAATTTTGATAGATCGACTTCGGACAAGTTACAGAAACTCTTATTTCCAAGAAGGATTTCGGCACATGGGTTGACTCCGGTGAACCAAGGGGCTCGTCTGCGAGCTTCCTTCCCATTGATGATTCCAGGTTCTGATCCACCTGATTCTTTAATGATCTTAAAGACTTCTTCGATTTCTTCATAAGTAGGTTTTTCCCAAAAGACTATAGAGTTATTAGATTGACTACGATGAGGAGTATCCCCAAGGTTATCCTTAGCTCTGGCAAACTGTTCCCACTCAGGAGTATTATGGTACACCAAGGCTATCTCAGCAGATCTCCTGCTACTTAATACAGTACCTAACCAGTTCATTACATCTAGGATATCCATCTTAGACAGGAGCTGACCTGATTTCTTGTTTAGAATTTGAACGATAGCTGAGTATGCTTTAGAGATAGGTCCATCCCCTGAGCTGATCCATCCATACCCACTGAGTCGTAGTCCTGATGGTCTAAGTTGCGTGAGATCAAACACGAGCTTTGTAGCTTTCCCTTTGAAAGCCAGCAGCTTGCCGATACTTTTTGCCCATGCTTCAGCGGAGTCACCAATTGTAATAGTCCAAACCCCTGTATCACTATCGAAAGACTCTCTATTTCCTTCATGTCCTCCCTTTTTAATACGTTTACTCCTGATGACCTCAACTTCTTCAATGGGTTTGGTAAAGCCTGATAGCGTTCCGACAACAGGTGTGAACCCAACTCCACACCCTTGTAACAAGAGCCACAAAGAGTCAACAACATCATGGATAGTCTCCACTTTTAAATGAGCACAATTAAACTGACTAGCTTCCCTCTTCTTGGCTACATCAGTTCCACCTAACCACAAAGTCCTGCCTGATACCATGACCTTACGTTCTAATAAGAGCTGTCTCAATTCTTTCAACTCCGGTTCTATCTCAAGCTCAGTACCAGAAGCTCTGTTCCAAAGCCACTTCTGGTGAGCTATCACCCTGTCTATAGTTTGTTCCCAAGTCTCATAGGTTTCATCCTTAGCATCTAAAGGTCTACTGTAAGTTCTCCTCGTGATAACTTGTGCTCTAACAGAAGGTTTATTCATACACATTCCTCTAGGACAGGTGGTTTATAATTTTTTCCTTTAAGTATTTTACCATGTTCATCTTTAATAAAAGGATGCTTACTCATGTTAGCTTTATGCACCAGATTATATGCTTTATCAAAATTCAATCCAAAAGAAACAGCAGTTCCTTTGAGAACATAAACAACATCACACATCTCTTTAAGGAAATCCTGCATTAATACATAGGTTTCCGCTTGATCTATGTTTCCTTCCAACTGAAAGCCAGCTTCAGCTAGCTCCTGCACTTCTTCGAGAATTAACTTCATCCTGAACTCAAGTAGTTCTTTGCTGAACGGTTGGTCAACAGCTAACTCCATCTTCTCATGAAACTTCCTGACTTTTTGCATTATATTTCTCCTCTTTAATCATTTCTAAATAGCGTATTGCCTTATCAATATCTTCTTTACCACCCTTCATGTCATGTCTTAACGTATATTTTATTACATTACCCTCAGCATAAGGAATATTATTCCTCATAATAAAACTGATTGGCTCAATATCATACCTAGCATAATAATCAGGGGATACACTCTCTTTAACCATGTTATAAATCTTTACATTTTTGTTGTAGGAGTCCATAAATTAATTTCCTCTTTGTTAAAATTATAATCTTTAGTTCTTAAAATTCTGGCAACTCTAGCCTGAGTCAAAGCATGATCTTCAGTTAAACCAGCCTTCTCATACGCATCTTTAATCGTCTGCCACTTAACCCCTTTAGTTAGAAGGAGTTCTGTTGCTCTCTTTGGTCCTATTCCTGGACACCCTTTGTAATTATCTACCGAATCTCCTGTCAAAGTCTGATAGAAAAACATATGATCAGCCATCTTCTCATCAATTTTCTCGATGACCTCTGAATCCATGTTGTAATACTCACAAGGAATCGTAAGCATATCTTTATCAATAGAAATAATTATATTCCTGTCGAACTCTCCATCAGTAGCAAGGATACCCAAGACATCATCAGCTTCTAACATAGGCTGAGTCTTGGCAGGATAATGTTCTTTTAGATAAGTCTCCAGATGATTATATCCTAGAGGCTTCTTACCATCTTTTCGGTTTAACTTATAATCCGGAAAAATTTTTCGCCTAAAATTATTTGCTCTATCTGAAAAACAAATAACAGTAGTAACCTCTTTTTCTTCTCCTCCTAACTTCTCCTGCCAATATTCAATCATGGTCTTGGCTTGAATTTTTAACTCTCCTACATTAGTAGCTGTTGTTAAAATTTCATCAGCCCAATGAACCACTGTTTGTACTGCCCAACAAGTTTTGTAGGTAAGGATGTCTCCATCTATCAATAGTCTCAAAGTACCCATAGTAATCTCCCATCTTTAAATGTTCTTGGTAATGACACTCGTCACATAAATATATACACTTCAATGATTCTTTTAATCCTGTTATAAAATTATGTTGGCCTATCCTAGAAACTCTAAATCTTTTTGTCTCAGGATTGACATGATGAAAATGTAAAGATCTTTTTAAATCTATTTTATTACACTTCTCACAAGTAAAATTTCTTAATAGAACTAGGATATACATTCTAACTTGATACCTGTACGCATCATATCCTGTCTTCTTTCTACTCTCATAAGGATTTTTAGAGAGTAAAAATTTGTGAAACCCTAAGCATAGTTTTCCAAGTTTATCAAATGTATCAATGTGTTTCAGCCCAATTTCTTCCAATTTTAGACGTTCCACTAAGAGGGCATCCAAATTCGTAGTAGTCTCCAGCTCTCGTAATCGCTTGTTCCGCTTCCGGTCCAATAAATTTTTTGGCATACCTCTCCTTACATTCAATTTGAAATTCATCATGGATGTTAGCTACAAATTCATAGTCATCTCCAGGCTCTAACCCCAACAATTGTAACCGTTTATCCAATAGAATCAGAGCTGTTTTCATTAAGATGGCTCCTGCACTCTGAAGTAAGGTGTTAAGAGCGGAATGCTCAGATCGAACGCACAACCTACGCCCATCAAGCCCAATAAGATAACCTCTACGTCTGAATGTTTGTTTTGCTTTATTTGTGAGGTCAGAAAGACCACTGATGTTAGAAAGCAGTTTTTGCTTACCCTCTTTACCTCTTTTTGCGCTTCCTCCAAGTATGGCTCCAAGCTTTTCATTTCCTGCTCCGTAAATGAATGCATAGAAAAAAGTCTTCGCTTGATTTCTGGAACTGATGCCAAGCGCGTTCTTAGTGAGGGAATGTACATCGCTTTCGCTCTCCTTAGTACCTTCAGTCGCTGCCTTTGCATATACACCTCCATCATATCGTTTTAAATATCCTGCTAGTGCTCTAAGTTCTAGGCCGTCAGCATCACATCCAACCAAGACCTTATCTTTGGAAGCTTTGAATAATTCCCTACACTCTCTACCAAAAGAACTATAAACAGCAGGAACCTGAGCTAAGTTAGGAGAAGAATGAGTACATCTACCAGTAACAGCTCCATTAGTATTTACATTCCCAAAGATTCTCCCTTCTCTTTCCAGTTTCAACCAAGCGTTATCACCTTCAGCCAGTTGAGAAATTCTTTTAGATA
>Ga0208011_1000562_pt1 | contig 13977 bp, 17 predicted proteins | sample 7_EtaG_FD_184080 | JGI IMG/M metagenome (GOLD analysis project Ga0208011, IMG submission 184080) | Marine viral communities from the Subarctic Pacific Ocean - 7_ETSP_OMZ_AT15161 metaG (SPAdes) (version 2) | ecosystem: Environmental > Aquatic > Marine > Oceanic | place: Pacific Ocean | collected... | reverse complement strand
TTATTTTTTCTATGCTCTTCTATATAATGCACCGTTTTTCTAATCTGCTCATCTATCCAATCTCTTTCTTCGTTATCCTCCCAAACCCAACCGGTTTCTCCCCATCGAATATTGAGAAGAAAAATATCAAATATATTCTCTTTTGTACGGAGGGAGCGCAGAGCAAATCGCGCTTGCTCTCCATATCCTGATCTGGAAAGGAATGGTCCTTTAACAATAACTTTTTTCTTCATTTATGCAACCTCTTTCAATTCCCAAGATTTATAACCTTGCCGTTTATCCCAAGAACCGTATTTTTCGTAGATTTTTTCCATAACTTCAACCCATTGAGTCGTAAAAGTATCAAAATTATAATTTTTTCTAACATGCTCGATACCCATCTCGCTCCATTTTTCGTATTCTGTGTCTTTATTTTTCCAAAGATTATACATTTTTTCAATTGATTCTAGAAAATTTTCTTTGTGAATTCGATCTTCATATATATAAGGAACTTCCTGAGAGCCAATAATCGACTTGGAACATGGCTCTATGCCAATTCCAAACCAATTTTCTCCATCCGTAACTTGTTCTTGTAATCCTCCCGTCATATTAACAAGAATGGGGGTGCCACAAGAAAGAGATTCAAGAGTTGCTAAGCCAAAACCTTCAGCATCTGAAATATTTATTGTACAATCTGCGGCATTATATACTTGAGCAAGTTGCTCAGGCGGCATTTTAGTGGTAGATAAAATAATTTCACCATTGACCAATTTAAGTTCTTTCGCAATAGCTTCCAGATCTTGACCGTGAACATCTTTAGGCTCAGTGTGCATCATTAAAATAGCTTTATCATGACCTACTTTATCTAAAAACTCTTTAAACCACCACATGAGGCATCCGGACTGTTTTCTTCTGGCATTTCTATTGTTCCAAAAGAAAATCATTTTTTCGTTATCATTTTCATCGCAAAGATTATCTTGAAAAATCTTTTTTCTTACATCGTGAATTTTAGACTCTTCTAATTTTTTAAACGATGCCGAATCAACTGCGTGGGGTATATATTGAGATTCAATATTTGGCGCGACAGTTTTTACAATATCTGCCGTAACCTTTGAAATAGCGGCGATAAAATCATTAGAACTATAAAATTTTTCATTAAAATGCGGATAAGGATAATTATCCCAAACATGATAATATACCATGGGTATAAGGGGTCGAATCTCATTTTCAATTGCCCAGAGCCAGCCATAAAAACGCGGATCAGTCATAAACCACAGAATATCGGGCTTTTGGTTTCGAATAAGTGAGCGCACAGAATCAGGATCTCCATAACCATCCACAGGGAAGATTACTAAATCGTCTCCCCATTCCTCGGTTTTTTGAGGTTGATAATTATCATGCTTCATTGCCCCGGCTAAAGAAAGGATAGAAAATTTACCGCTCTTTAACAACGCCTCAATAACATATCTAGTCTGAGTTCCAACGCCCGATGGACTGAATGGGTGATCAGAAATGGTTAATACTTTAATTTTTTTCTCTTCTGCCATATTTATTTCTCCTTATAAAAACATTATAATATAATTTAACAATAATATTAAGATGTAGTATAATAAAAATACAGGGATTAAATATGAGTTGGAACAATAAAAACAAGAATTTTGGCTTAAATAAAGATTATTCTGTTATAAAAAGCTTAAAAAGTAAAGAAAAAATAGATAAAAACTTTTTATCCAAAGTGGATAATATTTCTCTTGAAGACTTAATAACAGTTAAATTAGAATTGGCTGTTAAAGCAGCAGGGGGCTATTTATATGGACTTCAGATTCTCAGATCTCTGGATAATCTTGTAAAAGAATCCATCTATAAATTTGCCTTATCTAGCACCAGATCAAAGGTTGAAGCTGCAAGATTGCTGGGTCTTGATATTAAAACATTTGACAAGAGACTTAATAAGTTTAAAATAAAAGAAGAAATAAGAAAAGAAATACTTGACAAAAAGCTGTAAGTATGATATTATCTTATTATAAGATTTTTTAAGCTTATTATTAATAAGGAAATAAGTTTATGGAAAAGTTATTATTAACACTCTTATTTTGTATTTCTGTTTCTATAGTTGGATATTTATCGTGGCTTGTAAGAAGCCCAGAGAATAGACCAGAATATTATGAACAGAGTAAATGTGAAAAAGTTAAGGAGATAATTGATAAATATGAGCCAAAACCAAAATAAAAAATTACTTAAATTGTCGTAAGTCCGGAGCCACTGGTTCTTTGCTTGGATTGGGCTGAAGTTCAGGATTCATGCACATTCCATATCCATATTTGCGAAGATGTTTCTTAACAAATTCAGAAAGTTGTTTCCAAGTTGGAGATATAGAGATGTGATGAAAGCTTCTATTCACCGCCGAGACCATTCCAACAACTTTTCCACAACTATTTAAAATGGGAGAACCAGAACTTCCACCGGCAACAGGAATGTTTGTTATTGCTACTTTTAATTTAAATGCAGTTCTTCGTTCATCTTGATAATATCCGAGAAACCTACCTTCATAAAGTAGGACCATATCTTTGCCAAACATTCCGGTTGGGGCACCCACATTATAAAGTTTATCAGCAATTCTCGGAGCTTGATCAGAAATTTCTAAAGCTGGAATCTTCGCCTTTTTAATGGATAAGATAGCTAAATCTGATTCTTTATTTGACTTAACGACTTTAATTCCTTTGTATTTTTTACCATTGATGTCGATGAGCGTCCAACTATCAACACTTTTAAGCTCTCCTTGTGCTTCAAACTTAATTTTCCGAAAAAAGCTAATAGGCTTCATCCAAACCATATGAGCAGCAGTTAGGACAAAAGTGCGTGTTTCGTTGTGATAAATAACACTAGCACTTCCTGTCATCTTACCAGAAAAAACCATCTTACATTGGTTTGTGGTACACAGGAAGAATGTAGTTTTCTTTTCAACAAAAAGAAAGGATTTTCGGGGAAAAACCTTATCTGTGCTGAGACCTGTGTTGAGCCTCGGGGTGAAAGAAACGCAGCATAACGTCGCACTCATAAATGCCATCGCTAGCGTCGATCCAAAAAGTAAAAGCCATAATTTTTTCATTGTCTCAGTCTCCTTTATGTGTGTATACTGATTAATTTCACCTCCTCTCAAGATAAAATGCCCCGCTTATTAATAAATAGTAAAATAGGGAGAGATTCGGCAATAAAAACTAATTATCTTCAGAACGGAACAAAATTGACAGGAAAAACCAATGGCAAAAAAAACTTACGTTTTAGATACTAGCGTCTACCTCACGGATGCAAACTCTATTCACTCTTTCGAAAATAATGACATTATTATCCCTTTGAAAGTTCTAGAAGAAATTGACAAACATAAAACTCGACAAGATGGTGTTGGAGCACATGCTCGTAAAATTATAAGAATCTTTGATGAACTCAGGGAAAAAGGCAGCCTCTACAAGGGAGTTAGACTGGGGAAGGGAAAAGGAATGATTTCCTGCAAATCTTATGATCCCGAAGATCTTCCTCCCAGTTTTGACAAAAAGAATCCAGATAATCAAATTATTGGAGTTGCTTTAACCCAAAAAAGAGAAAATCCAAAAAGAAAAGTGATTGTTGTTTCTCGCGATATTAATATGCGTGTGAAATGCGATGCACTAGGAATTCCCGCTGAAGGTTATTTGGCAGGAAAAGTAGTTGGAAATGCAACAGACTTATATACGGGATTTACACAATATCTTGTGGATGATCAAATAATCGATCAATTTTATGAAGGAAAAGATGTTTTTGTCGACAAACAAGAGAAAAAACTCTTTCCAAACCAATATGTGATGTTGGTATCCAATGCCAATGAGAAGAAGACTGCTTTATCGCGCTTTAAATGCTATTCTAAGCCTCTTTGTCGCGTCTTTGATGGTAAGGGGTGGGAATGGGTCATAACGCCCCGTAACAAAGAGCAGAGCTTCGCTATGGACCTCCTGCTGGATGAACATGTTCCAATTGTCACTTTGATTGGAAAAGCAGGCTCTGGAAAAACACTTGCGGCTATTTCAGCAGGAATTCAGCAAGTTTTGGAAGGAAAGATGTATAGAAGATTAATTGTTTCTCGGCCTGTTCAACCAATGGGAAGAGATATTGGCTATCTTCCGGGATCAATGGAGGAGAAGATGCGACCATGGTTAGCTCCGATTCGAGATAACCTTCAATACCTCATGGGCAACGACAAAATGATGATGGAGGAGTACATGACCAATGGAACCATCGAAGTCGAGGCGTTAACGTACATTAGAGGGCGTTCAATCTCAAATGCATACATTATTGTAGATGAGGCACAAAACCTCTCCAGACACGAATTAAAGACCATTATAACGCGTGTGGGTGAAAACACTAAGATTGTCTTGACTGGAGATATTGAACAGATTGATAATGTGTATATCGATGAAACTTCTAATGGTCTAACTTATGCCGTTGAGAAATTCAAAGAACATGAGATCGCAGGTCATGTAACACTAATTAAAGGCGAGAGATCAAAAACAGCAACATTGGCTGCAAGGATTTTATAATGAAACTTATAATCAAAAATTTAATAACCCCTTTGACGGAACAAAATAAAAAAGACATCAACACTTTGGGCAGTGATGTGAATGAAATTTTATTGGGCTATTATTCCGGAGGGGGTAATTGGTCCATTTACGGCTCCCAGCAAAATGAAGCTATACAAGCACTAGAGATGAGAAAGTCTCAAATCAACCCGGAAAATTATAAAGATCAAGATGGGAGGGCTCAAGCTCAAGCTGAAGCCGCTTTAAACTGGGCTTCTGCTAATGGGTTTGAGGGAGACGTGGAACAGGTATGGTGGACCGCTCGTCCCGGTATTTTATCCAAAGCAGTAGAGACCGATGTAGATTCTCGTAAAAACCCCACAGATATTTTATTAAAATTTTCAAATGACGCTTTTTTAGGCTTATCAGCAAAATCTACCAAAGGTGGCGGAGATATTGGATTTAAAAACCCCGGCATTGGTAGACTTGGAAAAGATTTGGGAGTTGATCTAGTCGGTGCCACTAAAAAGATATATCAAGATAATTTAACCTCTCTTTCATGGGGCGGAGAAAAAACCACCCGTGGGCGCAAACAGTATTTAAAAAACATCGCCGCAGGGAGAAAAATGGGATCGGTACCCGAATTAGTCTCTTATTATAAGGGGGGAACAAATGTCCTCAGCAGACTGCGTGATCTTTTATATGATTATTATTTAGAAATGGATCTGGATGATTTAAAAGAGCATTTTTTAGACGAATGGATCGATGCTAAAGATAGATTTCCCTATTATATTAAAGTAACCGGAAGGGGCACAAATGGAAATTATTCTGCTTCCGTAGTTGATTCTATTAACAACGACACCGTTAAAAGTATTTCATCGGAGCCGATTGAATTAGAAAAAATTGGAACAAATTCAATTGGAGTATGGGCAGGAGAAGGTTCAGAATCTGCCAAATTGTTTAAAATACGATTTAAATGGGAAAGTGCTCCGCTGGCATCTTCAATTAAAATGAGCGGCGATCCTTTCTAATATATTAACTCTTTCGAAATGACTTAAATAAAAAGAGAATTCTATTTATAATATCACAATAAGAGGAGGAAAAGAACATGTGTTTAATTTGCACATCTTTTAAAAAAAACGAACTGACGATTATGGAAGCTTGGAGAAACTATGGCGAAATGGCAGAGACCATGGAACCTGAACATTCCACTGAAGTGTTTATGATGCTCCTGACTGCTACTCAGGAGGTAGAAGAGCCGAATAAAGTTCCTGAGCCCACTTTAGACAAAATTAAAGGATGACCTCATGACTGATCATGTTTTGGAAACTTGGAAAGGTTTCCTGCGAGAAGAAAAAGAAGAGAAAAATACAGCCGCCGGTTTTGTGGTATTTTGTCCAGACAAAGATTCCATTCTTTTAATCAGAAGGGGCGAAGGAAGTGATAGTGGTGAACTTTCCACACCCGGGGGCGGTGCCGAGGAAGGCGAAGATGCCTTCGAAACAGCAGTTCGAGAAACCATAGAAGAAGTAGGAAAAGATTTCTCTGGGCACGGATCGTTGGGCGAATATGAAGAAAAAAGAGACGATTTAACTTTTACAACTTTTTTAATGGGCTCCATTGGAGAATTTCCTTGTACTTTAAGTTCAGAACATGATGCTTGGGGATGGGTTGATATCGATGAAGTAAATCGCGCTATAGACAAAAAAGGCGGTGTTTTGATCTCAAACAAGTTTCATGATCGCTCTGGCGAAAAAATTGAAGTCAAAGCACAAATTCATAAAAATACGATTGATGCATTAAAAAAGTTCAATATTTAAGTTATAATAAAATAGAAAGGTAACGACATGCAAGCAACTAATCTTAAAGATTTGATTAACGAAAGAAGCTCTCTAGATAAAGACACTGAATTGAAACAATATTTAGTTAATTTTGTAGGGGAGCATCAAAAATTAAAAGAAGAGGAAGAAGTAACAGTGGAAATGATTGTGGAAGTAATGGCTGAGGAGTTTCCCGAATTTGTTCTTTCTGTCGCTGAGGAAAACTTTTTACGCGGGTATGACCAAGCCATCTCAGATATTGAATCTTTTAAAGGTATAGCAGACAATGACAATCCGTCACCTCCTGAAGGAAAGACACAATAATCTTCTCAATCAAAAAATGAGGGATTATTATGTTCATCAAACAATACCATTTGTTGTTATTGGTGAACTGAATCCGGAAAAAGTTAATATCGGAAAAGTTATAAACACATTAAACAAAAAAGTTCCACAAGAACTTTTTTATGGTGTCGATGTTATTTATGTAGCTCACCTTCCTGAGTTCGATGAACGTGAAATTAATGCTGTTTATAAAGACGCAGCAATTTATATCACCAATCACCAAGATAATGATATGGATATGCTAGATGATATTATTCATGAACTGGCACATGCAACAGAAGCTGTTTTTCATGAAAAAATTTATGAAGATGGTGACATAGAAATAGAGTTTTTGGCCAAACGAAAGAGACTCTACAGAATATTAAAAAATGAAGGATATGCAGTAGATTTTCATGATTTCTTAGATATTAACTATAATAAGGATTTTGATTTTTATTTATATGATGACGTGGGTTATGGTGCATTAGAGGGATATGGGCAAGGATGTTTTTTATCTCCGTATTCGGCAACATCTCTGCGGGAATATTATGCAACGGCGTTTACTGATTATTTTTTGTATGATCGGGATGCTGTAAAAAGAATATGCCCCGCAGCCTATTCAAAAATTAAAAGCCTCAGTGAATTAAAGAGCTAATTCAACCTCTTCTTCTGCGGGGACTTCCAACTCTTCTTCCCCCTCTGCGCCTGACATGACCTCTTCAGCTTCGCCTCTTTCTGTTTCTGCTCGATCCACAATATCCCTAAAGAAAGTTTCAGATTCATTATCAGTGGAATTAAAATGCTGATTTTCCAGCCTATAAGCGTGAAGCATCAAATTTGTGAAAAGATAATCAAGATATTCTTCTTGGGGATCAATAGATTCAGGATCGGAAGCTTCTCGTGCTGCGACTTCTTCCTCAGTTTCTTCTAGATCATCCAGCGCTCGGACGATAGCGTCCAACTGCCCTTTAATAAAACGATAAGCAGCTTTTCTGCCAATTGAATTTTCACCTTTTAATTGTTTTTCTTCGGGAAAATCACCCTCTACTTCCTCTACTTCTTCAGCTTCAGGTACCGCTGGAAGCCCGTCATCATCCAATTTTAAAACTAATTCTTCTTCTTCCTGCAGCATTTCTTCTTCTACGGGAACTGCTTCCTCCCCTTTTTGAAGAAATTGTTGTCTTCTTGTTTCAAACTTGCTCAAAAGCCCACCAAGAGAGACTCTTGGAGTTAATTCATCGTATAATCCTTGGATAACATGCTTCATAAAAGATTTGCGATATTCCGGTCGTGATAAGGATGTATATTCAGGTTCAAGCTGAGAGCCACCTTTTTTACCGGGAATTATAGATTTAAGAACCCTTTCGAGATAATTAATGGCAGTGGAATGGGCACCCTGCGCCATATCTTCACCTTCTTGTTCTCTGAGAATCTTCTTTTCAATAAGTTTTCTCACAATATTTCTTAATTTGAACTCTCGTTGTGCTTTCATATTTTTTTCTTCCATAATTATTTTCAATCCTTTACGCACCATTTCGCGGATTTTGTTTTCTTCTTCGTCTTCATCATCTTCTTTAAAACGAGGCGGCTTCATTCCCAAAGGAAGAGAATAACCACCGGCCGCACCCGCACCAGATGCTTCCTCTATGCCATTCATAATATTAATTAGTCTCTCAGGATCGATATGGTCAGGAATAAGCTGCCTAACTGTTTCAAGATCTCTTCTCTCAATGGCTGTTCGTAAGTTTGTGGCACTTAGGGGAACTTCTCCTCCTACAGCGGGACAACAAGGAGGCTCTCCTACTTCAAAGCCTTCGGGAAGTTTATCTGGATTGTTTTCATAATATTCTACAAATTGTTTTGCTCTTTCAAAATCCAGTCTCCCTTTATTGTCGGCTTTGTCCGAAGCTCCCATAGAAAAAACTAAATCTTTATAATCTTCCCTTCTCGGGTCGCTAATCAAAAATTCATAAGCAGCTTTAATGGGAGAATTATGTTCAGTAGGTTCAATGCTCACTTTTTCGAAATCTTCCACTCCATACGAATCAAAAACTTTCATTGCAACACCACGCCCGATCCCGTCTCTCGGCGCCGGACCCATAAGCACCAATACTTTTCCCACATCAGGATGATCATTATAATATTTAATCATCTCATAATGACCTTTTGTCGGAGGTTTATAGCCGCCGGGAAGGAGAACCAATAATTTCTTTCCTTCCACTTCTTCATTCAGCTTTGAAAGAGCGGGGATTTTTCCTCTTCCATATTTAAATAATCCTAGAAGCTGATTGGCAGGAGCAAAGTTTCCTGTAAATTTATAAGTCTTTCCATCATAATCAAAAACAAAGCCTTCAGATGCCGTAAAAACATTCTCAGCGTTTTTAAGCTTCGCAAGCTGCACGGCAAGGATTTCCATGGCTTTTTCATGACCCGAAGCTTCAATTCCTTTGATAGCAGCGGCAACTTCGTTGCGAAGTCTTTTCACTTCTTTGTCGTTATCAATAATAAATGCACTATGGAAAGTTTTTAAAATCTCGACAGCAAAATCATGAATAATCTCTTCAATGGGAGCAATAGCGATTTTGAAATAATCACTGAGTTTTTTAAGAGCAGCAGATACTTCTTTTTGTTGTTCCTTTTCCAGCCCTGCTTTAATATCTTTGGCAGGAATTTCAGTTCCACGAAAAAGACGATCCATAATCATCACCATTTTTTCTTCTGGAATGGAAGGAAAATCTTCCTTAACCATTGGAACAATTTTCGCCGTTAAATAATCTCCAATAGTTTGCCCATCCGAAACACCGGCAGAACTAATTTCGTTCTCTAATTTGGAAAGAGTGTTCGAAAGAATCTCATCCGTGCTCAGTGCCTCTAGTCTTCTTATTGCGTTCATTTGGACACGAAAGTCATCATGCTCCAAATGATCCTGCATTTTTTCTAAGGCATTTTCAAGCTTTACAGCATTTTCTTCGGTTTCTACACTTTCAATTTGTTCTGTTTCTTTGTTATAACTGGCATGTCCAACGCGATGAATATTTAATGTTTTAAAATCATAATTGATCACATTGGCGTTTCGAGGGTCTTGAATTTCAGCATTATAGAATATATCAGCGTCTTTTCCAAAAATTTCAATCTTTTCTTCATCAGTCAGGGCATTAACAGCTTTTTCAAATGAACTGAACGCTTCTGTAAAAGCTTTTTCGAGAGTGCCCCTTCCCCCAAATTTCGCGGCTAAACCCTTAGCGGTTAAGCCACCACCTTTAATATTGCCTTTATTTCTGGCAGCCTTGGCCTTACCATCCTCTACAGAGTACGAGATAAACAGGTTCTGTCCGTCTGTCTTCTCAGTGCCCTCTAAATGCCCCTCAGAAGCCTTTGTAAGCACGTCTTTGAGATTTTGGAAGGTAAGATAGGGATCTTCATACAAATGGCTCATATGACCTGCTAGACCGCCTTCTTTTAAAAGCTTCGACATTACTTTTCACCTTCTTTGAGAACGTTGTTTTCTTCTTCTAGGACTCTGTATTTTTCTTCCAACAAGCGATTTTTTCTCTTAACGTGTCGCAAATGTTCCATAGCTTCAAATATTTTCCTGCGTTGTTTTTGGCTTGTGGGAACTAATGCGCTTAAAGCCTCATGAATAGCACGAATGTGAAATTGAGAACTATAATCTTCTTTATTTTCGCCCATCAAAAACTTGCGAGTGATTTCCTTAAAATCGGCCATTATTTAATCGCCTTTTTTTGTGGTTGTTTTTGTCTTTTTTCTGTAACCTTTGGAAGAACTTTTTTTTGCTTCTTTAGGTTCTTCAACTTTAGTTTCGACTACTGGTTCGGCTGGCTGAGCCTTCGCTGCTGGCTGAGCCTTCGCTGCTTCTACTTTTCTACTAAGCCATAATTTTTTCCATTTCTTTCCCATTTTATTTATCTCCTTTTTTAACGAATCTTTTCATCAATTCTTCATACATTCGTTTAGTTTTGGTTTTGTAATGATCTTTAATTGTTTCTTTTGTAATAGGTTTTTTTGGTTCTGCCGGTTTAGTAGGTTTTTCCACCACTTTAGGCTCAGCCTTTACTGCCTTTTTACCTTCGGCTACTTGTTCCTGTTCACCACCGCCTTGCCCTGTCACTCCCGCTGCCTTTGCATCTCCAGCATAATCTGTCTTAAGTCGTGTAAGTACTTTAACGAGCTTGTCTGGCTGTACGCCTAGCGAACTTGCAAAAGAACTAAGCAATTGCGCTATTTCAATTTCATCATCAATTTTGAGTTTTTGAGCCATTGCAATTATCTTTTGAAACATTGCATGTTTTTCTAAAGTTTTAACATTCCCTTTGTTTTCCGCTTCCTTTAACATTTTTTTATTTTCCTTTTTCCATTCTTGAAGAACCAAGTCTCCCGTTTTAACTGAGTCTTCAAAATCCCTTACTAAAAAGCCATTACCTAGTAAATAGGCTTCTGCTTCCATATTTCTCAAATGAGGGCTTTTTTGTGCATAACCCTCCTCCATTTCAAACGCACCTTCAAACTCTCCACGACAATTTTGTGCGTGATGAACCATTTCATGGGAAATAGAACGTAACATGTCTTTATCATGCCTGTCGTCAACATAAACGTGAATATTCGTTGTCGCTGGATCATAATATGCAGTTTTTCCAAAAATGTTTTTTGAATTTTCTTCGTCCGATTCGAAAAAAAGCTGACATGGTTTGTCATATCCCAAACGCTCTTGAGCATATGGGACAAATGATTCTAAAGTCTTTGTTAAAATCGACATGTCTCGATTTGTATTGTTCGTTATTTTCATTTTTTATATCCTGCTACTGTTCTATTTCCATATTTTTCCCCAATGTACTGTTCCAGTTGCTTTGAAATGTCCCAATCATCGGGTATATTTTCATTTTCAGGCTCTTTTTCTATAGCTGCCACAAGAACTTTTAAAAAAGCGTCTTCAATAGTATCATCTACAATTGCTGAATATTCATCATCAATATTAATTTTATCCAGTTTTGTGTTAGTTTTTTTATTATCCGGGGCGCTATAAAGGGCTTTAAACAAGTCCCACGCCTTTTTAACTGTTCCCCCACCCGGAATGGCATCTGCCAATACATCTAAACCGACTTTAGCCACCCCCTCAACTTTATCTCGCATTACTATTCCTTTAACGGTCTTCCGTAGCTGCCCCCATGTATTAATTTCAACGTCTTCCTGTTCCGCCAAAAAACCACGCCAGCCATCAAATCTTTTTTTATCTTTTTCAAATGAACTAAACGAACTCATTTTAAATCCTCGCAAACAACATAATTAGTCATTTACACCACAAAAAATAGTAAAAATGAGCAATTAATGCCCAATAAAAGCAAAAACAGAGATAAGCGCCGATTTGAGCTAAAATCTTATCTCTTTTTTTATAAATAAAATACAATCCACCGCAAATCAAAAGTGTTTTAATCAAAATAAAAGGCATAATGCCATCCATCGACAAGAACACCTTCATAAATGGATTATTTTCACCATATTTGCCATACTTTATAAACTTTACAGTTACAGCAATATCTATGACATTGAAAACCATTGTCGAGAAAATAAAAAATCTAAATACTTTCTCATTAAAAATCATCACCCTCTCTCATAAATTTCCGCCAGAAATTTGCCCTTGTTTTACAGGATTATTTGCGTATGTTGTAATGCTGTCTATAGACATTTTTTTATCATAAGAATCATATTTTACATCAAAAATCTGGTCAATAATTCCAATTCGTCGTAAAGCCTTGTAGGCAAGATTCTCAACAGAAAATTCTCCCCCTTTTACAAGCCCGGCCGTACGCATTCGTTTTAATTTATCCAATAAGCCTTCTGCCTCTAGGTAAGATCCTTCATATTGTCCGCGAGCAAAAGTATCGAGCAGTTTATCAACTTTTTGTCCCACAGAATTAATTTTTTTCATTACTTCTGCATCATCAATAACGGGCTTCTTTGGATTGGGCTTGACGAGCCACTCATTATTAAGAATAGAATAGACACCGGAAGAATAATGCACTTCATTTATATTCTCCACATATACTTCTACTTCAAACCCTTTCATTTTTATATCATGCCGTTCGTTCCAAACTGATTTTTTAGCATTCATATAATCTCTGATCATTTCTCTATCATTTGAAATCTTCGAAAAGTCAATAACTAGGTGCAAATCAATATCAGAGTTCGTTGTCCAATTATAATTTGCCAAAGAGCCTGTAAATTTAATATCAAGTATCTTGACATTTTCGGGCAATTTTAAAGATTCAAAGAAATCTTCAGCAATTTCAATTAATTTGCTGCCCACTTCATCCCGAATATACCCTTGGTCATTCCAAATATCATGATTAAGGTGATCTTTCATGTTTAAATCAGAAAAATCGTACATCACCTGAAATTCTTTTAAAAGTTTTTTAATTTGAGATTCGCCGATGGGCGGCGCAGACTTGGAGCGCTTATAAGAAACCTTGAATTTATATGGACCACCTTTATATTTACTGCCACCTTGACCAATTAATTCTTTTTTATCTTTGGGGTGTTTTTTAAACAGAGCCTTTTGAAAGGGAGACTGTGGGAGCGGATCTTTTACTTCTTCAATTTCATCTTCTTGCAGGGTAGAAATATTTTCTTTCCAATATTTCCAATCTTTTTCAAATTCAGACATTTTATTTTCCTTTAACAACTCAGCATCATTTCATTTAAAGATTCTGGTGGGAAATACGACATAAATCTGTACATAGTTTCTTCTTCACATTTAACATGGAGAATGTCTAATAGCGCACGTTGCTGCTTGATTGTTTCTAGCTCTAGCACCACAGACGCTATATAATAGATTTCAGCGTCGGTCATTTTAATAACCCCCTTCAATTCTTCTATATCGTAAGGATTGACCCACGGGTTGTGCGAACTAATAAGTTGCATCACAGTAGTTCTCGCCTTGGCTTCTTCGGGAACCAAGAGATTGTTGTATTTTGGCTTGCGAAAAGACACACAAATACCCTCCATTTATAATAAATAGTTTAAACCATCATACATTATATCATTTACTGAAAATAAAATTAGGGGTAAAGTGAAAAATTATTTTATGTTTCTTTTGATCACATCATGAATAACTTGAAGTTCGGGAGACAATTCTCCATTTTTGATTTTTTGAAACTCTTTTTCAAACCTTTTCATCAAGTATCCACGAAAGGGCCACATAAAATAATAGGAAGAGGATACAAACTGTTCCACCATCCACTTTAAATCAACTTTCTGCCCACCGAGCCAATAATGTACAGCCATTGTCATAC
>Ga0208011_1000558_pt1 | contig 13998 bp, 7 predicted proteins | sample 7_EtaG_FD_184080 | JGI IMG/M metagenome (GOLD analysis project Ga0208011, IMG submission 184080) | Marine viral communities from the Subarctic Pacific Ocean - 7_ETSP_OMZ_AT15161 metaG (SPAdes) (version 2) | ecosystem: Environmental > Aquatic > Marine > Oceanic | place: Pacific Ocean | collected... | reverse complement strand
CCATATTATGATCCAGAAACTGATCAATGGTATATTGAGCAGCCATTGCTTGATCTTGCTGGCGGTTTTCTTCCTATACCTAATCTAAACATGTTTCGGGATCAAACCACATCAAGACAACCTGTAGCTATAGAACCTATTTATGATGATAATGGAGAGTTAATTGGTTTTGAACCACCATCTTTAAAAGATTTTGCACCTTCAATTAGTGGAGAAAGGGATATAGAGGAAGCACTAAAAAAATTAGAGAGAAAAAAAGAAGCCTGGGAAGGGGAGGAAGGTTGGAAGAATCCTGACGCTTTTCCTTATATACCTAATGAAGAGAATCCATGGGAGTAAATAATGCCTAAATATAACAGTTACGAAGATTGGCAAAGACAACAACAAGCTAGATTTAAAACTCAAGTTCAGGAAGATATTTCTGGAGATGAGCTTAGAATTGGGGAACCATTAGATTTTCCTACAAGGAAGATAGGTGAGACTCCTGAGCCAGAAGAGAACTGGGTAGATAAAAATTCTTTATATGACTTCTTAGGTAATGTTGCATGGGGATTTGGTGAGACATTTCTAGCACCAACTGTACTTGATATAGCAAGTGAGGTAAGGGAAGAGGGAATACTTGGTACTAAAGATCTCTCTGCTGAATTTGGTTCTCAAGATTGGAAGGATGAGTCTTGGGCTGGTAGGTCTGGATATATGCTTGGTACTGCAGGTGGTATTCTTACTGGTATAGGTGCAGTGGGTAAGGGACTTAGCCTTCTTTCTAAGACAGCTGGGGCTGGAACTAAACAAGCAGCTAAACAACTTGTTAAGGAATCTACTAAACATTTCTCTGATGATGTAGCTAAATCTGTAATTAAATCTACTCGTAGCAATATTGATGAAGCAGTAAAGACAGCAAAAAAAGGAACTAATCTTTTTCAGTTTTCTGCTAGAGCAAGTTTAAAACATAATCCTCTTGGAGATGATTTAATATATGATACTGTTCAGAAAAATGTTCGTGAGGATCTTGTAAAGGCATTAGGTATGAAAGCTGATGATCCAGCTTTAGAAGGCTTAACTAAATCTGTTCTCAAGGAAGCTTCTCAGTCAAGAAGTAAACATTTCGGCCATTCTATTGGATATAAATTAAAGGGTCTTGGTATGAATCCCAAGTTGGCCCAGCTTTCTGGGGATATAGTTTATGAAGCGGCTTTACTTGGAGCATGGGATACTATAGCTGGTGAAATTGGTGGCGATTTAGCTGCGAATCTTACTGGGCTTGATGAATCTCAATGGCAGTTTGAAGATTGGTATCATAGAGCAGCACACGGCATGATGATTGGCTCTGTATTGGCACCCTTACGGTACATTCCAGGTGGTAAGCAGGTTGCATTCGGCAAGAGTGGTATGGTGGCTGATTTGAACCATATGAGACGTTTTCTTGTAGGTAGGTATGCTAAGTCTGGAAAGGGTATGAGTGATAATCAATTAAAAGCATTTGCTAATTCTGTTTCTATAACTTCAGGTAATCCAATTAATGTAAAAGGTATGAGTCAATCATTCCTTCAAAGAACTTCAGGTAAGAAGATATTATCTCCAGAGGAAAGAGGGATTTATGAAAGGGCTTTTAATTTTGTAAGAGCAGATCTACCTAGATTAACTAGAAAGTTAGCTGGTGAAATTGCAAGGGATGGTTATACTTCATTTACTCGTGCATCAGTAGGTTCATTTGCTATGAATGCTAGTGCTTATAAACAATTTTATGATAACTCTGGTGTATTCCCTGGTATGCATGAGGATTATCCCCTATCTAAACTTGCTGCTGATCATTGGGTAGGTATGCTTTATATGAAACGTGGTAAGGTATTTGAAGGTAAGCCTGCAATGCCTAGATTCTTTGATCAAACTGGTATGGAGGCTAATGGTAGTGAAATAGCAAGAATGATAAATTCCATGAATGTTCTTGGTAAAGATGATGTTACTTTAGATATGTATAATAGGTTTGCTAATAATACATTAGAAGGTGGATTAAAGGAGACTCAAGAAAAGCAGGTCATGGAAGGTGATTTAGATGGTAGGCAGATTGTTGATTCCGTACGTAAAGAGTTTGTTACTGGTTCAGAATATGTTGAAAGAATGGAAACCAATCCAGGTCTAGATCATTGGGCAGTACAGTCAAGAAAAGAAATATCAGAAAAAGAAGTTAGAGTAGACAAGCTTAGAAAAGAAGGCAAGGATAAAGAGGCAGATGAACTGTCTTTGGAAGTAAAGAAATTAAGAGGTGCAGTTTCAATGGCTGTTGATCTCTCAGGTATGGCTTTATTTGGTTACGATGGTTCTCTCATACGTCCAATGGATAGAAAGGAAGCTTTAGATTTTGTTGAAAGTTTAAATAAAGTACGTCTTGATGATGGTACTCCACTTACTCCTGAGAATTTCCCTGTACTTGAAAACAGAATTGAGAAAGCAAAGCTAAGAGTAACCGAGCAGATTCGAGATCTTGGTATGAATTATATTAGTGAATCTTTAAAGACATTAGATCTTATAGATGCAGATGCTGGCCAAACTGGAAAGCTATTAATTCATAAAAGTATTATGGATGGTCTTTATTCTCTTCGTGCTCATAGTGAAAAGAATAAAACAACAGGAGAACTTGAGCGTCCATATGAAGATGCAGCTGGTACCCTTATTGAATCAATAGAAAATGCTAAGAATTCTGGTCTTATTGAGCTTGGAGATAAGGGGCTAGAATATTCAACACAAGATCTTTTAAAGGATGCAAACTTGAAAGATTTTGTAGATATTCATAAACTTAATACAGAAAATCTACACGAAATGGTATTCAATAGTAACAGTCCTGAGTCAAGTTGGCGTGAGAAGATGCCTGGATGGTCTGGGAAAGAAGGATTCTTTGATGCTGGTATCTTAGGAAGAACTCCTATTTGGCATTCCATTCAAACTGCTAATTTATATAAACAAAGTCGAATGGCATATGAAGGTTTTACAGATAGGAAGAGTGATTTCTATCAGAAAATATATAGCAAGTTAAAGGGTAATGAAATATTTAAAGTAGTTGAAGCAGTAGGTGATGAGTTGCCAGCTATGCTTGAAGAATCTGATTTAGTATTTCATAATAATCTTACTCATTTATTAAAGCTTCTTAATAAAGAGGGGCATAGTGGCTCTCAGGAGATAACAGTTGGTGAACTTAAAACTATAAGTACAGATACATTTAATGAATTTGGTAATATTCTTAGTGATCCTGCTGCATTTACAGCTTTCAATCGTTTTCTATATAAGAATTTAATTAATGATATGACAGGAAATTCTAGTATTACTACTGGAATGCGGAATGTTATTAAGAATGGTTTAGATCCTGAAAGCTTACTTACTATGAGAGATCATGGTTTAGTATTTAGAAGTGCTAAAGCATTAAGAGAAAGTCTTGCTGTTAGGGAGGATATTTCTGAATCTCAAAGAGTTAAGTTAAATGAAATGATAAGTAGATATGAATCTGAGATAGAAATTCCTTTAAGAGATTCCATGAGAAATGGTAGTATGATTAGGTTTGAAGATAGAGTTATTGATACTACTATACCTGGTAATGATGCAGGAGAATTGATACAAAATATAAGAGAATCTTTAAATCAGGTTAACAAATTTTCATTTATAGAAATGGGAGAGACGCAAGTAATTCATAGTGAAATTAGTTCTACTATTGCAGAGCTTACTGGATTACTCACTCTTGATATGAAAGCATCTAAGGAATTAACTACTGAGCTAGTAAATTTAGCAGAGGCTGGTAGAGGTTTAACTGATTTGATGAATGTTTATATAGCAAATAATGATGTTATTGGTCTTAGACATCTTTTTGATTCAAAGGAAAAACTTAATATTTTCAATGAAGAATTAAGCACATCAATGCCTAAGGATACTAAGAGTATTCAAAAATATAAAAAGACTTTGGAAAGATATATCAATGATGCTATAGATAGACGTAATGAAGCTCTTGAAATTACTGATATGCAACAGTTGGATGATTTTTATAAAGAGAAGATAGATCGTATCAGTCTTTCAGATAGATCTAACAGACCTCATCAAGGTAACACATCAATTAGTACAAATCAATATGAAAGTAAGTGGCACTTACCTGAGGACTTTGCTAAGAGTTTAACTGAAAATCCAAAGAGTGTGATGGATGCTCTTGGATTACTTGCTGATCCTATTTTAGCTAGGTCAGCTATTTTTAATCATGATCTATGGAAGACTGGTATTGGTGCAGTATTAAAAGGATCCTATACTCCTAAAAATTATATAGATATTGTAATAGAACCTATAGTAAGTAGCATGCGTGCAAAAATAGAAGCAGCACCTGATTATTATAAAGGTAAATCAAATAAGAGTGCAGCTGAATTATATGAAGACTTTGTTATTGATACTTATTTCATAGTTCAATCTGGAATGTCTAGCAAAAAGCTACCTATCTTTACATTTGAAAATGGTGTTGGTCGTATTTCAGAATCCAATGTATCTAACTGGGATGTAGGTATTAATAAGCTTGCTAACTCACTAGGTCTTAGAGAGCATGGCTCTATATCTCTATTTGGTCGTAGAGTGGGTACTGAACGTGGCTTTACTTCTAATCTAACTCCTAAGCTTAGAGCAGAAATGTTTGCTATGATTGAGAGTGGAGTGATGATTGATTTGGAAACTTCTAATGTACTTCGATCAGGTGACATGGAGATATTAAATAAGTTTAAACTTCTTGTAGAGGGTAGAGGTAAGGATGGTGGAACTGAATTTATTCCTGTGCAATTAGATGAGAAAACATTAATTGTTATTCCTGCTGTTAAAGCTAAAGCAATAGCTAGGGCATGGCATTCTAGAGAGTCTGATTTACGTCAGAATTTAGAATTTGTATTAAATTCTACTGTGGGAAATGCTACTAGATCTAGAGAATTAGTTGAAAGCTATCTTGAAAGAGAGGTAGGTGCTACCTTTAATGAAGCAGGTGATATGAGTATTGAATTAAGTAATCCTAATATTCAAAAGTTAGTTATGACGACAAGACTTTTAAATGCATTTCCTCATGCAGTACCAGATGTAATGAATAATACAATGTCTGTTAAAGATGGATTATCTACATTAAAGTATATTAAAATGGATAGTCCTCGTGGTGGTATGGCTTTAAATGAAAGAACATTAGGTATTGCTAAAGAATTCTTACCTAGATTCCTTGAGGATGGATCTAATTTACAAAAAGCATATAATATATTTAATGGTCATTTCTTTGATTCAGAAGGGAATCCTACTCGTCATCGTACTGTAAATATCTTTGATGAAAAGGGAGATAGTAGAGGTTTCTTTGATAGTTCTAGAGTAGGACGTAGAGTATTACAAAGACAGATTGCAGAAAATAATCCTAAACTTAGTGCAGAAGAGATTAACACACGTGTCGAGCATGTTATGGAAGGGTATGATAAAATAACTGCATCTGTTCAGAATGCTGAAAAGTATTTATCACTTCCAGAAATGGTTGGCATGTTGATGACTAAAGGTGCTAGAAGGGATTGGTTTGTATGGAATGAGGCAGGCGATCCTATTGGATTTAATGTAGCTATTAAGCCTATAGAAATGTATAGCAAAATAGATAGAGCAACAGGAGAGATAGTAACATCAGTTGGTAAGACTGCTTATAAATACCATCCAGATATGGATGCATTGATGCATGTAAATGGTGATTATTTCCTTGACTCTATAGGTTTTGAAAGTTCTCATAAGATTCATAGAAAATATAATAAAGATACAAAACAATGGGAAAGTCCAGGTATTGTTATAGAGTCTAACCCTGTTGATGATTGGCAATCTGGTATGAGCTTTAGTAGAAATCAAGCTGAAAGTCAAAGGATGGAGATAGATCGTGGTGCTATATTTATTAAATCTATTAGTGGTATCCATGATGCAACAGTAGCATTTGGATTTTCTAATCTACTTTCCAATGATGCACAGCGTCACCTTAATAATGTTACTAATGTTAATAAGACCATTGAAGGTATGACAACTAGGTATGCTCATTTAGCAGAGAATCCCTTTGCCTATAAACATATTGCACAGCAGTTAGTAAATTGGCAGGGAGAATCTGGTGATGCTATAGGTAGACTTACTGGTGTGGAATCTGTACTTGCTGTCAATGGTTTACCTTTGTTTGAATTTATGATGCCACATATAGATAGGATGATTACATCTGAATTTATGGGTACTAGAAACCTAACATCAAGTGCTGTTGAGAATGGATCATATAGTGTTATGACTTCAGGCCCTGGTCTTAGCCAGCCTGAAAGAAGGAATAATATACAGTATACATTTGGTGGATCTGGTATACCTCATGCTCAATGGGAGAAACCAGTAGCTGGGTTGCTAACCAAAGGTGGGGAAGAAGGATTAAATTTTATATTTAAAGTTACTCCAGATCTTATAAAGAAATTTGGAATGAAAGGTATTCTTGAGCCTGGTTATGATATACTTGTTTCTCATGATGGTGAAGTTATGTCTCCTCACCTTAGTGCAGAATGGAAAGTTAGGGATCCTAAAACTGCAAAGATAATGTCATCTTTTGAAAGAGGTATGAATGAATATCATGAACAAGTTATAAAATTAATTAAGGAAAATCCTGCGATTAGTTCTCTAGGTGATGTAGCTTTATTCCTTAATGGTACTTTACAAATGGGTGCTATATCTGATATGACTCATAAGCTTAATAATAAGCTTGGTGTTACTGATAGTAAAGCTGCTATATATAATAAGATTAAAGAAGGAAACAAGCCTGTATTTCAATCTATTCATGTAGAGAATACTGATCTGAGGCAACCTAAACCTGGACTTAATGATTGGGTCATAACTAGGATAGAAAAGCTTTTAGATAAACGTAGAGGCCCTGTTAGTGAGATGAATCTTTTAGATGTGATTGATCCTCAAGATGCTGACTTCGATTTAGATAAATCTTCTAGCTTACATGCTCTACCTGGCAAGGTTTTAAAAGAAATCTATAATGTTTCCGGTTACTTTACTCCTGCTGAAAATGCTTTTGATACAATTCTAGAAGAGATAGTCCTTACTCAGCATATGGATATTCATAAACATGCTGATGCTCTAGCAGCTTTAGAAAGAAAGCGACCAAGTCTTATTAGACAGCAATCTATTTTAAGTAATCTATTACAATATTTTTCTACAGTTGCTCGTAAAGGTGGACAGGAATATTTCATACCTGGAGACAATGCTAATCGCATGTTGCAGAGAGGGAATAAAGGATTCTTTATATCTGAGCTTGATACTAGAAGGGATACATATAGAATATCATTGAGAGAAGGTAGTGAACTTGCTGATAGTATGGGCTATATGAAGAAGCTTATTAAAGCAACTATGGATATCTATAAAACTAAGCAGGCAATAGAGACTGTTGATTTAGATAGGTTGATGTGGGAGCATCCAGAATTTGGTTTACTTAAAGTTACTAGTGAGAAGGATGGACATAATGCTGCTATACCTTGGAACTCTGCCCCTAAAGAAATAAGGTCTACACTTAATAATCTTGTAAATGGTATTTTAAAACCAATAGGTGATATCTATAATTTAAATAGAATGACAGATAATTTTTCTGATGGTACATCAAGAAAGATGACTGCTTTTGAAATGGTATATAAATATGAGCAGGCTTTAACTAAGATACGTTATGCAGGATACGAAGGAGATGGTCAGTTGGGATCCTTTTCTAATGGTATCTTAGAATTTTTAGGCAACAATCATTTCAAAGGTCAGAGTACAACTGGATTATCTGAACAACCACTCATCAAAGCATTGGTTGCTCTTAGAAAAGGTATGAGTAAATCTTTCTTAGGAGATCCTTCTACCATACCTCATGATAGTGGGCTTGCAGAGATTATGGCAGGAAAGGATAAAACTGGTCAAGATATAACTAATGCTATCGCTGGTATTATTAAAGATGAAAAGAATATGGCTCAGATTACTGCTGTTCAATATAGATCAGAGCAGATAAAAGATATCATTTCTAGCTTGCGAGCAAGTAGAAGATTAAATAGTTCTACTGGTAGGTATTGGGAGAAACAACTTGACATTCATATGGGTCTTATAAATGAATTTAATTTACAGATCAATGATCCTCAAACTATCTATGATAATAAAATTATGACAGCTAAGCACAGTAAAGGCAGTGGATTTACTACTGAAGTTACTCGTGTATATAGAAAGGTTAAAGATGAAGTCAAGGTAGTTAAAACATATAATAAGAATGAAAAGATATTTTGGAGTAAGGGTGATGTTCTTGTAGAGAATCCAAAGACAATCGTTGCTGGGAATGATGTTATCAGTCGTTCAAGACGTTCAATGCATGATGCATTTGCTAGGATAGATTCTCGAATTAGTTCTAATGAATATCAAATTATTGAGAGTTTATATAATAAATTTGAAGCAGCTATAATTGATGTAGGAAATAGTTTTGTTGATCCTACTTCACCTAAAACATCTGGAAGACTAGGGAATCGTGCTGAAGCAGAGCTTGCAGTTCTTGCTGATTACCTTACAGACGCAGGGAATATTTCTCCTTCTAAGTCTAGTCATTTACAAAGACAATTTTTGTATAGATTATTAACTCCAAAGGCTTCTTTAAATGTTTTTGATGTTGTTGGATGGGATCCTAATACTAAACAGAAGAAGTTATTCCCTCATCTAAATCAGAATAAACGTAATGAACGATTAGTATTTAAATTCCTACAAAGAGCTATGGGAAAGAATGCTGAAATGATTGTAAGCCAGGAGACTGCTACTGAGTGGCATCAAACTATAAATGATAGGTTTAAGGCTGCCTATATCAGACAGTATTCTCCTACAATTAAGGCAAATGTATTTAATTTTGAGCAAACTTCTAGATCTGTAAAGGACTTTAGTTTAATGTCCAAAGCAGATCAATTACCTAAGTTTGTTTATGAAATTAATTTAAATGAGAAAGCAAGAGATGTATTACAATCCTATGTTAATGGTACATATTTCTTAGATCCTATTGAAGCTTACAGATTGACTGTTGATTTAAGGAAAAAATCTATTGAAGGTCTACCTAATATGGAAGGTATAGGAGATAGAATTGAAAGACTTTGGGAAGGAACAGATAATATACAACTAGGTAAGGGTAAATGGTATGAACCTGGTCATAGTTTTAGACGTGAGTCTTATCACAATCCAGAGAAGGGAGCCAAAGAAAATATGAAGGATGGATTGAGGAAGAAACATAGTGAATGCTTTTAAATGAAAAATAACGAAAAAGTTATGTCATATATACCAACTTTTGGTTTTAATTTAAGAAAGTGGCCCTACCCAGCATATCAAATTTTGAAACCTTTGGTATCCCATTTAATATCAGTATGGGGGTGCAGAAGGGGTGCAGGATGCGTTTTACGGGACTTTCTCTCTTTTTCCGAACCCAAGTACCACTTTAACAATAAAGGAGCTTAAATGGCTATATGTTTAACTGAAGATAAGCAACAAAGAGCTAATGCAAAAAGAGTTTTACAGATTGCTGCTAAGATATCTGCTGATCCTAAAGCCCAAGCTTTAGAAGCAACTGATATGGAAACATTTAATTGGCTTTGGAAGAAATATACAAGATCAAAGTATTATGACCCTGTTACTGTTAGAATAACAGATAAAGATGTAAAGCTATTTGAATTGGGCTCCAAAGAGTGGTTGAAAAGTCTTACTAAGCGTTCTCAGTTCTTTGGTCGTAATTTTAAACTACCTAAAGCTTTGGCAGGTGGAATTAAGGGTGGTAGTGACTTTATAGCTAGAGTTAGTGAAGCTGTATCTTATAATCAACGTCAGATGAAGGAGGGTTCCAAGCAGATTAGTGAAATGACGGATGGTCTTTATCATATGTTTTTAGATAAAGATTCACCGCTTATTATTGAAGCAAGAGGTGGATGGAGTGAGAAAGAATATAAAGAGTTTCAGAGTTTAGAACGTGATTTAATGGCAGCTAATCCCAATACTAAAGCACAAACAGATGCTTTATCAAGACTTACTAAGTTTATTGGTAGTGGTTCTGAAGGTGACCCATTGGGTGGAAAGATATTAAGACGATATCAAGAACTTTTATCTTTTGAAACTCAACCACAAACACAAAATGAAGAAAATATAGTTCATCATTGGAATGTATTGCGTGCAGATAGTATGAAGAATCTTTTAAATGCTTCTATTAGTGCTAGACGTACTATTGAAACTCTACAGGAGGGCAATAATAGATCTGATTTAATTAAAGCTCATCAACAAATACAAGATCAGATTGATATCTTGCTTATTGAGGGTGGAGAGTCAGTAAAGAAGATGTCAAAGGAATATAAAGATAAGAATGGTATTTTTGTACCTGAAGAAAAGAGTTCTCTTATGATTTATGATCCTATTACTAAACTTTCTAAGCCATATATTAAAAGAAATTCTGTAACTGGAGAGGAAGTAGTGGGCATTAAGAAATATTTTCCTAAATATGTGATAGAGCTTACAGATATTATGCAAAATCTTACCAATTATGCTAAAAGTTCTGATAAAACTGCTTGGGGTAATATGAATCCAGAGCAAATAAAAAGACAAATTGAAAAGGAAATCAACCCTACTGCTATATCTAATAGGCTTAAAGCTGCAGGTGAAACTCAGAAATATTGGAGTTTGGATCCTAATTATTATCTCAATAAATATGTTCATGATATTGCATCATTCAATATGCGTTCAAGAATTAATCATGCATATGCAGATGCTACCCTTCCAATAGTAGAGGCTATACGTAAGAATAATACTAAACGTGGTGATGCAGAGGTGGGTGAATATTCTGGTTATTTGTTAGATGTATTAACTGAGATTAAAGATTCTGCTCTTATGCAGGGTGGTGCTACTCATGGGCTTGATGATGCAGTGAGGATAATTAATGCTTTTGAGTATGTATCTAAGCTTGGGTTCAGTGTTAGAGGTGGTTTAAAGAATAGAACTCAGGCTTTATTTAATTGGGTTAGATTTGGATCACGTGGCTATCGTATATCAAAAAACTTTAAGAATACTAGTTCACGTGAGTATGATTCTGCTGATGCTCAAGATCTTACAAATGAAGCTATGACTGCACGTCAATTGAAAAGATTTGGTTTAATGATTGGAGTTAAAAAGGAAGCTGCTAAACTTTCAGCTGCAACTGCTGGATCTTTAGATATGGTACTTATACCACAAGGTTTTGATACAGATAATCAAGGACGACTTATAATAGCAACTAAAGATTCTAAACTTAAAAGAGTTGCAAATGCCAGTGCTTGGGCTGCAGATAAAACATCAGGTATGATGAGGTGGGCTGAAAATAAGAATAGATTATCTACTTTTGAGATAGCTTTTGCACATGCATTTTTAGGAGAAAAATCTCGTAAAGCATTTCATAAAAAAGCTTTGATTGAAAGTGGCATAGAACATCCTACTAATGAACAGATTTATGATAGAATAGAGAATATGGCTGGTAATGAAGCATTTGAAACAGTAAAAATGTTACATTATGATTATGATAACTGGGCTAAAGCACGAGTATTGAGAAGTGGTGGTGAAGGTATGTGGCAAAAGTCTGGTGCTGGTAGAGTAATAGGACAGTATCAGCATTTTAAATTTGCTTTCTTTGATATGCAATATAATATGATTAAAGATGGCATGAGAGATGTTAAGGCATTTAAGTTTACTGAAAAAGATCCTACTGATCCTAATAAAACAATAGTGAGTCAGAATTTCAGTCAGATGATGAGACTTGCATCTCTATATTCTTTGGTACCAGGACTAATTGGATTAGTAACAGATTATGATGTAGGTGGTGTTATGTCTGCATTTGGTATTGCTCCATTTGATGAAGATCGTAAAGGTAAAGGAGATAAGAGTTCTGCTACTGGACTTATTGAGAATCCAATGATAGAGGAAGCTTCTAAATTCTTAGACTTTATGTCAAATTCACCAGATGGAGATTTGAATGAACAGTCTAAACATTATAATGCATACTATGGAAAAGGGCCTATAACTGGTAACTTAGGCCCATTTGTAAGTGATATATTAACAGCAGCTGAATTAATGGATTTTTTAAATTTAACTACTGATGAATATGCAGAACATAGGAATCTTAATTATGATCCTGATGATCCTGATTGGTGGTATAATGTGGCTAGGATATTTAATATACAATCATCTCGAACTATTTGGAAAACAATACCAGCCCTTTTAAAGGGTCAAAGTGATAAAGCTTTCAGAACAGAGACTGGTGCATATAAACCTAAATGGATTACTAAGTGGAGAGAAAAGCAGGTTAAAAAACTTGCCAAAGCTACTTATGGTTCAACAGATATACTTCCAACTATTAAGTTTAAAGATAAATCTAAAGATACTGCACGTATAAATAAGAAAGCCTTAGCAAGTTTAGCTGGTTTGTAGTTATTAATTTTCCATTTGGGTAGGTTTTTTCATAAATAAAGCCTCCCCTAATACGTCATCTAATCTCATGATTATTAACATTTCACCACGATCCTCTTTACAAATTACTGCATCTACATGTTCAGTTGGTATTAAGAAAGAAGCTATTTTCTTTCTACATTTAGCTTGAATTTTAAAACTACTTCCTACAAGAACATCTACTTCTTCATGCATACCGAGAGAAGCTCCATTACTCCCCCATGCACGTTTTGCTGTTATACCTAAACTGGTTAACTTATTAACTATTTCTCTTTCAAATCGGTTGCCCTTGGCTTTGCTTGGACTTGGCATTATCTAATCCCTTTCTTAATTTAGCTGTGAATCGTCTCATAGCAGCATCAGCTTCTTCCGATGCTTTATGAAATCTATTACTTATTGGTTGTTTTTTAATTGTAATTGGCTTATTTAGTTTAGCTTCCAATTCTTCTATTCTGTCGAGTAACTCATGATTTTCTTCAGTTAATCTATCTATTATTGCAATAGCATTTTCAAAGTTAAACTTTAAATAATTACCCAAATCACCATCCCTTTCCATTATAGACCCATTCTATTCATTACTCTTTTAAGATCTAGACGTATTGATTCTATACAAAGTTCCAGCTCGTTGATTCTATTAGTTTCCTTGACTAATGCTTCTCCTAGAAACTGAGTATCCCTAGCAAGACCTGTAGAAGTTTCCTTTTTCTTATCAGGTAGTGGTGTCTCTACTTTCATTGGCCCCTTTGGCCCCGAATATTTTTCTTTTACTGCTGCTTTCTTAGCCATTCTTTAGTCCTTTCATTTATTATTTCATCTAACTTAGTACGTTTGCCATGTTCTCTTTTGGCACATTTAATACAAATCCTTTGTTCTTCATAAGGATGTTCAGGAGGAATAGCAAAGTTACCCCAGATATATACATCTTGTGCTTTTGTGATGCGGCACATGTAGCACGTGAAATATTCTTTAGATAACTTTGCATTCACTCCATACATTTAAATACATTCATCTCCAGTAGATTGGTAGTCTGGAAGTATTTTCTCTTGCAGTTCAATGATGTGTCCTGCTAAATATACAGCACAATCTAAGGCTTCTTCAAGGGATTCCTGAACAAAGTCTCTACCATCTGAGGAGATATTCTCTTTACCATAACTTCTCTCTCCTTTTTCAAGACGTTGCTCTATTAGTTTAAGTATTTTCTTATTCATTTACTCTCCAAATTGAAGCTGGAGTATGATGTGCTTTAGGATTCTTTACATTAGAAAATCCTACTTTGTTAATTAATCCTGCTCGTGCAGCTCTAACAACAATACCACCCCATGCTCTATTACTTGGAGGTTTAGGAATTTCTTTTTCTGAAGCTAGCCTAACATCTTCAGTCATAAATTCATACTGAGTTTTAATCCAATTTGTTAAAAACTTGTATGCTTTTTCTGACCATCTTTCATGTGTATCATCAGCATTATCTATTGCTTGCTTAATACCTTTATCACG
>Ga0208011_1000557_pt1 | contig 14014 bp, 1 predicted proteins | sample 7_EtaG_FD_184080 | JGI IMG/M metagenome (GOLD analysis project Ga0208011, IMG submission 184080) | Marine viral communities from the Subarctic Pacific Ocean - 7_ETSP_OMZ_AT15161 metaG (SPAdes) (version 2) | ecosystem: Environmental > Aquatic > Marine > Oceanic | place: Pacific Ocean | collected... | reverse complement strand
AAAGATATTACTTTTGGTGATAGAACCATGATACCTTTGTCTTGCGTTAAGAAGATGATTAAGTTAAACTAAGTAGATCAAATGAATAAAATTGTTAAGAAGTTAAGAAAACTTAAAGATCAATTGGATAAGATTGAAGAAAAAGAAGATGATACAGAAGTTGTTGATATAGAGAAAGTTGAAAAGACAAGTCAAATGACAGCAGGAAAAGAATTCTTGTCAAAAAAATATAAAGAATATAGAACTGATATAATTAATAGAAAAAAGAAAAGTACTCTTTTAAGTTATTCAGCTTGGTTAAGAGATAAAAAATCTTATCAAGCAAGAAAAATTGGTATAGTTATTGATTCACTTTCTCAAGAAGTATTTGGCCCAGCAGTTCTTAAAGGAGAAAAATTAGATTTTAATGAATGGTTGCGTAAAAATGAAGATTCTGAAGAAGTGCAAAATAGACTAAAATTAGCTGGTTTATCAGTTGATGATATATTAGGTAAAAAAGCTCCTTCAGAACTTAATAAAGAAGTAGTTAAGAAATCACAAAAAGTTGTAGAACATGCATCTGGTCAGAATGTTCAGGAACAAAAAACATTAAATGCAGAAGGAGAAGACACATCATTCTTTAGAATTGTTAATAATAATAATGAACCTGTTAATGATAATGTATATGCTACAAGAAAAGAGGCTGAACAAGCAAGAACTAAAATTGTAAGAACAGTAAAAAAAGATCAACCATATTCATTTGGTGATATGGAATTACAAAGAGGTGATACTATTCAGAATAAAGATGGAGAACGATTTGTAGTAATGGCACAAGCTACTCATGTAGAGGAAAATAATAATCTTTGGGTAAGATCTAATGAGAATGCTAATAGTAGATATAAAAAAGATCAGATATATATTGAGAGAGATGATGCTGGAGAGTATGCTAAAATTGAAGAAGAAGTTCTTGAATATCAAAAAGCAGCTTCTAGGATACCAATAAAAGAAGCTGTATCAATTAATCCTATATGGGATCGTAGTATTAAGAATAATCAACAGATGTATGATGAAGGAAATGAAAGACTTCAGAATATATTAAGAAATTTAACAGATGATCAGAGAAAGACATTAACAATAAAACTTCAAAGGGGTCCTTATTGGGCTAAAAGAGAACAGAATTTAAAAAAGTTAGAGCCATATCAATTTCAAGATAAACCTATTAATGAAAGACTTAAGAAAAGTAGACAAGAATTTTCTGCAGAAATAATATTAGATGGAGAAACAATAGGATTTTTCCAAGGTCCTTCTACAATGATATTGTTAGATAATGCAGGTAAAAAAATAGATCCTCTTAATATAACAGAAGAACAAGTAAAAGATCTATTTATTATTTATAAACGAGATAATATAAAAGAAAAGGTAGAGGAAATAAAAGATAATTATGCACAATCTATTTATATCTATGATCAGTTCCGTAGATTAATGGTAGATCAGGATGTAGTAGAAATGCCCATTGATCAATTAGAAGGTGTAGAGGTTATTCTATCAGAAGGATCATTAGCATATGCAAAACAAAGAGGTCAAGAAGGTGTAACATTTGGAGAGTTAATTACACAATTTGTATCAGAAGATACGACAGATACAATAGATGGTCAAAAGCCTTATTTCATATTAGACTATAATAGAAAATATCCAACAGGTGGTAAAAAAGCTAAATATCTTGGAAGTAAAGTAGAAGGTCTTCCTATTACAAATATTAATCCTGGATCTCCTACTCATAAACAACTTCTTGAGCAAATAAGATTATATGAGACAAAGTTTGATCCTGAAAAAAGATTAGGAAAATATGTTGCTTTTGTAACATTACCTAATCAGAGGAGTGCATTTGTTCATATTGTACCTGATTCAATTCCTGTTGAGATACTCAATGAGGAATTAGATAAAATTCAAGAGAGAGCAAAGCTTACTGTAAAAGATAATGTTACAACAAAAAAAGATGGTAAAACATTAATTAGTAGATCTACATATTTTAATAATGATTTTAATAATGAACTAGCAGAAAAGATTTTTATAACAGCTGCACCAGGTATATATATAGATATGGCTGTAGATAATCTTGGTAGATTAAAGATTACATATAGTGATTTAAATACATATGAAACAATAGACGGTAAAAGAAAAACTATTAGACGTACAGGTGTAATAGGTCATGATACATTAATAAAAATGACTGACTGGCAAGAGGTTATTGATGCTATCAATACTGATGTAATAGATAAGGATGCTAGAAAAGTTATTAAGGATAAATTTAGACCTACTTTAAATAGTTTTAAATATTCTATTGAGAAGAGTCCAGATATGAATGTATTATCTCTTGCTAGAACCAAATTAACTGCTGATGTTAAAGATAATTTCTTTATAAAATTACAAGCTGAGAATGCAAGAGAAATAAATAAAATAAAGAGAGCATCTATCCCAGAAAAAGTATATGTTCCAGATCCTAAGGTGGAAGAAGTTGCAGAATTATCAGGAGAAGAAAGAAGAGCTTTAGCATTAAATGATTATGAGGATATGCCAAATGATATACTTGAAGTAATTGCTACTAAGTTAATAAATAAAGAAGCACTTACTGACTTTGAAGATAGAGTGATATCATTTGATGTAAATGAAAATAAGATTAAAGCAATTAGATTACAGATAATAGGTAGTAAGTTGCCAGATGTTTCAACACCTCAAGAAGCAGAAAATCAGAGTGCACTTGATAACTATACTAAATTAAATGCACAATTAAAGGAGACTAAGCTAAAGTTTAGAAGAGAAAATAGAATCAGATTAAAAGAAGAAGATTCTTCTCTTTCTAATTCTGATATAAATATTCTTCTTAATGATCTAGTTGCTGCTGATCCAAACATTATTGCATTAGAACAAGCTGTTAAAGAAGCTAAAGGGAATGCATATAAGATTATAGATACATTTGATGGAAATGATATTGAGGATATAGAAACATTTACGCAATGGGCTAGAGAAAATTTACCTGAAACAATTGAACTTAAGATAGATGATATAGGTGAGAGATTAAAAGCTAACTTCACAACAGTTGGTATGTTTATGTTACAAATGAACAAAATCTCCAAAGATATTAAGGATTTAAAGGGTGTTGTAAATGTAGGTGCTAAAACACCTTATAAATATCATGAAGCTTTTCATGGTGTATTTAGAATGTTATTAACTGAAGAAGAAATAAAAACTTATCTTGCAATAGCTAAAAAAGAAAAACTTGCATTACTTAGAGAACAAGGTATTAGTTTAGATGAGACACTAGATGAGATGAGAAAGCAATCTCCTTTATATAGTGATTTAACTAGAAAGGAACTGGAAGAAAGATTGTATGAAGAGTATATGGCTGATGAGTTTGATAAGTTTAAGATGAATCCTAGAAGTACTAAAACTGATTCATTCATCAAGAGTTTGTTTAATAAGATAATTGAATTCATAAGAAATGTTCTTGGTCAGTTTACAACAGATAAGTCTTATCAGTTAAATGCTTTATTTAAAAATATTGATGCAGCTAAATATAGAAATGCTGGTATTCAGATTAATAGATTTACCACTGAATTAGTTAGTGATCCATCTATAACAGAGTCTGTTGCACTTAAATCTTTAATGCTTGGGGAAACAACAATTACAAGAAAAGATAAAACAACTAAAAAAACAAATACTAAGTTAGTCAATAATTTTATGCCAGCTGATTTTCAACACTTTTTGATATCAGGTATTGCTAATGAATATCTTAGACTTCGTAATGATAAAGAGGTAACAAATACAAAAGGATTACTTAAGAGAACTATATTAGAATTTATTGAAATATATAATCCAGATAATAAACGATATACAGAAGATAGAGGAGATGAATGGTATGATGAGTATGTTACTGAAATTATAGAATATTATACAGCATTATTAAATCAAGTAGATGAAATTACAGAAGAGGTTAATAATAGATTAAATGCAATATCAAGTAGAAATACTGAGATTGAAGATGAGTATGAAGAAGAAGTAGCAGATGGTAGAGTAAGAGATGCATCACAATGGAATAAAGAAGCTAATACGATTGGTGGAGTGGGATCTTTACCAAAAGCTATAAGAGAATTCTTTTCATTAACTAATATTGAAGAGACAGATAGATTTGGTAATCTATATATAGATGAAGAAAAAACACGACCCATAATAGTTGGTGTAGATTATAAAAAAGTTTATGATGGTATATTAAAAGCAGTTGCTAATGAACCTGATCAAGTAAAGATGTTACAAAAGATGTGGATATTCTCAAGAAAAAATCCTCATACAAAAGCTGTGGTAGATAGGTTCTTTAGAGAAATAGGAATTTATGATGCAGCAGTATCTCAAAAGGGAAATATTCCAGTTTTATTTGATCCTGATCAAGAAGTTCCAATACCAAAATCTAAAACAGGAGATAAAGAATCATTATACCAACTATTTATAAGTGGTCTTAAAAACTTTAGAATTGCATATATATTTGAACATACTGACATAGCTACAGGTATTACACATTTATATGCAGCAAATAAAAAGGATGATGCACATCATACATTAGCTGAATGGACTAATGATTTTAATAGAAAATATGCTGAGATTAAAGATTTAGGATCTGAAGCATATACCAATGCAAAAAATTCTCTTACTAGACTTGGTAATTTATTAAAAATAAAGAAAGTATCAGATGTAAAAGATCTTAGTACTAGCATTCAAGAAGTAAGAAATGAATTATTTGAAAACATTGGTATTAATATAAGTGAACTTTATCTTGAATTTAGTGTAATCTCTGGTATTATAGAAAAATCAGATCTTACAGAGGAACAAGTTATGTTGCTTGATATGTATTCAAATAAAGATGAAATAACAGTGGAAGCTGTTAATGAGATTATACAATCACTTAATAGAAAAGAGAATCTATTTTTAAATAATCAAGTAATTGAAGGCACTCCTGAAGAAGCTGAAGAGGGTGCTGATGATGTTACAACATATGAAACAGGAGGTGTTAAAGGTAGATTGAGAAGTATTGCTTTGAATAATGCTGCATTTGATGAGTCTGTTGGTGCTACAACATTTATTGATGCTGAAGGAAATAGAATTTACGCACATCAACAACCTACATATCATTTAGTGAAGATTGCTGAGATGAAGGGTGAGAGATATGTAAGTGATAAGCTTGATGAAGATATGTATTTTGAGAAGAATGTTCTTTTGAATGATCCTAAGTTTCAAGCAATGGTTGAGCAAGGATTAATTGAAACAGTGAGAATAGCAGGTAGTAAAAGAGGTTATCTATCTTTAACAGAAGATGGAACTTTTAAAGCAGATAGAGGTCTTGATATAAATAAACAACAGGGTGTTAACTATGGTGGTTCTTCTCCAAGAGAGTTTATACTTAATCTTCTTCATTCTTATTTATATAAATATAATCGTACAGCTCCAAAGAATACTGAGAAGGGATATACAATAAATCCTGAGACAGGAAAAAGAGAACCTTTTGCAATTGCTCCTGTATTTATTAGAGTTATTGAGGCAAGTAATACTGGAGATATGTCCACATTACCTGTTCAAAAGATGGTTAAAGTATCTGGAGAAGGAACAGTAATGACTGAAGAAGGAGTAGATAAATTAGAAACTGAAGTAAGAATAGCTTATGAAAGAGGACAAAGAGAATCTGATCCAGAAACACGAAATAAAAATAATGTTATAGGAGGTAATAGTAATAAGTATGGTATAAGAACAGATGAGGGAAGACTTACTGAATTAGGATCTACGGGAGAATTAATTACAGTTAGAAAGGCAAGAACAGATGCAAGAGTTCAAATAAGACTTCCTCATGTAGGAGCAGATGCAAGGAAAGCTATTATAGATGGAGATCAGAGTATGACTTTAACACCAGCAGAATTTGCACAACATTCAAATTTATCTGCTGGTCAAAATGGACTTGTACTTATAGATACAATGCCTTTTGTAATGTATAATAGAGGTATGAAGAAATTTACTGATTTAACTAGGGATGAACAGACAGATCTAATTAAAGGTTTAGGAACTTCAGTAACTAGAAAACAGATAGCAAATAAGAAGATGCATTCATTTACCATAAAGGACAGTAAGCCTTATTATGTATATAATTATGATCAGGCAGAGTTTTTTAGAGGTAGACAACAATTTAGTATATTTAGTTATGTACCTGCAGATAAAGTAGAAGATGTTGAAGTTGGTTTAGTCACTCAAAAAGTAGAAGTTAAATCAGAAGCAAGTCTCTTGAAAAGAATTGATGATGCAATGGAAGAGGAAAATTATACATTAGTTGCAGTATTGAAAGATGCATTAGAAGCTTTTAGAGAAAAAGAAAAAGTTGTTGAAGAAGTAGGTCCAATAAATATATATGCAGGAACAGGAGAGAATGCTAACTTAAGTAATTTTGCTAATAGACCTTATACAAATGCTTTAGGAATTGAATTTAAAAATGTAGAATCTGCATTTCAATATGCTAAAACAAACTGGGCAGAAGAAGGAATGAATGATGAAATTAGAATTAAATTACAATCTACTACTGGTGCACAAGCTAGAGCTTTAGGTAGAAAAATTAAAGGTTTAAATGTAAAAGAATGGGATAGTAATTCTGCAGATATAATGAAAAATATTATAAAAGAATCTTTTGAACAAAATCCAAAAGCACTTCAAGAACTATTAGCTACAGGGAATACTGAATTAACTCATACACAAGATAAGGGAAAATGGGGTAAAGAGTTTCCAAGAATATTAATGGAAGTAAGAGAAGAATTAAAAGATTCTTCTGTAGAAGTAACAACAGCTGAATTAGTTGATATAGAACTAGAACCTGTAGAAGCATTAGAAAAGTCTATGAGAGATGGAGTACCATTTAATAAAGCATTTGAAGCTATAGGTGGTAGAGAACTTCTTAAGATGAGAGCAATGCAAGAAGTTAATGAATTTATCACTATTCTTAAAGAACTTAGGGCTTATGATAAAATTTCTAAAGAACTTAGTGATGGTTTAGGTGTGGTTGAAAGAATTTCACATAATAGAATAGTTCAGAATGTTACAGATGAAGGAAGAGAAATTATGGAACTATATAATCTAAGAGAAGGAAACCTTGATTTTAATATTGCACAGATATTTCTTAATAATCAAGTAAATGCTACATCATTTAATCAGTTATTATTAGGAGATCAAGCACTTACTCTTAAAGATGCTGTTGATGCAATTAAGAGAGCTAAGATGCAAAATGCTGCTGGTCCATCAGCAGAATCTTTGATTTCTGCAGAAGCTTTAGGTATAATGCATCCAACTGATAATATAAGCATGTTCTTACATGAGGATGATACGTTTACTAGAAAACATGATATTATAATTGAAAGTGATCGTGGGAAAGAAATATCAGAAGGTGAAAGAACTGATGGACATGTGAAGATTACAACGAAGGGGATGAAACATATACTTTTTGGTGTTGGTAAACTTAATCCAGCACAAGCTGCAGTTATGAAGCAAATAATAGCTGGTGATAAAGTAGCTATAGATAAGGAATTCTTTGGTAATAGTAAGTTACAGAGTCATAAAGATCTTGATATAATTTTAAACTCTATGAAATTTGTGTATGCTGATGGTCAAACATTTCTTAAGATGTCATTGACTGCATTAATAAAAGAATTTACATCAATACAGAATGAGAATGGAGAATGGGTTGCAAGAGAAGGAAGAGAATCGCAGCATAATTTAAGAGTAAAGATGGAAGCTTGGGAAGAGAATGCAGAAAAAGAGGGTAGACCAGATACAATTGCTATTGCTGTACCTAAATCTGCAGCTAAGATGTTAAAGCAGAATATGGCTACTCTAGATGATGCATATAATGATAAACCAATTAATGGTTCTAATATTACAAATCTACAGGCTAAATGGATGAGATTACAGGTGATCAATCCTTCTAATAAAACAACTATTATTGACCCACGTCAAATTAAAAATATTATAACTAATGAGCAGGATCCTAATGCTACAGTATTTATAAATAATGAAGAGTGGAAAATTAAGGATGTTATTAGAATATATCATAAAGTATCAGGAGAAAGAATTAAAAGTAAGTATTTCCAAAGAAGAAATATAATATTTACAGTGGGAGATGCACATAATGAATTTCTAAGTGCACAACAAGGTGGTGTAAAAATGTCAACTAATCTAACTGCATTCCTTAAATATGCAATTAAAGGGCTTGAGGCTTCACAAGCTAAAACACAAATGTTAAGTTATTTTGGACTTGATGAATCAGAAGAAGCTGAGTATGATCTTAATAATCCTATAACAATTGGCAAGTTTGAGGAATTATTTCATGCATTCTTTAATAAAGGAGTTATGTCTGAAAAACAACCTGGAATATCTGCAGCATTAGTATCTGATTCAGGTATTAAAGTTGTTAAACAAGTTAAGCAAGTTGATGAAAATGGTATACCAATAGAATGGCAAGTAATAAGATCAAATGATTGGGAAATATTAAAGAAATTGGATCCTAGAAAATTTAAAGCTTTACAAACCTATACCGATATAGAGAATGAAACTTGGTCCGGGTTAAAGGTGGGAGATTTTTATATGGATCATTTAAGATCTAATGTAATAGACTGGGATGAAAATGGTAATGATACAAGATTAAAATATACAGAATTTATGATGCCTCCTCATTTTAAATCTATATTACAACATGATTTTGTTTGGGATGAAAGGTTACCTGATGCTATTGCTAAAATGTTTGGTATTAGAATTCCTTCACAAGATAAACATTCTGCAGTTAATTTAAAATTAGTGGACTTTTTACCTGTATCTATGGGATCATCTGCAATATTTGCAAGAGATCTTATTGAGATATCTGGAGCTGACTTTGATATTGATAAATTGTATATGCATATTAAAGAATTCATGTATGAGAATAATGAGTTTATAGAATATGGTGATGTTGAAACTGATGAAGAAGGTTTTATGCACTATGTAAAATATATGGTAAAAGAGGTTGGTAAGAAAGATTCAACTTTACGTATGGCTGTAGAGGATTGGTTACGTAAAGATAGAAACTTTGTATCAGCAATAGATGCAGCTGGAGATACTGATCTGTATTTAGATATGAATGAAGAGGAGAGAGTGCAGTATTTGAAGGATTTAAGACATGAAGATATAAATAAACGAAATAAAAAATGGTCATTAGATTTATTTGATCTAGCTACAGAGGATGATTTATATTCATTAAGACATGATGAGATGGCTCTTTCAATGTTTGAAAATGTTGATGGACTTGTGGAAGGTATAGAATCATTAGGATTACCAGTAACATTAAATGGATATGTAGAATTTAAAGAAAAATATAATAGAGAACCTTATGTAGGTCCAATGAATAATCAAATACTTGACTTTAAATATGCATTATTAGGTAATTCTGGTATGACTGAACCACGTGATGGTAGACAAACTGCTATAGCTCATGAGCCAGCAGTTTTAACTCCTTTAACTGATCCAGAGGCAGCGGAGTTAATGGGAGGAGGTGTATGGGACTATATACAAAAAGAACTTCCAGCATTAGCAGAATCAGTTAGAGAAGAAGGTGTGAATGTAGATAATTTTGTAGGTCAACTTAGAGCATGGACTAATAACAAAGAGGGTGCACGTTCAATTGGAGCAGTAGTAATGCCTAATGTTATAATGAGTACTCTAGCAGAGAATAATAAGAAAATAAGAACGCATCCAGTAGATGGAGAAACAATTAATAGACTAGAACTTAATGGACTGATATATGATGATTTTACAGTTAATTATACAATAAATCCTGAGACAGGAAAAGATGATCCACAGCTATATAGAAAACAATTTGTTATTTCTGCACTTATAACTGCAATGACAGATAATGCAAAAGAAAGGTTAGCTGCTAAACTAGGTTTAAATAAGAATGCTCTTGCTATAACAACTATGCTGTTAGCAATGGGAATGGATATTAAGACTGCTATTTTATTAATTAATCATCCAACAATTAAAGAAGCATATTTTGCTGCAATTAATAAAGAGAATGATAAAGGGCCTGGTGTAAAAAGTATACTAACTAGAAGACTTAAAAATATAGAGGATGTTTTAGAGGATAGAGCCGGTGAGTCAACATTAGTTAGCATTAAGACTTTAGAAGAAGGGATAAAAACATTAGATGTAGATAAATCAATAGAACCTCACTTTATAGGTATACCTTCTGAGGATGAAAATGGATGGACTGATGATGAACTTATATATGATAAATCAGTAATTGAACAATTTCTTATTGCACATAACATTTCTGATTTCTTAAGACAGATGACAATTGTTATTAATTTACAAAGAGGATTTGGAAAAAATTTGGAAGAAGCAGGAGAAATAGATTTAGCAGCAGAGAAATTGGGTTTAAAAATGACAAACAAAGAGTTTAAGGAATCTAATATTCCAATAGATGTAAGATCAATATTTTTAGGAGACACAATGCATTCTGCTAGATATGAAATATTTAGAGAGTACTATGATAAATTAACACCTGCTGTATTCATATCAAGAACAGATCCATTTTCAAGAATGTATAATATTATTCTAAATAACTTTGATACTAGTCCATTTATAATGACAAGTGAAAGAAAAGGTAAGATAAAGAAAGACCTTTTAAGTTATCTAACGGCAAAAGCATATATGAAATATTTAACAGATAATTCTTATGAAGCTGATTTATTAGCCTCTCTTCAGAATGGAATGTTCTATAATAGAGATAGTTATGCTGAAATTGGTGATAGTCAAATGTCAATTGTAGATGTATTAGATAGAATAACTAAATCTCTAAAAGGACAAGTTCCTCCAAAGTCTAATTACTTTATAGATAAATTTATAAGTCTTGTTCCTTTAACTAGTGAAGATAATAAATCTGGAGGAGACAGAGTTGAAACTAATACATGGACACAAATATCTCCATCAGACTTAACAATGATTCAAAATACATTATTAGAACTATATTCTAATCCTGAAACTCATAAAGATGCAATGCATTTAATACATTATTTATTAGTTAAAGATGGGTTACAGTATACTTCTGGCACTTTTCTAAGTGCTGTTCCAGCAACTATGACTAAAGAAATTTTAAATAGTATAGGAGATGCACATTTAATTTTTAGAGAAGATAAGATTCGTAAGTCTGTATATGATAAAATATTTGGTGTTAGTTTTGAAGATCTTATTAATGAGTTTACATTTGGATATATGCAAGCAACAACAAATAATTGGTATCTAAGAGCCTTTAAAGGAACTAATAGGATTAGAATGTTTGATACAGAGGAAATAGATATGAAAGAAAGAATGGAGACTTTAACTATAGAAGGCATGAAGAAGGTAACGAGTGTTCTTGTTAATTATGATCAGGAAGAAGGAGAAACCTCTACTCAAGTATTATCTAATTTAGCAGAAAGACCTTTTACTTATAATTATAAAGGAACATCTTATGAATTTGGAAGTGTGATACATGCATATCAAGTTTTAAAATCAGGTAAATTTGATAAGAGAGTAAATAATGCATATAAGAAAAAGGGTGGTTTTGGAATATTAATAGAAGGTAAAGTTAAAAAGAAATCTGGCTTTGATCAAGATGCTCTTTTAGTTAATTTGGTAAAAGAATCTCTTATTCAGAATAAGGATCTTGAAATAGATGGAACAGATGTTATCCCAGAACTCTTTAGATATAATAACTTTACTTTTATGATTAATAATAAACATACTCAAGCAACAAAAAGAGGATTATTAGCTGCTCAAAATGAATTTATATATAGTATACAGTCTGATGGAGAAAAAAATATAATAACAAAGAGAGGTGTTAAAAAACAAAATGAAGTAAATGCTAGGATATCAGATGAACCAGTAGTTGAAAATCTTGAGAAAAAAACATTAACTATTGATCTATTTAAAACATTACCAGCTTATTATGAGGATCAGGTAAAATTGATAAGAAGAATAAAGGGATCTAAGAATAAAAAGAAAAATGAAGAAAATTATGCAATATTTGCAAAAAATGTAGATAAAGTAGAGTCTATGGGCTTTAGAATAACAACTGTAGAAGTTCAGGTTGGTAAAGATAAGAAAAAAAGAAAACAAGTTGTGTTACCACTTGTTATAGAAAGTAGAAGTAAAAGTAAGGAAAGCATATTTTATAAATTAGTTGAAGTACAACGAGATAAAGCATATCCTAAAGGACAAGATCCAAATTTGATGATACCTTCTGATGCTAATGTTGCATATGGTAATTTAGGAAAATATGTACAATATGAACCTGTAGGTTCTAATCAGCAAAATGGTAGTGCATTTGTATTTGATATACCAGGTGTAAGTGAAAGACCTTCATATAAAGTTATTCAAGAAGGAATACAAGCTAGACAAGAACTATTTATACAGCCATCTGAAGGAAAGGAAGCAACAGAAAAAGCTCAAGAGGATGCTAGTTTTACTCCCCTAGAAGATGAAGAACATAAAAAAATGCAAGAAAAAGCTTCATCTTTAGCAAATCCTTTTGCTGATCCAAGAGTAACTTCTACTGCAACAGATAAATCTATTAAAATAGAGGAGAAAATTGAAGATGATAAAAATTTAGTAATAGATGACGAGGATGCCGCAGAATTTAAAGAAGAAGCAGAAGAAGATAATACTCCTAAGTTTAGTGCAAATGAAGCTTCAAAAAATACAGAGGAAGCAAAACTTGAAGATTGGTATGATAATGATGAACCTATTAAAGTTGAGGGAGAAGATATGATATTAACTACTAATAATAGAATTAAATTAGCAGGTAAGCTTAAAATAAAATCTTCAAAAGATTTAATTGCTGAGTATAAGGATTCAGGTGCAGATACTATAGAAGAATATCTTGAAATCATAAAATGTTACATATAAAATAATTAAGAATGGCGTGTTTTAATGCAAATACAGTAGAATATAGAGCTCTAAGAGTAGAGTTTAAAGATGATGTTGCTATAGATGTTATCATAAAAAACTATCAAAAAATAAATAAAACAGAGGAGATACCCAGCGTATCTGAAGCAGTAGAGATAGTTAAAAATAAAAAGACTTATTACTCTTTACAAAAGAAAACTTTTAAGAAAGCTGTAATAGGTAATCTAGTTAAGCGTAAATTAATTAGTAGACTAGGAGATACATACTATACTAATAATACTATACCAGGAGATAGAAAAGGAACTGTAGGAAGGGCTAGATATAATGGAGAAATGGCAGTAAAATATTTACGTGATCAAGGATTTGATGAGGGATTAATAACATTTGAAAGAACTAAAAATACATTTAAAGTAAATGTTAATGAGGATATATTTACCAAACAAGACTTTCTAAAAGAAAGAAACTCTAAAGATAATACACGTATATTAGAATTAGTTGAGCACTTATCAAGTTTAATGCCAGAGTTAAAAGTTAGTTTAATGACACCTCAACAGGCTAGAGAATATCTTAGTAATCTACCTGAAGACCAAAGACGAAATGTTAATTTTAAGAATGTAAAAAGTTTTTTTGATCCTGTAAGTGGAAATGCTGTATTGATACAAGGTAGAGTTACAGAAGATACAGCAGTTGAGGAAGTACTTCATCCATTTATTAATTCATTATTTATAGACAATAGAGAATTGTTTATGAATCTTCATAAAGAAGCAAAGAAAACATTTCCACAGCTAGCAGCACAAATAGAAAATGCATATAAAAAAGGTTTTGATGAACAAACAAGAGCATTAGAATTAGTAACACAATCTTTAGCAAGACATTTTAATAAAGAATATGAAACTAAGCCGGCTAGATCATGGTTTGAAAGTATAATAGAATTTCTAAAATGGTTTAAAGATATTGTAAAAAATTATTACAGAGACTATGTGGGAAAAGGTCTTCCTTTAAAAACTGAGTACATAAATTCATCAGCAACTTTATCAGATAT
>Ga0208011_1000556_pt1 | contig 14020 bp, 9 predicted proteins | sample 7_EtaG_FD_184080 | JGI IMG/M metagenome (GOLD analysis project Ga0208011, IMG submission 184080) | Marine viral communities from the Subarctic Pacific Ocean - 7_ETSP_OMZ_AT15161 metaG (SPAdes) (version 2) | ecosystem: Environmental > Aquatic > Marine > Oceanic | place: Pacific Ocean | collected... | reverse complement strand
TGCTCTTTTAAAAGAATATAAAGATTTACCAGACAAACAAGAAGAACTCAAAAAAGCTTTCTCTTATAGGGGTAAGCCAGGAGAAGCAGGTTTAGGTTGGGATTTAGGACACGGAGAACACGGAGATCCTAGTTCCGCTGTTGGTATTACTAGAACTCAAAAAGCAGCTGCTGATTCAGGAATTAAGCTTCCAGCAAAAGATCGACCTAAACTTCAAAAACTATTTTCGAGTTATGAAGATACTGTAGAGATTAAGATTAATCATGAGCAGATGTTTGATGATAAAGGTAATTTTAAAAAAGAATATGTAACTATAATATCCTTACAAGATCTTGAATTAAATAAAAAAGATGCAAAAGATATAGAAAGTAAGGCAAGAAGAGCCTTTAAAGCAGAAGCAGAAAGACTATTAGAATCTCCAAGTTCATTCAGGATGAGAGAAGCTCTGGAAAGAGTAATACTTAGTTCTTTAACTAAAGATTTAACTAAACTAAAGAATGTAAAATATAAAGGAGTTAAACCTAGAAGAAAGATTAAAGAAAAAGCAAGAGCCGTCGCATCAAAAAAGCGTAAGCATAAAGATCGTTTAAGTTTAATAAGAGACACAGGAGTAACTCTCAGTATAGCAAAGTCAATTAAAAAGGACTCAAAAAAAGGAAAAGGAAAAGGAAAAACAAGAGCAGCAACAGCCTCAAGAGGACGAATAGGTAGCCCTATGCAGGCAAGAAATATGTTTAATGCTACTTTATCAGAAGCTGTAAGAGAAAATATGGGAGGAGCAGCATTACATAATGTATCGGGAAGGTTTGCAGATAGTGTACATGTACATCAAGTTATGCCCCATAAAGGAACTTCAGGTGTAGTTCAATACAGTTATATGTATAACCCTTATAAAGTATTTGAAGGACACGAAACAAGAGACCCAAGACTATTAATAGATCAAACTATTAGGGAACAAGCAGCAGAAATGGCACTAGGTAAATTTACAACACAGAGATTATAATGGCAAGAAGTAATACAACAAGAAGAGGTGCGATAATGAACGCACTAGCAACAGAATTTAAAAACATTGACGGATCAGGTAGTTATAAAACTAGATTAGACGGAAATGTTGAAACCCGAATGAAGTTTTGGGACGAAATAGAACAATATCCTGCAGTACATATGGCTGCTGGAGCAGAAACAAGAGAATATTATGGTGGTGGTCAAAAATGGAGATTTTTAACTATAACCATCAGGGCTTACGTTAACGCGGAAGATCCAATAGAAGAACTCGAAGAACTATTAGAGGATTTAGAAACTGTAATAGATTCAAGTAATAACCTAACTTATAAACAGTTAGGTACCGATGCTGGTATTATTCAGCTCACAGTAATCTCAATAGATACTGATGAGGGAGTACTCGCGCCTCTCGGCATTGGCGAAATGATAATAGAGGCACGTTACTAATTAGTAACACGCCCATTTAAGGGCAAAGCTGAAAAGAATTCGTAACAGCAAAAGCAATACGAATAATTTTCTAAAGGAGAACCGTAATGGCAACTTATTATTTTAGTAGAGATGTGAAGGTTTATGCACATGTTCCTTTGGCTGCAGCCGCAACCAAGAATATGTATTATGAACTACCCGTTTTAGATGGATTTTCATTTTCTCAAGCTACTAACACAAGTGAAATTACACTAAATCAAGCTCAAGATACGAGTGGCAATAGTGTCAGAGGACGACAAATGTTCAATGACTCTTATGCTCCTGCAGAGTGGAGTTTCTCTACTTATATGGCACCTTTTACTTCTGCTGGTACTACAATTGGTACTGGTGGTATATCGGGTGATACAGACGGAGATCACCACGAAGTTTCTGAAGCACTTTGGGCAATGTTTTTTGGCCAAACTGTAAACGGAGCTTTAACTTCTGATACAACTAATTTATCAATATCACCAGCAGGCTCTAATAAAGCTACTATTGGTGTATTTGATTTGTACTTTGTATTTGGAGGCGCAAAAATAGCCGAGTCTAGTGGTAAACCTGCATCAGCATATGCAGATGGTGCCCAAAAGATCTATAAAATCGCTAATTGCTCAGTAAATGAAGCAAGTATCGACTTTGATCTTGATGGAATTGCTACTGTTAACTGGTCAGGAATGGGTAAAATCGTAACTGAAGAATCTGGACTAGATTTATCTAGCTCAACTGCTTTAATTACTGAAGGTGTTGAAAACACTACAGGCTTTATCCGAAACAGACTATCTGATCTAACTATCATAGGAGACGCTTCTGGAGGTTCAGTAACTTATGCACTTACTTTAACAGGTGGGAACATAACGTTTAGTAATAATCTTACTTATCTGACCCCCGAAACTCTTGGCTTAGTTAATCAGCCACTAGGACATGTGACAGGAACTAGAACAATTGGGGGTAGCCTCACTTGTTATCTAGATAATGAATCAAACGCTAGTGCAGAGCTATTCGAAGATATTATTGAAGCAACAACTGATATACAAAACGTATTTAGTTTAGCTTTTGATATTGGAGCTAGTGGTACACCACACTTACTTCTAACTATGGCAACCTGTCATTTAGAAGTACCAAGTCACTCGATTGATGACGTGATTTCGCTGGAAACTAATTTCCATGCATTACCATCTACTATAGGTGGAACAAATGAAATAACTCTATTCGATTTCGTCGGTAAAGACGTAAACGCGTAGTTATTTTACTAATCGTTAAGGGTGGTAATAACCACCCTTAACACAAATTAAAACACTTTTTAAAACAGAGAAGAAAATGACAGAAAACAAACAAGTATCCTTAGCTTCATTACTTACACCAAGTAAGACTTTGACTATGGAATACCCAGACTTTGAAGGTTGGAATGTTGACCTAACCTATTTATCTAGAGAAGAGCTTATGAAAGTTCGTAATAGATGTTTAAAACAAAAATTCAACAAAAAGACACGACAATTTGAAGAAGTTTTAGATGATGAAACTTTCCTTACTAACTACGTTGGAGCAGTTATTAAAGGTTGGACAGGTCTAAAATATAAACATTTAAGTGAATTAGTACTAGTAGATTTAGGAGAAATTGAGCCTAATTCAGAGTGCGAATATTCACAAGAAAATGCTGAAATTTTGATGAAAAACTCACCTAATTTTGACACATGGGTAACAGAGTGTGTAGGTGAACTTGAAAATTTTACCAGCAACAAGTAGCCCAAATAATAGAGCTACTTGAAGGGAAAATAACAGGCAATTCTCAATTTAAGAACGAGGAAGAATATTACGCAGTAATGGAAAAATTAGGCAGAGAGCCTAATCCAGAAAAACTTCCTTTAAGAGACTCAGATTTTCCTTATGAAGTACAAATGGCATTTCTTATGCATTCATTACTCCCAGATGTATGGGACGGAGCAGGAGGGAATTACTTTGGTAAAAATTGGAGTAGTGTAGATTTTTTATTTAATCTATATGAAATACAAAACCCAAAAGAAGTTGTACTATTTTTAAAATATATTGATTCTTTTACTATGAATAAGCGAAATGATGACATGGAAAGAGAAAGAAAGAAAAAAGAAAATAAAAGCGGCATAGGTAATATCCCGCCACCCCCAGATAAAATGAGACCATAATGGCAAAAAATACAGTAAAAGTAGACGTCAAAGTAGACGATAAGGGAAGTTTAAAACAAGTTGGTAAATCCGCACAAAGTGCGAGACGACAAATTGGTGGTGTAGCTAAAACTGCATCGTCAGGTGGAAAACAATTCTCTAAAATGTCACAAGGTATTACAGGGGGACTTGTACCAGCATACGCTCAATTAGCAGCAACCTTGTTTGCTGTTGATGCCTTATTTCGTGCGTTTAAAGAGGCTGCAGATTTAAGGGTACAACGAGAAGGTATGGTGGCTTACGCTAAAGAAAGTGGTATGGCTATGCAATCTGTTGCAAGAAACCTACAAGCAGCCACAGACGCACAATTATCATTCAAAGAAGCCGCTTCAGCAAGTGCTATCGGACTAGCAGCAGGCTTAAACGCAGAACAGATGAATGAAATAGGTAAAGCGGCTAGAAATGCTTCTATAGCTCTTGGTAGAAATTTTACAGATTCTTTCGATAGAGTACTAAAAGGTATCGTAAAAGGTGAGCCAGAACTATTAGATGAATTAGGTATTATTCTAAGACTGGATAAAGCAACTCGAGATTATGCAAATGCTTTAAATATTGCTCAAGAGGATTTAACAGCTTTTCAACGATCACAAGCCGTATATAATGAGGTTATAGGACAAGCAAAAACTAAATATGAAAAAATGGCACAATCAGTAGATGTAAGTGCGGTTCAAAAATTAGCCACAGCATTAGAAGATATTAAAAATGCGGCAATGGAAGCCTTGGCTCCTTTAATAGAATTTTTTGCAGGAGTATTTACAAATAATTTATCAGCCGCTATTGCGTTATTACTAGTATTTGCAGCGAGTATTATAAATAAAGTAATACCTTCTTTAGGTAGCATGCGCAAAAGTATAGGTACATTAGCAGGAAGTACAATGAGCTCCTTTACAGGGTCTATTCAAGCAGGAAAAACTTCTATGGCAGAAATGAAAGGAGCATATCAAACAGCTAGGTCCTCGCCCGCTCAATTACAAAAAAGAGCAACAAAAGCAGCGGGTGCATTTGGACCAACTAAGTCTCAAACTATAACAGCACTAGCAAATGGTGAAAAACTAAATAAAAAACAATTAGCTTCTACAAAAAGAATGTTAAAAAAAGCTGAAATGCAATACAAGAAACACGGTAAAATTACTACTGGATATCTTAAAGGAGAAGATATTAAAAAAGTTAGAAACTTAAAAATAGCAGTAAATCAAATGAATAACTCTACAAGAAATTGGGGTAGGGTTGTAAAACAAACAGCTAAACTAGCTGGTATGGGACTGATACATGCGATAAAAACTGCAGGTACAATGGTTGTTGGAATGTTTAAAGTGATGGGACTGGCTGCAAAAGGTTTTGCCTGGGTAGCAAATGCCGCAATGAAAGCAGCAGGTATTATAGGAATGGCTGTGATGTTATTTCAAATAATTGCAGAAGTTAGATCTAATTGGGATAAAGTTCTTAGATGGGCAGCAGGTGCAATGAAAAAAATGGCAGAAATGATGAGAGGTTTAGCAGATAAAGCACCCTTTGACTGGATGAAGAATGGTTTAAATGCTATGGCGGATAAAGCAGATATTGCAGCAAGTTCATTAAAAGATATGGGTGAAGAAGCCGCAGATGCATTAGCTAAGAAAAGAGATGCAAAAGAGTTACAAGAAAAAATAGAGGATATAGGGGAAGCTGCAAGAAAAGCATCAAAAGAACTAGTTGATATGGCAGCTGCAAGAGGACCCCTTGGAGACGAAACTACAGCTGAAAGACTAACAATTAATAAAAACTTGGTTACAACAGGAGGATCCACCTTAGTTGCACAAATGAAAGAACTATCAAGTTTAAAAGGTGGAGATAAAACAGCCGCAGCTAAAAATATAGCCGTGGGTTTAAGAGCAATGAAAGATATAAACAATGAATACTTTATGTTAGGAGCAAATTTAGAACTAATGGCTGCCAGTGGCACTCTAACTGCTGAAGGATTACAAAATGTTATAGATAAAGTATCATTATTAAACACAAAAGAAGGATCAGGAGGAGCTTCTTTAGCAGCAGTAGGACAAGAAGTAGAGTCTCTAGGTAAAACAATGAAAGAGATGGGTACAAATACTAAGGGATATACAGAAGCAATGATAAATAGCTTAGGTAAAATGGGTCCAGAGTTTGCTGAATTAGCAAAACATGGAGATGACTTAGTAGATGGAAACTTAAGATCATATCTTCAATTAGTAATAGGTAAAGAGGCAGCAGCAGAAATTAAAACAACAGCAGAGGCACTAGAAATAGTGAATCAAAAATATAAAGATCATAAAGATATAATGCAAGGAATATATGATCAGCAAATAGCAGCAGAACAAAATAAAATAGATGCTTTAGGAGCTGTAGGTAGAGGAAGTGCAATGGCAGGACAAATAAATCATTTAAGTAAACTCGTAACTTTAGAACATGGAATAGCTGATGCAAAACGTGAGCAAACAGTAGCAGAGCAACTTTTAGCAACTTATACAGGACAAGAAGCAGATTTTGATAAAGTAAAACAAGACGCAGCTCTAGCAGCAAAAAGAGTAGAGTATACTGAAGCAGCTTTAGCGGCAGAAAAACGTGCTTATAGTGTAATAGGTCAGATGCAAGTATCAGTAGAAAATCACTTTACAAAAATGTTTGAAGACTTAGCAACAGGAGCAGCCACTTTAGGTGATGCCCTTAAAAAGCTATTCTCATCAATTTTACTAGACCTTGCAAAAATACTCGCAAAACAAGCAGCAATAAAAGCTATGAGTATGGTATTTGGCTTAGAAGACGGAGGAATAACAGGACTTGCAAAAGGTGGTGTAATACCAAGATACAGCAGTGGGGGAATCGCCACGGAACCTACCTATCTAGTAGGAGAAGGTAAACATAATGAAGCAGTAGTCCCTCTTCCAAACGGAAGAAGCATTCCTGTTGACATGAAGGGAGCAGGCGGAACTTCAAATATAACAGTTAATGTCTCAGGAGTTAGTGGACAACAACAACAAACTTCAGCAGGTGCTGGAGAAAAAGAAAGAAAACTAGGTCAAATGGTAGCAGCTGCAGTACAAGCAGAAATACTAGAGCAACAAAGACCTGGAAATATATTAAGCCCTTACGGTGATGGAGACTATTAATGGCAATAGGATTTACAGATTTAACAAGTACTAATAGAAAACCCGATAAAGGTTATACAAGACAAACTCAGCCTAGAGTTTTAGCAACAGCTTTTGGTGATGGATACCAACAACGATTAATAGACGGTATAAATCCTTTAAAAGAAACTATAAATGTTAGTTTTAAAACAAGAGAAAAAGCAGAAATAGATCATATTATATCATTCTTTGAATCAAAAGGTGGAGTCACAGCGTTTACATTTACCGTAAATCAACAATATTATTCTTCACCAGGAACCTCATCAGAAACTGATGTAACTTCTAGTGACGAATTAGCACTAAAAGTAATTTGTAGTTCATGGAACAAAACACATGATTATGCAGATTATTGGAGTGCAACAGCAACTTTTGTGAGGGTTTATGAGTGATTTATTATTAAATGTAGACTTACAAGAGCAATCACCTTCAGCTGAAGAAACAGCTTCTGGTAATGCGATTGTAACACTATTTGAAGTTTACCTTGAAAATAGTGATCTCGGTGGTACTGCTATTGATAAACTATATTTTCATGACGGTACTAAGTCTCCTGCAGACTCATATGGGAGTATACAAATGTATAGCCCTACTAGTGAATCAAACTGGGGATCAACAACAGTAGGAGATTATGCACTAAAAACATATACGCCTTTTCCTTTTGAATTTAATGGATATGAAAGAAGAGCAAAAGGAGCAGTTCCAAGACCTACAATTAGATTTTCAAATATAAATAGAGATTTTACTGTATATAATACTAGTCACGAAGATCTTTTAGGAGCAAAAGTAATTAGAAGAAGAACTCTTGTAAAATATTTAGGAGAAAATCCGCCCGTAGAATTTCCAAAAGAAATATATTATATAGAAAGACTAGTATCAGAAACTTCAATGGTAGTAGAATATGAACTTGCCACAAACTTTGATTTAAGAGGGGTTCAACTACCAGGACGAAGAATAATAGCTAGTAGATGTAATTGGAAATATAAAGACGCAACAAGAGGCGGCTGTGATTGGCCTTCAGATTCAACAAAAGATTTTACTAATGCAGTAGGTGGCACTGTAAGTGATCAAAAAGTATACGTATCTGCAGACGATACTTATATTACAGCAGGTGCTGTTGACGATGGTTCTTCAGCTACAACTTATGATGTTTTTGATATTGGTAGAGCTTACACTAAAAACTATTTTACAGAATATAATGTACCTTTATCAACAGATTATGCCATAACTGCAGCAGCCAAAGTAGATTCAACACACACTAGGTATACTACAGCAGGAACTAGTCTAGGTTTTTCAGTAAATGACTATATAAATGTTAGAGGAGTAACTCCTTCTGCTTTTGATTTTGGTGAAATTCACTTAAAAATAAGTGCAGTTTCAGAGTCTGGTGGCAATACTTTAATAACAGTTATTTCAGATGATGTAGGAAGTGGAACATGGTCATCAGGTGGTCAAATATCTAAAACTAGAAATACACTATTTAAATGCAGAAAAGCACTAACTACAGATACAAATACAGCATCTACTAGACCAGGAAGTACTCTTGGTAGAGAATATTGGGAAGTTGGTGACATTTGCGGAAAACGATTAACTTCTTGTAGAAAACGTTATGGATTTATTCCAAATGCTGGTACTGTAGAAGCTGTTAATTTCAAAGTAATTGGAGCAGTAGTATTATCGGGTGTAGGCTATTCTTCTGCGCCTACTATTTCTATAGCTGCGCCTTCTTCAGGCACTACAGCTACAGCCACTTGTACGGTTTCTGGCGGGGTTATAAACGCAATTACTATAACTAATGCAGGTTCGGGATATACAAGCCCTCCTGCTATAACACTAAGTGGAGGATCACCCTCAACCGCAGCTCAGTTAGTAGCTACAGTTAGAGGAGGTTCTGGAGAACCTGCAGATGTTCCGTTGCCTTTTGGTGGATTTCCAGGTGCGGTAACATACTCATGATAAACGAAACATTAAAAGAAGAAATATTAAATCATGTTAAGGCAGATTACCCAAAAGAAGCCTGTGGATTAATAATAATTGAGAGTGGAAAAGAGAAATACATACCTTGTAATAATTTAGCACAAGATGTATATGAAGATTTTGTACTAGACCCAAAAGATTTTTATAAAGCATCAAAAAGAGGAGATGTAATAAAAGTAGTACATAGTCACCCAAATGGAACATGTAGTCCTAGTGTTTTGGATCAATCAGCTTGTGATGCTTTAGGGGTAGATTGGTTAATAGTTTCATACCCAGAGGGTCAATGGCATGAAGTTAAGTCTTCTGGTAAAAAGCCAGAATTAGTAGGCAGAAAGTTTGCATACGGTATATTAGACTGTTTCACATTAGTTGAGGACTACTATAGAGATATGTGCGATATAATATTAAAAGTTCCTCAATGGAATAAAGATAATGGATATGAGTGGGAATTTTGGGATCAAGGAAAAAATTACTATGTAGACAATTATGAGGTAAACGGGTTTAAAAGAGTAACAGACGGAACTTTAAAACTTCATGATTCTATACTAATGAATATAAGAGCACCAATATCAAATCATTGTGCTATTTATATAGGAAAAGATAAAATTTTACATCACTTAGCGGGACGCTTGTCATGTAGAGAAATGTACGGTCAATATTATAGACAATATACAACACACGTAATAAGACATGAAAAATACTGTTAGAAAAGTTAGATTAGAAGGTGAACTTGGAGAAAAGTTTGGAGAGGTTTGGAACTTAAATGTTAAGACCCCACATGAGGCTATAAAAGCTATTGAATGTCAAACTAAAGGTTTTCGAAAACATATATTAGACAACGCTGAAAAAGGTATTGGATATGAAGTAATAATAGGCGATCAAGGAATAAAACAAGAAGAAGAACTACTATATCCTGCACCAATAAGAGATGATTTCACTATTGTACCAATAGTACAAGGTGCTAAAAGTCGTGGCTTTGGTATGATTATGATGGGAGCCGCCTTATTTATAGCATCAGGTGGTGCTACTGCTTTAATGGAAGCTGCTCAAATGACAGCTTTGAATTCCGGAGCTATACCAGGTATGAGTAATTTACAAATGTTCGGTCAGTATGCATCTACAAACTTTGCACAGTTATCAACAATGCAATCAATGGGCGCTATGATGGGCGGAGCTTTAATGGCAGGCGGAGCAGCTATGATGTTGGCACCAACTATAGATGGAAGCGCAGGAAACGAAGAACAAAGTTATTTATTTGATGGTGCAGTAAATTCAGTAAAACAAGGAACACCTGTACCAGTTCTTTATGGAAGAATGATAGTAGGTGGTTCAGTAATTAGTGCAAGTATAAAATCAAACCAAGAAACAGCAGGTATAAGAGGCAGAGGAAGAAAGTATGTAGGAGGAGTTGGAGCAGGCTGGTCAGGCTATAATCCAGGCAGCTATATTTCGGGCTCAACAGGCGGTAAAAAAGGTCATAGATAATGAGTGAAAAAGATATAAGACAACCAATAGTTATAGGATCTAAGAAAGGCGGTGGCGGTGGCGCAACTGAAGCAAGTGATACTTTATTTGCTCGTCATCAAGCAGGGGTGCTTGACATAGTATCCGAAGGTGAAATAGTAGGATTAGTAAACGGAGCTTCCTCTATATTCTTTAACGAGACTAGATTATTTGATAAGAATACAGGAGCTTCTAATTTTAAAGGTGTAAGTACTATAGAAAGATACGGTACACAAGATCAATCTATACCTACATCTTTTTTATCCGACTTTAGTACTAGTTCTGTTACCCAAGACTTTTCTGGTAACGGTAAGCTAGAGCTTAATACACCTCAATATTTAAAAATTACTACAGGTAGCATAGAAAGAGCCTTAACTGACTATCTTAAAGTTTCTATATTTACTGACGCCATGTATAAAGTAGATAAAGATGGAGATAACACAGGAGATGTTAATGGTACATTAGTAAGTTTTGATATAGATTTTATATACTATAATGCTAGTGGTGCTCATACAGTAAAAGCATTTCAAACAGGTTTTAATGGAAAATGTGGATCAAAATACGTACATACTTTTGGTATAGATACAGAACAGTACCAACCTTTCACGGATTGGGAGGTTAAAGTCACAAGAGTAGGTGGTGATGTAAGTTCCTCAAGTTATAAAGTCTTTAATAATATCTACTGCGGAATAATGGAGTCGCAGATTACAGATAAATTAGAATATCCACACTCAGCCTATGTAGGCATAAAATTAGATGCAGAAGCCTTTGGTACAAGTATACCTACAAGAGCCTATGACCTTAAAGGTGTAAAAATATCAGTACCTACTAATTACTTTTCTCCAGATTCAGGAGCCGCACAATTAACACTTACTTCTGCTACAAGCTTTGCAGTAGGAGACGCTGTATCAACCAAAGAAACAATAACAGCACTAACTTCCGATGATAATACAAACGAAGGTTTAACTGCAACCGCAACAGTAGGAGCAGATCATGGTATACCAGTAGGAGAGACTTTCTCAGCAACAATATCAGGAGCCACAGTAGGTTCGGGAACTAACTACTATAATGGTACTTTTGTATGTAAAGCTACCAGCTCAACTACTTTTACTTATAATATGAGTAATGATCCAGACGACGATTCTGCTAGTGGCACTATTGTAATGACTTTAGGTTATGGAACAGTTCAATCAAAGTCAGGAGATGTAATAACAGTAAGGGATACGGGAAGAAGATTTTTAAAGAATAGTACAATATATGATACTAATGATCATACAGGTAATAGTACTACTATTACAGCAGTTTCTTATAATGAAAATACTGTCAATTATGGAAGTTATAAAAGAAATGTAAGTAGTGGAGCTGTTGAAACTACCGATCAAACATGGGACGGTAATTTTTATACTTCATGGACTAATAACCCTGCATGGATATACTATGACTTATTAACAAATAAAAGATACGGTTTAGGAAATTATATCTCAGAAGATGATATAGATAAATGGGAGCTATATGCAATTGCAAGATATTGTGATGAAATGGTTAAAGATCCCACAGATAGTACGGGTAACACAGAAGAACCTAGATTTACTTGTAATTTATATCTTACAAAAGCAACAGAGGCATATAAAGTATTACAAGACTTAGCTGCTGTATTTAGAGGTATGCAATTTTGGATGAACGGTACTATAGTACCTATACAAGATAGAGAAAAAGATCCCGTTTATCAATTTACACAAGCTAATGTTATAGATGGGCAATTCGAATACTCAGGAACAGCTAGAAAGACTCGTCATAATATGGCAAAAGTTAGTTATAATAATCCTAATAATTTTTTCAAACAAACAGTAGAATATGTACAAGATGATGAATTATTAGCAAATGATAACGAATTTCCAAAGGTAAAAAATATAAGTGCATTTGGTTGTAGTTCAAGAGGACAAGCCCTTAGACTAGGTAAATGGGCATTAGCAACAGAAAAATTAAACTATGAAACAGTTACTTTTGCTACAGGTTTAAACGCTTCCTTTATAAGACCAGGAGATGTAATTAATGTACAAGACGCAAGAAGACAAGGAGTTGGATGGTCGGGCAGGGTTGCAAAACCAGCAAATTCTACTAATTTAGTTACTAATGGAACATTTGGTAGTGGTATAACTGGTTGGACACAAGGGGCAGCAACGCAATCTCATGATACAACTAATAAACGAATTAAATTAACCGCCGGAGGAGCACAAGCTAGATCATATCAAAGTTTAGGAACTTTAACGGCAAATAAAACTTATAGAGTAAAAGCAAGAGCCTATAGTGGTGGTAATCTTGTTACAACAGAGGGCGCTACTGTTCAAATTACAACAGATACAAATGGTGATAATAATTTAACAGAAACAGGTACTTATTATACTAATCTTAATGATTCTTTTATAGATTTCACCGTTACTGTAGGTGGAAGTAATGCAACCCATTATATTCAACTAAATAGTAGAGGGTTAGAAAGTAGTGAAACTGTAACTCTTGATTCAATAGAAGTATATGAAGTAAATACTACAACTTCTGTAGCAATCGATAGAGAGTTAGACATAATTTCAGAACAAACCTATACTTTAACACTAACTAAACCAGGTTATTCACCTAAAGTAGCACAAGAGTCTGCAACAATAAGTAGTGTCGCTTATTCAAGAGGAGATATTCTACCTAATATTACTACTCAAGAAGCCTCCCAACAAGTAAAAGATGATAGTAATAATTTAGTTCATGTAGAATGGAGTCCTTATATCTATTCAGAAACTAAAACTATAAATAATAGCGCAGACACAGATATTACTACACTAACTGTTAGTAGTGCTTTTTCAGCAGTTCCAGACGATGAAACTATTTGGATACTACAAAGAACTACAGCAGCAAACGAATTAAAAACACAACAATATACAGTATTAGCAGTAGCAGAAGACGGAGAAAATAAATTAAGTATCTCAGGATTAAAATATAATGCAAGTAAATTTGACCATGTAGACAAGTTAGAACCTTTAGAGACTGCAAGAACAATTAATGCACCTGTTGGTGATGATGAAATACCGCCTCCTACTAATCTAATAGTAGTACCAACAGGAGAAGCAGGACCAGCAGGCACTGTACAAGATTTATTAACTGTAGCTTGGTCTCCACCAAAAGTAAATACAAGCGGTGTATATGACCCAGCAACCCCAGCAAACAATGTTTTACCTTACGAATTTATTAAAGGATATGAGGTTAAATTCAGACATAGTGCTGAACCAAGCCAGGATTTTAATACTTTAGGAATGGTAGTTCCAGCAACAGTAGATATAGTACAACCTAGAGAAGCGACTTATAGTTTTCAAATTAGAACTATGAATATGAACAATCAGTTATCAGCGCCTTTAGAAGCATCTGTAGCTGTAGTACCTTCTGCAGGGATTGCTAAAAATGAAACATCAGTCTCTCAGGTAAATACAGGTGGTCAAATTAACACTAGTGTAACGTTATCAAGTTCAAATGTAACGTTTGGTAGTACTACACCCACAGTTACAAATGCAGTAGGGGCTATAAAAACAGCAGCATCTAATCCGGGTACTCTTGCTTTTGCAGGATTAGCTAATAGTGGTATAGGTTATGTATATTGGGATTATAGTGCGGGTACTATAACTGCAAAAGTTAGAAATGCAACCAATAAAACATGGTATACTTTAGGTGGTAGTGAATGGACAGCTATATCAACAGATA
>Ga0208011_1000554_pt1 | contig 14041 bp, 24 predicted proteins | sample 7_EtaG_FD_184080 | JGI IMG/M metagenome (GOLD analysis project Ga0208011, IMG submission 184080) | Marine viral communities from the Subarctic Pacific Ocean - 7_ETSP_OMZ_AT15161 metaG (SPAdes) (version 2) | ecosystem: Environmental > Aquatic > Marine > Oceanic | place: Pacific Ocean | collected... | reverse complement strand
GAAACTGGGATTCAATAGAGGCGGCGCCCGGGTCATTAGACATCATTGCTAGGCGCCAGCCACTTTCGGGGAGTGCCAGAAGCATTGCCTCAATGCCAGCTAACAGTTCTTCATCAAATCTTCCCATTGAACCCGAAGTATCAATAACCCAAATAATATCAACGCCGTCGACTGATTGAGGCTGAATAAATGAATCTATCCATATTTCACCTGGATCTGTTGGAACTTCGACTTCAACGTAAACTGGAACTTCTATCTCAACTTCTACTTCTTCATAGACTGTTTCTACAACAGTTTCTGTTCCAGATCCAACGATGTAATAGTCCATGTTTGTAGTGCATCCTACTAGAAAAATCAGCAGCAAGAGCCTTGCAAACATTTAGCCTCCCTAAAATTACGTATAACGCAACTCAGGGACAAGCTAAAAAAACTTAAAGGAATTTATTAAGGGTTACGAAAAATTAACTTTATCGCTTATCAAATCATCAAGACTTCTAATTGTTGTCTCAAGAATTACTGCAACATCTTTCTCACTCATAATTGCATTAGGAGCCATCCCCGGGTTATTAAGCTTTTGATACTGACCTATGAGATGCTTTCTTAGCTGAACAATCTTTCTTACATCGTCTTCATTCATTTTTTCTCCAATATCCTGAATAAAATATGGTATTGTATAAAGTTATTTAAGTTAACTAAATATTAAATTTTATACCAGCTGCTATCGCCATTTGATATCAATGTTATTGATTCAGCATCGCTGGAATGCTGTATAGATGTTGTCGATGGATTCCCTTCAAAGTTATCAGAACCAGCACCTTGAATTGTAATTGCATTTGTCTGTGAGTACCCACCTGCATCTTTAATTGTCACAACTCTTCCGGGATAGTCTGATACACCCGGCATCGTTATTGTCAATACACTGTCGATTCCTCCTTGGGCTGTGGGGCGTGTATTGACAAGAATAACACAGTCTGTTGCGACTACTGTGTATGTAGTGCCAGGATCATTTGATGAACCTATCGCTGTAACGTTTAGAGCAAGTGATCCTGCAACAGAAAGATTACACTTAGGATTTGCTGTATTGATTCCGACTGTATCAATCTCGGCATCAGTTCTAATAAGATTCGCAGCGTTTTCACCTTTGACTTGAAAGTCAACATCAAGTGCGCCATGGTTGACGATTAGCTTGTCTGTTCCCGCTTCCTCCAGCTTAAGCATAGATCTTCCGCCTGCTCGAAGGATCATTTGATCGTCTCCAAATTGAATGTATGTGTCAGCATCTCCATTGTGATAGATGTATTCGTTAAGCCCAATATTTCCAGCTACGTCAAGAGTGTAATCTGGTGTGGTTGTTCCAATACCAAGGCCTGTTCCATCGAGAATCATTTTTTCTGATCCGTCTACATCGAATCTTATCTTGTCTTCGTCAGAAGATTCTTCAACCTGAATTTTAGTATCGCCGTCTGCATCTTCAAGTGTATCTTCTTTGATTCCTCTTGATTTTATGACTGTCTTTCGTGCCATCTCTATTCCTTATGTGGAGCCACCGAGAGGACTCGAACCTCCGACCGGCTGATTACAAATCAGCTGCTCTACCAACTGAGCTACGGTGGCATGTGATAATCATACCATGTCTAGATAAAGTTTATTAAAAACTAGATTGGTTTTGTAGAATCCACGATTGCGCTTCTTGAGAGGCTGGAGAAGATGAGATAAAGGAGTCCACATTCTTTATAACTTCTGACGTAATCGTCTGAGAAGTAGGAAGAGTATTATCGATTTCAATGTAGCTAGACCCAAACAGGCTCTGATACATTGGAATGTTTGCTTCAAGCTTTTTACAAGTTCTCAAAACTGCTCTATCATCAATTGATCTCTTTCCTTGCTCTCCCCTTTCTCTATTTCTATCAAGCGCAACTTCCACAGGAACATTGACAGAAATCATCATTGTATCGTACCCTAGCTCCTCTAGTATCGACTTTTCTCTTGATATCTTTTTAAAGTTTGCCGCAGTTCCATCAATGATTAAACCCAATCTGCCATCGATGTAAGTCTCTAATCTTGTCTTCCCTCTTTGCTTCTTTGCGGGCTTATATCCATACGCTACAGGATCTAATCCAGCATGGCCTGGAGATATCCCCTGGGCACCGCCGGTCATCTTCATCCCAGAACGATACTGCAGCTGTCCAGAAACCGACCTATATCTAGAAAGCTCAGGATCACCCTCTGGAAGGTCTGGTGCAACGAGAGCCTCACCAGATGATGTGAGAAGATACTCATAGAGCTGATCTGGATTCACGATCTTCAACCCATGATATGTTGATCCAACGTCAGTTCCGAATATAGCCCTGATCACAGTTCCCTTTCCGGACCCAGGACACCCAGCCATAAAAACAGCCTTGAATATTCCTGGATCGTTTACACCCTCTCTCAGGAGCTCCTCTCTTATGATTCTTCTGAGCTGGGTGCGTGTGATCTTCACAGCTATTGACATCCTGGCGCCGAGAGACCCATCATTTTTAAGAAATTATTTCTCATCGCACATAGCCTCTTCCTATTTGTTCCTCCCCTTGCCTTCAGCTGCTGGTTAAGGACACCGGCAAGGCCGTCTGAATACCATCCCGTGTGGTCCTTGGAACCGCGTGAACCTTTCCAGTTTTCTGATTTAAAGGTATCATCCAGCGCACTCTTCAGCAGAGAGAGATCAATACCCTGATCATTGGCAAACTTCTTGAGCCTGGCCACAGACTGGATAAACTCGTTTCTATGCTGCTCTGTCACATCTGGGTGCGGTTTCTTCGCACTATAGTCCCAAAGTCGACGCTTCATGGACCTATCGTATTCTCCGCGCACCTTCTGAGACAGGGACTTGAGCTGAGATTGGTGATCTTTCTTTGGTCTCACATCCTTTTTCTTCATTAGCCTCTCAGCCTTTTCAGGACCGAGAGATTTTACAGCAAGGGTAACGGCGACCAGTGATTTCAGTGCCTTTCGTTGATTAAAGGGGGCATTTAGATAGGCTTCAACATCCTTCGTTATGACTCCGTCGGCGTGGAGTGCTCTAGACATATTTGTGTTATTGTTAATCAGTGAGTCTTGAATTATCTTGTAAAGAGGATTTTTCTCTACGTCATTAGGATGAACGCTACCTCCTATGGGCTTGTCAAGCTTGTCCCAGCCAAGTGGGGGCTTCTTGTCCCTACCGACGTAGAATTTCGATTGCATGCCCTTAAGAACTTCATCCGGTTTCTCCATCCTTTTTATTTCATAGTAAAAAACTGCAGGAACCATAAATGTAAGTGCTAGAATTCCACCTAGCAATGCAGTCGAAGTTACACTCGTCTTGAGAGCTCCTACGACGCCCGAAATAACCTCACCTTCGATGTAGTTCTTTCCTGACTCTATTGCCAGGAATCTAGCAGCCTTTGCTGGGCTGTGATTTGCTGCAATTACTAGTGATGAGGCTACAATATCAATATAGTCAACCGGAAGGCCAGTGGCAATGTCGGTCATACGTACCTTCTCAGCATACTCACGCGTAGCATCAAATATTACTTCTGAACCGTCCTTATGCTCTTCAGATATAATACCTTGGTCAATTAGTGCATCAGTCGTCCAACCCGACTCAGTGGAGCCCTCTAGTAGCATATAACTACTAAGTCTCTCTCTTATGACTTTTCTAAGTTGAGATTCTGTAATATTCATGTTCTATAAATATCACAGACTTTATTAATTTATCATGCCATAATGATCTATAGCGGAGGTTCTCCACATCTTATCTCAGTTACACCGTCGACATTTTCGAAGTAAAACACTGAACCCTCCTCAATCTCACACGGAATCATCTCAACGTGCATGTCAAGATTCACTGTGTCTGAATCAGGTGTCGTGATCTCAACACTTGCAAAGTCACCCTCAATGCTATCCACCACACCGATGCACAGTGCACCTACAACTACATTCTTCATCTCTATCTCCTTTCACACTAGGCGATATATCCTAGTCATTTTCATTTCTATCAATAAGGGAGCTGGAACTCTGTATCTTTCCGCCGCCAACATTAAACAAAACCCTGCAACCGACCTCATTACAAATATCCCACTCCGGAATATCCTCAGGCGCTGCTCTGTCACCACCCTTTGTGAAATAGGTTGGCTTAAGCTTTGCTATTGCTCCAATAACTGTCTGACTTCCATCATCCCATATAACAGCAGCGTCAACTCCCCTTATTCCTGCGATGATCTCTGCCCTCTCTTTCTCAGGCATAAAAGCAAAGCCCTTCTTCCTATCTAAAAATCCGTCACCATTGACTATCACAACAACATATCCGCCATCCTTATCAGCCATGGATGTTGTATCTAGAATGCACCTAAGATGTCCAATATGAAGTGGATCGAAACCCCCTGATGTCATATAGATTGGACAGCGCTTTTCAAGCCAGTCATTGTCAACACATTCCAAAAAATCTTCTATGGTCTCATAAACTTTCATCTAAAAATCCCTGCTTTAGCAAGATGTCAAAAACACGATCCAGATCAGAAATACTATCACTGGAGGTGCTTGGGACAGTAACTATATCATCATTTAATCTTTTGTTTAAGGGAATCATATCAAGCTCCCAGACCCTCTCTACTCTACCGTCAACAAAAACATTCCAGATCTCTGCCAGTGGATCATCGTCTACATAAGCTAAGTCATCGATCTCTGAATACACACTAGATATTAAAATTCCAAAATATCTATCATCAGTACAATCCCTTCTTGTTTCTAGGGATAGGTAAAGTTTAGCGACTGCTGTAAGCTCAACAAGGTCGCCAGGCTTCATTACATCATTGATTTGCTTGCTGATGGCATTGTAAATGGAAGGACGGCAACTACTGGTCTTTCTGTTGTTCCAATCTCTGGATCAAATGCAAATTGAGTGTAAAAGCTGGTATTGGATATTTGCTCCCTAAGCTCTTCAGAAGCTGGCCCATTCATATCCCACTCAACAATCTCTACTCCTGGCAAGATACTTCCTCCACCGATTCTAACTCTGACCTTGAAAGATCCCGTCATTCCTCTTGCTGCCTTTACTATTAGGCCGAACCCATTCCTCCACGCCTCGCCGATTCTATCGGCTGCATCTCTTCCTCTAACGATATCTCTTGGTTTTGGCTGATCTGGACGATCTTCATCTTCATCATCTTCATCTTCATCTTCATCATCTTCATCATCTTCATCATCTTCATCATCTTCATCATCTTCATCGTCGTCGTCGTCTTCGTCGTCTTCGTCGTCTTCGTCGTCTTCGTCGTCTTCGATATCCTTGAGAATTGCATCAATTTCTGCATCGACGTCGTCCTGCTCGTCAAGTCTAATTCTTATCAATTCTTCTCTTATAATCTTTCTAAATTCTTTTAATCTTAGTCTCATTAAGAACCCCGTATCACTAATTATCTAGAACCCTAGTTAAAGTCATCTTCTTCTGGTGTTAACATAAATTGTTCGTACGTTTCGCCCATATACTCATAGGTTCCAAGCGTTATCCCATCTGTCGTTTTTAGAGTGTCAACTAGCATACCAATTGTATTGAAAAAATCCATAACCTCATTTAGTGGAAGTGTAATAGTAACTCTTTCACTAATAGCAAAGCTTACAGCGCCAGATGAAAGATCGAGCCACGCATATTCAGTTACTTCTTTTCCTTCCGAATTTTCCATAATTAGAATCTTTTGTTTGAAATTTTTCCATATTTGGCTCGAACCACGTTACTATATCATCTGTAATCAAGACATTCCAATAATCAGAATGTGTAATACACCTGTCCAATAGAACACCTATTTTGTCTCTAACAGGTTCTCCAGACGTATTTTTAACTATATCTCCGGGCTCAAAACAATGATCAACCATTTTATTCACTTTTCTTCTTAGATCGTGGTCTCTTTGCTACGGCTGATTTTTTCGTTGACGATCTTCTTCTAGCTGGCTTTCTTTTCTTTTGAGATGGTTTCAATTCTTCAGTTTCAACTGAGGATTCTATTTTAACTCTTCCAGATGTGGGCTTTGACTTCAACACTTGACCTATGTGATCACTGGAGTCACTTTTTTCTCTTCTTCCAGAGCTGGGCTTAGATAGTGCTTCTGCTTTTTCCGCAATGACGCTTTCCTCCAAAAAAGATCCAGACTGCCTGGAAAGGATAAACAAGACATCTTTATGATCTCGCTCAGGAGGCATTACACCTACATCCCAAAGGTAATTTGAAATATCTTCATAGGTGATTAATTTTAAATTATCAGCCCAGACTCTAATATCACCCAGCCTTCTTTTTCTATACTCATTCCATCTAATTGCCATCAGACATAATCCCCTCAAGACTTTGAGTTATTGTACTATTAAGTATGTCTAAGACGATTTTAATCTGATCATCATTGATGATCAGAGATAGATCTTTGTATATTTTCTGTCTAAACGAATCTGGAGAAGAATATTCTTTAAAATTATTTGACATTTCAGAAATAGATTTCTGACAAATATCTAAAACTTCTTGAACTTTTTCACTAGACCAGTCTAGCGACTCTAGTAGCTCAGTATGCTTAGAAAGGCTTGACAACTCTGAAAAGAAAAAATTTAGCAAAGACTAGATCTCCAGATCTCTCATTGCTTCGGATACACCAAGTTGAAATCTTGGATCGATACAGATATCATCTACCTTTCCCTTATCATGATCACCATCATATAGCTTGACCATGTCTTCAGCAATTTTTCTCATTGCAGATATAAAAATATTCCTAGCTGTGGAGTGATTCATTTTAAACCCATCTTCACACATTCTTTCTGCAATTTCTCTATATCCTAAGCCTCCGCTATCAGACGATACTGTTGCGTATCCTCTCTCTACTTTAAAACCTTTTGGCATTGACATAATTTACTCCTTGTTTCTTTAGTCTATAAAATTTATGGTTATACGTTAAAACCAATGTCTTGCTCTATGTCTTCATAGATCCCAAACCTGAGCCTAAGTATCTTTTCTTCTCTTGCAGAAAGCTTAGATAGGGAATTTTTAATAATGCTTAGCGTCTTCTGCCTATCAAGCATGGCATCAGGAGATTCTGCAGTGTCATCAGAGATAATTTCTTCGAACCTTCTGCCATTCTTTTCATCACCGAGAGCTGCGTCTAGTGAAATTGAATTTTGAATTGCTGCAGATTCCAAACTTAGCTTGACATTTGACTCTGTTACTCCGAGCAAGTCTGCTATTTCAGATATCGTAGGCTGATGTCTGAATTCATCTTCATATTCTCTTGACACCTTTTTAATCTTCCAAATTAGTCCGGATGCATGCGCTGGAACCCTTACTGTGGATTTATGAGTGCTAAGGTGTCTGCTTACAGACTGCCTAATCCACCAGCTAGCGTAAGTGCTAAACTTAAATCCTCTTCTCCAGTCAAACCTATCTACAGCCTTCATAAGGCCAATGTTTGACTCTTGAATCAAATCCTCTAGTGGGCAACCTAGCTTAGAATATTTTTTAGCGATACTGATTGCAAGCCGAAGGTTGCATTGAATCATTCTATCTCTTGCACCTAGATCACCTTTTTCAATTGCCTTTGAAAGCTCGACCTCCTCCTCTCTAGTAAGAAGGTCATATCTAGAAACATCTTTAAAGTAATAGCTTAATACGTTGTTATTCATTTAATCTTTTAAAATAGTAAAATTGTTAAGTTTGTGCGTCATTAAAAAATAGACACTGTGTAAGAATAGAAAAGGCTTTTTATAAATTTAAACTAAGAAGCCCGACGATTTCTAAGAAATCTAGAATGAGCATCTTTCCGCCGCTCTCTAATTGTAATCTCTCTCTGGATATAGCATAGCTCAATTTCTAAATGCTTTTTATTTTCACTTCTATTTCTATACGAAAGTAAGTTTCTAATCTTTGAGGATTTAGTATTTAGCTCCTCGTCAGACATTACAGCAATTTCATCAATGTTAAGCTTTCTCATTAATCACTCCGTTTTTAATGTTAATCAAATGAGAATTCAACGGGTGTAGCACCCATTAACTATTATACACCACTGGTGTGCTTTTTACATGAAAAACCAGACATTTCATTATTGATTTTATATATCTCAGATGAGGCTGTCTTGGTAAGCACAAAGGGTAAAAATGAATGAACTACAAGTGCAGAGTTCGCAATGCCAAGCCTAAGTGACCATCTGATGCCCCGTCTTAGATGATTGAGATAGCTGATATTGTTATCTCTTAAATGTGGTATTTCTATTTTTATATTCATGTTATTGAAACTAGATCGAAAAGTGTTTTGATGACAAGCCCGGTGACTACTGAAATTATCATCCAGCTTACTTTTCTATACATGGCAAGTTGGGACTTAATAACAGCAAAATCTTCACCAAGTGCAGGTGGAATTCTTGAGCAGTGAGCTTCAAGAAGCTGAAGCCTCGTCTCTTGATTAGAGGTAATATTTTTCATATCTTCAAGTGCAGCGTCTAGCTTCTGCATTCCTAACATAAGCTGTTCTAATTTTTCATCAACCTTTGCAGAAGATACTTTAATCTCTGTTAATGACTCCTGAAGCTTTCCCACCCACTCAGCACTAGCACTAGACATTTTAACTCCTAAAAATAACGGAAACGATCCTAAGATTAATTAGTTTCTCAAAGTGGTTTTTTTAATTTAATAGAAGATCTAAATCCCATCTATAGATATTGATATTTTATATCCCATATCACTAAATAAGTATCATATTACTATAGGTTTCCCTTGATGTATTACCCTTCTATTGTTAAAGGAGATTACTCTTACAATTTCCATTCCGGGTAATTTCTTAATTTTTTTACAAAGTGATAATAAGTTTTGATAATTTGACATGCCTGTGTCCGGTAGAAATTTAATATATACTTCAAGAGATGCATTTCCCCCGTAGTGTCTATCTACCCTGTCTCCCTGTCCGACTACTGAGACGCCTTCTAGAACTCGGATTCTAGTCAGTGTATCGGGAACATGGCCTTCTGGATGAAGAATTAATTTAATTGTCGTCTTAGATAGTTCAGTCTTAAGTCTAAAATCAGCCTCAAGAAGTGCACCAACTACTTTTCTTAACTCTGGCTCTGTGTTCTTCACTTTGAAATCCTACCTAGATAATTATTCTTATCTAAGTGCTACTTCTAATAAAGATCTAAGAAGTCTCGTATTCATCGTCAATCATTGTACACCCAACAGTCAACAGCATGGATGCAGCAGATGAAGCATTTTCTAAAGCAGTTCTAACAACCTTTAGAGGATCAATAATTCCCATTTCAATCATATCACCATACTTTTCCTTTAGGGCATTGTATCCTTCGTTCTCATCTAGCTGTAGGACATTGTGAAGAACTACATCAGGTGCACCCCCAGAGTTTATCACAATTTGCCTAAGGGGTTCACAACAGGCTTGTTTGACAATCTGAATTCCTGCTTCAACACCCGTCATCCTCTCCTCGCTGTGTGTAACTAATCCCTGTGCTGCCCTTACAAGTGCAACTCCACCGCCTGGAAGTATGCCTTCTTCAATCGCAGCCTGTGTTGCGTGAAGAGCATCATCAACCCTGTCTCTTCTTTCTCCTAGCTCAACTTCTGTTGCGCCTCCAACCCTTAGTATTGCAACACCACCTGACAGCATAGAAAGTCTATCCCTTAGAACCTCCTGCTCTAGATCAGTAACAGAAGGATTTCTCATTCTCTCTTTTATGGAATCAATCCTTTCTGAAATTTTATCAGAATCTCCTGAGCATCCTATTAGTATTGTTTCAGACTTTCCGCATATTGCTTTTTTACATGTTCCAAGATTTTCTATTGTTGCATCTTTTATTGAAACACCCGTTGCGTTTGAAATCACTTCACAGCCCAGGAGAATGGACATATCTTGAAGAATTGAAATTCTACTCTCTCCAAACGCTGGAGCTTTAATTGCACATGACTCTAGTGTCCCCTTGAGATTATTGACAACAAGTCCTTGCATTGCATCACCGTCAACATCATCAGCAATTACAAGAAGTGGGCGACCCGTATCAAGGGTCTGCTCAAGAAGAGGCATAATATCTTTAAGATTCGTAATCTTGGAATTGCAAAGAATAATAAGTGGATTCTTTAGCTCAGAAGTCATTCTGTCTTGGTTGTTAACAAAATATGGAGAAAGATATCCCCTGTTAAGCTTCATTCCCTCTACAGTAGTCAAAGTTGTATTAAATCCTTTTGCTTCCTCAACAGTAATTACACCGTCTCTTCCTACAGAATTAATTGCTTCTACAAGAAGCCTCCCTATCTCTGATTCTCCATTTGCTGAGATTGTTCCAACATCTTCTATCTCTTTATCAGAAGTAACCTCTACAGACATTTCTCTTAGTCTTTCTATGACAGTCTCAACTGCTAGTTCAATTCCAGCCTTAATTTCTGATGATTGAAAGCCTGCAGCCAGCATCTTAATACCTTCGGAAAATATTGAGTGCGATAACACTGTAGCAGTAGTTGTTCCGTCACCTGCAACATCTGCAGTTCTTGAAGCAGACTCTTTAATAATTTGGACTCCAAGATTTTTAAACTGATCTTTTAAATTTACAGCCTTTGCAACTGTCACACCATCCTTGGTTAGAATCGGAGATCCTCCGATCTGCTCTATGACCACATTTTGACCACGAGGCCCCATTGTAATTCTAACAGCATTGGCAAGTGTACTAGCACCATCAAGAAGGGTCTCTCTAGCGAGAGTGTCAAATTTTATAATTTTATTTGTTCCAGACAATGATCATCCCTTTAAGATTCTTCTCGGCGATTCAGATATAATGGCACCAGAATCTAAAACTCTTCTAGATTTTGTAAGAACATTTTCAGCAACAACTATGTCACCAACCTGAATTGCAACTTCGCACTCTTGTAGAATTCCTTTCTGCCTAAGACTTTTGATTTCAGAGTCAGATAAAATCTTTTCAATACTCATACTATATTCCCTATAGACGTTGCGTCTATTTTTCCTTTTATTCCATTTCCAAGATCAACCATTACAATATCTTCGCTCTCATTTATTTTAATAAGCTCAAGATTGTCTAATGGACTAATTGCATCTCCGTTTATGACAATATTGTCAATATCGGCTATCTGTTGATTTTGACTTTCTCCAAATGCGCGTTTACACAATTCTAGAGAATTTAATATTAGACCATCTATTGCTTCGGTTGCATTACTAATCATTGACTGCCTAAGTGTCTTTTTGCAAGTAAAGATATCACAATCTATCTTTGAAAGAAGAACCTTAGAATTATCAGAATTTGGAAGCTGAATCACATAGGAGACTTTTTCACCATCTGCAGTCTTTCTAACTATCTGCTCAACTATCCTTACAGGAACAATCTTCTTTTTCTTATTTAGTAGCAGATATAATATTTGATTAACATCATACACGAGACTATCTCCACAACTAATATACTCTAATAAAAATTAAAAGTATAAAAATAGTCAATCATAAATACTATGATTGACGTAAGCTATTGAGATAGTTCTCTATATCAGAAGTAAGAACAAGAAAGGAAACTTTCTCACCTGTCTGCTGTGTGTATGGAGATAGATCAACCTTTCTTAGCTCATCTCTGAGCCTGTGCTCCTCTCTGTATCCTCCATACGTCGTATATATTTTCACTAACCGCTCTATAACGGAAGGATGTAATTGCATTATTTCTCCTGGCTATTAAAATCCGATGCCGAAGCCGCCACGAGCAACATATCCATGTTTGCTATTTTTAGGCTTCTTATCACCGTACAGCCAGTTTTTTGTAGTGTATAGGTGTCCGTCACCCATTTCATTAATTATGCTTCCAATCTCTTTTCTGATTGCATCACGGAGCTGTGACTCTTCATTAAGTGACTGTCTTGATCTTGTGCTCTGTCTTTTATTTGATCTGTTAGACCTCTCACTTCTCATTCTTGCAATTTCTCTTCTCAGCATTGACTCATTTATCTCAACGACCTCTGATCCCTTCTTTCTCTCAAGTACGCTGCCTGGATCGTCAAGCTCAGCCATTGCAAAAGGATTCACATCAAGATCATCAACCATTGCAAGCTCTTCATCATCTATTCCGGGTTCTGCCATGACTCCGGGTTCTGCATCGGATTCTTCATCATAATACAAATCCTCAACAGGCTCTCCAGCGGGCACGCCCTGCTCAGCAAGCTGTTTCTCATAATAGTCATAGCCCTCATCGTGACCTTCGTCACGTTTGCTTTGATTTCCTGACTCATTGAGTGGTCTGATTCCAGAATCAGATGAAATTCCTGCCAGTGTTGCAAGTCTATTGGCGTCAAAACGCATGATAAATCTCCTATACGCTATACTAACTATTCATCAAGTTTAGAAAATTCAATCAACTTCAACAGGTTCTTCAGTCTCGTCAAGATTTGTTCTAACCCTGCTTGTAATTGCAGACCCCTTAGCAGCTGCTATAGCAAGCGGCTCTAAGCCTAGAGACTTTCTAACTATATCATAGATTGACGGTGAAAGCCTATCTTTAAGAACAGCCATGTCAGCATACTGATGAAGATCCCATTCATATACAGGAACCTCTTCGCCATCTAGACCTGGTTCAAAATTTCCATTTGCACTGCTTTCAAATATAAATAAAAGCCTGGGCATCTCCTCTCCATCAGGAACCATTATAAATGGTATCTGAGAAGACACACCGTCTTGAGACTCTTCATACATAATCTCTGGTATCCAATTTCCGACTTTTGATGTCATAACATCCTCCAATTAAATAAATTATGACACAATTATGAAAAAAGTTTATAGGCTAGTGAAAATCTACTCTACAGCGCCTTGCATTCTCATCATTTCGTTTCTATAGATTGGCGTTATTTCATTTGCAATTGACATTTGAACATCTTCAGGCATTGTTGACATTTGTGAAAGCATCCAGTCTAAAGATCCTCCAACTATGCCAGAGAATAATCCCGGTATAATGCTCTTTAATTGAGAAAGTAGATCTTCTGAACCTGCAATCACGTCATTTGTAGTGACTGTTCTTCCAAATATATTACTAGCAGCTATGGCAAGATTTTCAGGTGTATACGCCCTTTCAGATCCCTGTGATCCCATAAGGGGTGAGATTATACTGACAGCATCGTAAAGATTTTTTGAATTCATTGACTGATCATACTTGAATCTCAGTAGCTCAATATCCCTATTAGCGCTTCTTTTTATTTGAAATAATATATCATTAACAGATCTAGGAGTCTCAATAGGCTCTTCAGGGATCTCGGGATCAACTTCTACAACTTCTTCATCTGTATTGGCAATATCGTCACCTGTGTCAATGACTTCTTCAGGTGTCTCGATATCTCCTACAGGCCCAGTAGCTATACTGGGATGGTCATCAGGTAGAGAGGGTGATAGTTCAGGAAGATCATACCACGTATCATCATCTTGATCAGTTGATTCTTCATCCTGTTCAAGTAAAAAATACATACTGTTATTTCTTAAGGATTCATTGACAGGATCTGCGATAAAGAAAGACTGTCTTCGCTGAGATCTTGCATGAAGATCATCAACGTTTAAAAATCTTCTAGCATTGTACATTGTCTCTGCTTGATTTGTAATAATCGACTCATAGTCAGGCTCCCTTCCGGTAAAGATGCTTCCAATCCCTTCAGCGCCAATCTTAAACACAGATTCAGCACCTTTAAATGCTGCTGTTCCTGCGTATGCAAGACCCTTAACAGCATTAAATACATGAACAATTGTGTCCCTTGCATGACCAAGTATCTTACGAACATCGGGAAGCTGGCTCGGTCCGGGCATCACTCCTCTTACAACAATTGACTGCCTGTTCTTTCTCTCAGCAATCAGTGTCTCTCTCACGTATTGACGAACTATCTTTTCACTTGAGCTCACCGAACATCTCCCTTCTTTCCGACAGCGTCCTTAAAACGAGTTTCACACCCGTTAGATCATGATAATAATTAATCAGCTCATGCTCAAAATTATTAAGCCATTGCTCCTTTGTCCTAGGGTCCCTT
>Ga0208011_1000549_pt1 | contig 14147 bp, 7 predicted proteins | sample 7_EtaG_FD_184080 | JGI IMG/M metagenome (GOLD analysis project Ga0208011, IMG submission 184080) | Marine viral communities from the Subarctic Pacific Ocean - 7_ETSP_OMZ_AT15161 metaG (SPAdes) (version 2) | ecosystem: Environmental > Aquatic > Marine > Oceanic | place: Pacific Ocean | collected... | reverse complement strand
GTGAGCTATTCAAAGCTTACGAAAGTGCTACGATTGCACGTGATACAGTACAAAGACGTACCCTAAAGAACGGCAAATCATTGCAGTTCATTTTCACGGGACGCATGCAAGCGGCTTACCATACTCCTGGTGAACCAATCCTCGGATCAGGCGATCCTCCAGTAGCTGAGAAGACCATCCAGTGCGATGACCTTCTTATCAGTTCTGCGTTCGTTTATGATTTAGATGAAACACTTGCACATTACTCCCTGAGATCAGAGATCTCCTCTAAGATCGGCCATGCTTTGGCTGAGGCTTATGATAAGAAAGTCTTCCGTACAATTGCTCTTGCAGCACGCGAAGCTCATCCTATCACTGCATCTCCAGGACCTGAGCCAGGTGGTACAACCATCGAGCTTGGTGTAACTAAGGAGTACAATGCACAAGCATTGGTTGATGCCTTCTTCGAAGCCGCAGCGGTTCTCGATGAAAAGAATCTTCCTAAGACAGGGCGTACAGCCGTACTAAACCCACGTCAATACTACTCACTTGTATCACAAGTATCTTCTAACATCCTAAACAGAGACTATGGTAACTCACAAGGTAACCTGAACTCTGGTGAGGGTCTAGTTGAAATTGCTGGTATCTCAATCAAGCGTTCTAACAACCTGCCTTTCTTGGCTGGTACTGTTAACCCAGTATCTGGAGAGAACAATACCTATAATGGTGACTTCTCTACACACTGTGGATTGATCTATCAACGTGATGCAGCTGGTATTGTTGAAGCAATCGGACCTCAGGTACAAGTAACGGGCGGCGACGTATCCGTACTGTATCAGGGTGACGTACTCGTAGGACGCCTAGCAATGGGTGTAGGTACACTTAACCCTGCAGGTGCAATCGAACTAACCTCAGCACGTAGCTAATTATGTCTCTTAATCCTGGTACCTCTACAACTATAACTAGAGTTAAGGGTAATGGAGCATCTCTCAGTGGGATCGGACAGGTTGACCAATCGGTCACCAAGAACCCACCAACTCCTTTGGAGTACGGGAGGAAGCATCTTAGCCCTGCTAATATAGGTACCGTTTCTTAACCAATAAAATATTATGGCAGCACCAACAGCAGTTGGTGAGTACGGATCTTGTCAAGGTACAGAGACCCGTATCTCTCCTTCAGATACTAGTGGATCAGGCTCCGCATCAGGCGTTGCTTCGACCACTCAAAACTTACGTCTAGCATATAACACCGTTGGAAGCGGTGGTGTGCTTGACACATGTGCAGTTGTCGCAGGACAATACACATAATCAATAGGGGGAGTTCCGGCTCCCCTTTTTTTATTAATAATTCTTAACTATGACTACCACAACCGTTGATATCGATACCGAACTATCCGCAGTCAATGCGATCCTGGGTAGCATAGGTCAGTCACCAGTATCAGGTTTAGACTTTGCTAATCCTGAGATATCGTTTATATATAATATACTTAAAGAATGTAACCAAGATGTACAGAGTGAAGGATGGACATTTAATATTGAATACCATATAAAAGAAACCGTAAACTCTACAGATAACAAAATCATTATTGGTTCTGATGTTATCCGTATAGATAATACAGATGCATGGGATAAGACTCGTGATTTTGTACGTCGAAAGGATAGTGCTGATGGTCTATGGAAGCTATATGATAGAGTAAATCATACATTTGAGTATCCAGATGATGATTACTTCTATGTTAATAAAGTAAGACTATTATTATTTGAAGATATACCTACAGTATATCAAAGGTATATTACATACAAAGCTTCAGGCAGAGCAGCTGTGCAATTAGTATCTAATTCGTCGTTGCAGAAGATGTTACAAACATATGAAATGCAAGCACGAGCTGCATGTATGGAATATGAATGCAATCAAGGTGACCATAACTTTATGGGATGGCCTGATGAATCAGCTTACCAATCTTATAAACCTTATCAAGCATTGAGACGATAATGGGAAGTGTAACACAAAAGGTTCCTAACTATGTTTTAGGAATGTCAACCCAACCAGATGAAAAGAAAGCACCAGGGCAAGTAGTAGATTTAGTAAATGGCCTCCCTGATGTTGTACAACAATTAACCAAACGTCCTGGCAGTCAGTTGATTAAGGAGATAACTACTACAACCAACCCTTACGGAGATAGTAAGACTTATGCTGTTGATACAGGAGCAAATTCTAAATGGTTTAGTATTTACTCGACCGATGCTAAACAATATATCGGTCAATGTGCTGCAGATGGAGATGTTAAAATATGGAGATGTAGTGATGGTGCTTCAATACCCGTCGATTATGATAATGTTCCAGGAACACTTAAAGCTACTTACTTAGATAACACAGCATTATCTGATGAGAAGTCTTCTGATATACAGGTACTGACAATTAATGAAACTACCTTCTTTGTTAACAGACGTAAGGATACTGCAATATTATCTACTCCAAGTAAGAAGTCCCCAGCTGCATTAAATGAAGCTTACATAGAATTAGATACTATATCTTATGGTAAGCAGTATGCCTTGGATATATACGACCCAGATAATAACACTACTTATACATATAACCGTGCTACAAGTATAACTGTAGATGACGCTGGAACTTTTGGCGGAGTTACTATGGGTTCAGGAGAGCCTGGAGATGGGTCTTGCCATGGTATGGGTAGAGAGACAGTTACCCATAACGATACTGACACTGGCACTGCAATAGGATCTACTTCACCTCCTAACGCAAGTGCAGGTGGAAAGACAAATCTAAGGTATGAGATGGACACACGTTGTACACCTCAACCTAAGGATGCTAGTGGTGACGTACAAGGTGATGATTACTATGATGCCTATGCTCCATTCTGTAAGTTACAGTTTGGTGGAGAAGGGTGGTCAACAGGTAATACAGATACTTATGTATCAGAGAAAGGTGTGACGACAACAGTCACTGTTCAAAGTCATGTAGCAGTTATTTCAAGAGCTAATGTTGCTATGGTACGCCCTGCACCTACATCTTCAAACAATGAAGAACATGTATCAGCAGCTGGTATACTAGGCGATCTTAAATCAAAAATAGATGCCATCTCTGGTCACGGCATTACAGCCACGATCGTCGGAAATGGTATCCATTTATACAGAGCTACTCCTTTTGGTGTTACTTCACCTGAAAGGAACTTGCTGAATGTTATTACAAGTGAAGCAAATAATATAGCAGATTTACCACGTACAAGTAGACATGGTTATACTGTTCGTATTGTAAATAGTGGTGAGGATATGGATGATTACTATCTCCGTTTCCAAGCTGAAGGTATATCAGCTGATATTGTTCAGAATGCTACGTACGCTAGAGTTGGTAGTACAGTTACAGTTACTACAACAGCAGCTCACGGATTAGATAATGGCAGTGACGTTATCTTAGATTTTACAAGCGGTGATGCTTCAGATAATTTTTATACTATAGCAAGTGTACCAAGTTCTACTACATTTACTGTTACAGATGCTTCATCTGGTTCTACATCAGGTGATGTTAATATACACCCAGCTCGTTTTGGCGAAGGTGTGTGGGAAGAGGTAGCAGCTCCTGGGATAGAAGTAGAGTTAGATGATGATACCATGCCACTACAACTTAAGTTTGTCCCAGCAGGTTCATATGCTATCAATGGTGGAGCTAGTAGATCATATACAAATGGTGTTTTCCAATTCACTTATCCAGATTGGGGTCTACGTGATGTAGGTGATGATATAACTAACTCCGCTCCTTCCTTTGTAGGCAATCCTATTCAGAAGATGATGTTCTTCCGAAATAGAATAGCTATGCTTAGTGATGAGAATGTCATTCTATCTAGAACTAATGATTACCTTAATTTCTGGGTTAAAACTGCTATGGCTATTTCCAATGCAGACCCTATCGATCTACAGTCAAGTTCTACGTTCCCGACTAAGCTCTATGATGCCGTCGAAGCACCAGCAGGATTAGTTCTGTTTAGTGCAAATGAACAGTTCTTACTAAGTTCTGGTGCAGAAGCTCTTTTAACACCTGAGACAGCAAAAGTGTCTTACTTATCATCTTATGCATTTAACCCTGATACTATACCTTTCTCGTTAGGCACTACTATTGGATTCATAAATAGTACTGCTAAGAATGGTAGGTTCTATGAAATGGCTAATGTTAATGCTAGAGATGAGCCTACAGTAGCAGAACAAAGTAAAGTTATAGGTAAACTTTTCCCTTCAAATATTACCTTAGCGACATCATCAACTGAAAATGATTTGATGTTGTTCGGTATAGATAGTACTTTACATACAGCTTCGAATGAAGTATGGGGATATAAGTGGTTTGAGTCTGGACAGAAACGTGTGCAAAATGCATGGTTTAGATGGACACTACCTAATAATGTCGTATATCATATTATATTAGATGACGTATACTACTGTGTACTAAATACAGGTAGTACATATACCTTCGAAAAATTTGACATAAAATTATCTGATGATACACTGTTAATAGGAGATGAACCTTTGGTTAATAGGGTACATTTAGATACTAAGAAAACTATTGCTACAGGTGATATAACCTATGATACTCAGGAAGATATATCTACATTTGCTTTAGGTGATGGATATTATAGTACACGAACTCTTACAGCTTATTGTATAACAGATAGTGATTCAAGGGGTAAGAGTTATGATATACCAACAACACACCTTGATAAAACATTTGCAGCATCAGCTGTAGATACCAGTGCAGAAACTATTACTATAGCAAGTCATACTTTAATTACAGGTAACCCAGTAACTTATCAAGAGGGCGCATCAGCTGTTGCTGGCCTTACAGATAACACTGTTTATTATGTTATAAAAGTAGATGATAATACTATCAAACTTGCAACAAGTAGAACTAATGCGAAAGCTGGGACAGCAATTAACTTAACCAGTCAAGGTAGCGGTACTCATACTATCGAAGTACCTACAGTAACTTTACCTGGTAATTGGAAGACTTCTCTTAAAGATGGAGTTTCTGTTAATACAGATTTAATTATTGGATATGAGTATGAGTTTGAAGTTGAACTACCTAAGCTTTATGTAACTAGAGCTGAAGGTGATAAGATAAGATCTGAAACTCGTGGTTCTTTAGTTATCCATAGAATGAATTTTGACTTCGGAGATGTAGGTGTTATTGACGTCACATTAAAACGTAGAGGCAGAGATGATTATACCTATACAGTTGAATCTCTTGAATGGGATAATGTACTATCTAGTACACCAGCTATAGCTACTGGATATATGCATACTATACCCGTGTATGATAGAAATGTAAATTTAAACGTACTTATTAAATCTAATCACCCATCTCCTGCTACCATTCATTCAATGAACTGGGAGGGAGATTACTCACCAAGATACTACCAACGTGTCTGATTACATTCACCCAATTACAATGGAGGCTGCTATAGATGTAGCCTCTAATCTTCGCCCTGATGATTATAGAGAAGTGACAGAAGGCCACGGCCATTTCCCACTTTTCCAAATCCCGATGGCTGCTTTTAATGGAGACGCAGTATGGTTCGAAGTGCCAAACGGTAAGACTGCCGGATTGGCCGGAGTGCAAGATGGTGGAAAAGTCTGGATGCTATGCACACCAGCTATCCACGAATACCCACTTACATTTGCACGAGAAGCTAAGCGATTTATAGAAAGCAGAGACGAAGAACTTCTTTGGAACATTGTAGATAAACGGAACACCGCTCATCTAAAACTTCTAAAGTTTCTGGGATTTAAGTTCTTAAGGGAACTTGAACATGGTCCCAACAAATTAACCTTTATAGAATTTTGCCGTGTGCGAACCCGTATCAATGGCCATGTTCGCGGTCAACGCCGCAGGACAAGTAGGCCAACATAATGCTAAAAAGGCAGGAGTCAAATCTCGTAATAGAGCACGACTCAAGCAGTTTGATTATGAAAATCAAGACTATTTAAATACTGTCAAATTAGATAATGCTCAGTGGAAAAACGATGTAATTGTATCTGAAGTTGAAGAAGATAAAGTATTCACAGCAATGGTAGATCAATGGACTATAGCTGATGAACAGTTAGATCAACTATTCTCTGATCATGACTTTAAACTTCAGAATGAATTAGTAAAAATGTATGAAAATGACTATGCAGGTACTCAAACAGGTCGAACTGCTGGTCGATTAGCAGCTAAGTCAGCTAAAGAATTTGGCTTTAAAAAGGCTGAAGAGACTCAGAAGTTAATTCTAGGTAAAAGAGAATTAGCTGTACGTAAGGAGTATTATAGAAATGATGCTATAGGTAAGATTAACGGACTCTTTGAGAAAGTACGATTCCCACCAATGCATGGCCACACTCCAGTACCACCAGAATTAGAAGCCAAACCTTCCTCTGCATCCCTTGCATTAGGATTAGCTACGAGTGCTGTAAGTGCTTACGGCTTTAGTAAGATGACCGCACCAACAGGTACAGGCATGGAGAAGCTAGGAGCAGATGGAATTAAAGCTGGTGAATTTGCAGGTGTACCAAATGATGTTTTAGATGATGTCATAGGACCATCTGGTTCCGGTGGAACACCTCCAGTTAAAGATATTACACAGGACCCTTGGGTGCAATCACTATGACTTACAGAGACAATATTGAACGCTTGAAAGGTCGTCAACGGACTAATCTTAAAAAGCGTGAGTCCAACATGAATGACCGCATCTCTTTCCAACGTGATCAAGAGAAAGAGATGATTGATAATATCAAAGGAGCAACTGATTTAGTAGTAGGCAAACCTTTTAAAGCCTTTTCTGAGGCATATAAAGGCAGGGAGTTTCAAGTAGAAGGTGGCGGTATCTTCCCAACTTTATACGGTAAACGTGTAAAGGATAAACATGAAGAAGGAAAAGAAGCTGCAGACAAGGATCGTGCTGAACGTCTTGAAAGGATGGTCACACATTTTGAGCAGTTACAAGATACTGATACTGCTCATCATCGTTTAAAAAGAAACATGCTCCTTAATGGTGCATATTATGATGATGCTGATAGGTTTACAAAACTCTCTCCACATGCTCAGGTAGGTTATGCTCAACAAAAAATAGGGCTATATAAAGAGAGTTATGCAGATAAACTGAAGCACTGGATGCTTAAAAATAATAATAAGTTTAATTTAGGGGGTACAGAAGTTACACCTGAAACTGTGCATCTAGATAATTTATATCCACCTCTTATTAAGGAAGCTTTACTTAATGAAGCTCAAAGAGATATTGCACATCAAAATGGGATAGACGGTTTCAGTGAGGAGATGTTGATCTTAGCTGGTGTAAATGATTACACTGATCCTAATACTGGTGCATTTACACAAGGTGTACATAGTAAAGCTAAAGCCGATATGATGGCTACTTACCGTAAGAATTATAATATAGAATCTAGTAAAAAATTAATACTATTTCATTTCAATGAATTCCTTAACAATCCTGAGAGAGATATAAATAGATTTTTAACAGTTGTTGGTGGTGCTGTTGATGAAAATAATCAAATGTTAGATTGGAGTGGTGCTTGGACTGAACTTGATAATTTATTAGTTAGAGCATTAGTTCAAAATCAGATTGGTGAGGATGAACTTGATGACATGTTCTCGCAACCAATACCTGGAAGACCTGGTAAAACATATGAATCTGAATACGGCCACAGGAAGAGAGCTATTTTAACTAAATACCAGGACGAACAGTATAAAAATGCACAGTCTGATAAAAGAGCGGCTAAACAAGACGCACTGGATTATGAGACTTATGTTGAAAAAGAGAACGCACCTGGCGGAGAAATATGGAAATGGCGTCAAAAGAACGGACCTTTGACTGATGCTGATGTAGAGAAGATGGAAGAGATATGGAGAAGTAAAGGTGGTCAAAATGATGGCGACACTCCTAACTTTTTACTAGCCATCGTCACACAGGAAGAGCAAGATCAAGATAAAATTTATGATGATGCACTAGCTACCTGGAATCAGAGAGCTGCGGTGCAAGGTGGTCAAGGTTACTTAACAGCATACGACCTTAGAAATGCAACACCTGAAACAATAGCAAAGATTGCACAAAAGATACCTGGGTTTGCTAACAATAACGCAAACGCAATTAGTAGTGGTGAACAGTTCAGAAAGATAGGCGCTAATCGTGGTTTTGAACAAGAATTAACAGATGCTTTAAATGCTTATAAAGGAAGAGCCGCTTTAGATGAAAAGTCTTTTAACTTTGGAGAAATGTATGGCATTTTGGAGGCTGATTATAAAACTATATACGGAGATTTATTAAACGCTGGTAAACTTTCTCCTTCCCAATCCTATAAAGCAGCTATACAGACCATACAAGCTAAGCTTGGATTGAGGCCAAGAGCTGATGGCACAACTGCTTCGGCTGCGGAAACACAGAATTATATAGAACAAATTAAAAGAGCTCCTGACCTACAAAAATTAAAGGAATCAAACCAATACGAGCAAAGACGTATTGATGCTGGTAAGAACGTAATCGATAAGATTATGGCAGCAAGAGGTGAAGGACCTTTACCTGATCTTGATATACCTCTACCTGGTGCGGGTGTCGATTCTAAAGACTGGCAAGATGCAAAATTATACGCTGATACTAATGGTAAACGAGGTGGAATATCTAATTACTATACACAACTAGCTAGATTATACCCACAATTTACAGTAGAAGATTTAGTCAATTGGCAATTAAGAGCTGGTGGACATGATGGTTTACCGAAATATAGTTCATTTAATGAATCTTTGAAAAGACCTGGTTTACAAAATCTTCACAGATTAATTGGTTATAAAGCTAATACTGCTAGTACACTTCAAGGAAAAGTAGAGGCATTAGACGGATCGAATACATTAAGAGAGTACTCAGCATTGCTAGAACAACGCCTAGAAGGAGGATTGGAATTACAAGAACCAGCTCCTGAAATACCTCCTTTCCCAACATCAGATCAACCACAACCACCTAATGAAGATGATTATAAAAATCCTCGTGGAAGGTTTAAATCTGGAGGAAAGGCTAAATATCAAGCAGATCTTAAACAATATGAATCTGATTTACTAGAATGGCAATTAGATAACCCCCCTGAATTAGGTCAAGGTGATCCTAGTTCTGTTTGGGAAAGTAAGGTAATATATGAGGGTACTTCAGTTAGAAATAAACAAGCAGTCACTGTATATAGAAGAAGAGGCGACAAAGAATGGTCTAAGGAAATACCCGAAGGCTATGTCCCTCCAGGTGAAGATATATTTACTTCTAGTTACTTATTTTCAGCTTGGAATATGCCAGGATCACCTTTGGTATCTCCAATGTTAAAGGACCTTTCAGCTGAATTATATAATAAAATATTCGAGGACTTGTATAACCAACCTACGGGTGGAGTACGGTATAGCAAATGAATCCAGACGAAATGTTTTTAGATCCTACGGGATCGAACTTTAATGAGTCCAACCTCAATCAAGAGGCTTATTGGGAACAAGAAAGGCAACGCCTTAAGTTCGAGCAGGAAGCTGGGACTATTGATCCTAACCTTATTGATCAAGATACAGGCTTAATAAATACAGAGTCCGCAGGTTTAAATGATTACTTGCGGCAAAAAGAATCAGAAGCAACTGAAAACACTTCTGATCTTGTTAGTGTTCACGAACAGCAACAAGAAGAAAAAGCTTATTATGATACAAATAAAAGAGGTAAGCCAGTTGATTCACACCCTCATGCTAAGGCATTAAAATCTAACATACCTTTTGATCCCAAAGAAATCAATCCAGATCACCCTAACCACGAAGCAATTTATGGTGACACTGCTAACTGGAGTTGGGGACAAGCGCTGCTAGGACCTTTAATGGTCGGTGCAGCTGATGATAAGCAAGAGATGTATATGAACCGGATGCACATGTTTGAATCCGGTACAGGTACTGCTTCTGGTATGACTAATGTCATGGAAGCAAGTAACGCTGTAAAAGGTGCTGCTTATGATATAGTTGATGGTATGATAAAATTACCTGAATCAATGATAGTATCAACAATGGGTACTAATCCATTTGACGGTAAATATCAATTTAAAGTTGATCCGTTAAAAGCGGTAGGTATAACAGATCCTTGGCAAGGAACCTCAGTTGGTCAAATAAGCAGAGTATTATTACAATTTTATGCTGCGGCCAGAGGAGCAAGTGGTATGGGCGGCCTTCCTGGTATATTTAAATCAGCTGCAAAAATCCCAGGTATTAGTAAAATCCCAGGTATTAGTAAATTATCACCATGGGCTAAAAGTTTAACTCCATTACAACATGAGATAGTTCAAGACGCATTAATTTTTTCAGCATCTAAACATCGTTTTGGTGAGACGATGACAAACATGATTGCAGAAGCTCCTATGATAAAGGATACTCCTGTACTTAGTGATGCTTTAGAAATGATGGCAGTTGGTGAACATGATCATCCTACTGTTAAATATTTAAAAAATATATTTGAAGGTATGGGGTTGATAGCCCTATTTGGTAAAATAGCAGCAGTATACGGTGATACAAAAGTAGTAGGTAGAGGGGCTTTAGATCCTAGAGCACAACTTCCTTTCACACAAAAAGGTAAAGAACTTGAACTAGCTCGTGCGATAGGGGGTTTAGATTTCCAAAAATTAGAAAATTCTGAAGTAGTAAGAATATTTAGTGACATTGCTGACCAAAGTACAGAAATGGGTAAAGCTCAACTTCTACAAGAAGCTAGTACAATCAGAGACCCTACTAACCCAAATACTGTGAGTAGGTTTAGAGTTGATAAAAACTTACCAGCTGCAGGTCCAGGGCAAGGTGCTTACCTTTCTAGAAACTCTATGCGTAGAGTATTTGGACAGCTTAACAAAATCGATGATATCGGTGGTATAGGTTCAACTGATTCTATAATATCAGCTAGACAATCTGAATTAATTGTCTCAGATCCTAGTTATATACCAAAAATAATTAGAGAAAAAGCGGCTGAATTACTCGGAGAACCTTATGTACAAGGGTTATTGAAGGATGCACAAGCAAGCGGTCAAACCTTTGCTGACATCTTTGAACCAGCTTTCCGTAGAGCTAAAGCGGTTCTAGGTGGTGATGCTGATAGAATGACTACAGAAGATTTCTGGAGGCCTATACTAAATGATCTAAAAGATTCACCAGAAGCTTTAGAGAATATTGTAGCAACTGATATAATCAACCAATCATTATTTAAAGCACTTCGTGATGAAGCTAGAGCTGGTTTAGAGCTAAATAAAATAACTGACATATTCGGTACAGATAATGTCATGAAGCGTGTAGCTGAGAAGTTAGTATTCGGATTAAGTAATGTTAAGAGAGCTAGATATATAGTATCTCCAGATTTTAGATTACTTAGAGGAAAACAAGCTACTGCAGCATTGGAAGCACGTACTGCTTTATTACATGATGAAACTGTTGACGGTGTTCGTTTAATGATGCAGTTCATGAAAGATGCTGGTACAGATGAATTAGGGCAAGGAATACTAGAAGTATTCTCTATGTCTGATAAAATCAAGAACTTTAGAGATTTTGATAATTGGATGAGGCAGAAACTTAGAGGTGGTGATTTTGCTGATAAGACTAAGCAAGGTGTAATGGCTAAAGAATTAGGTACTGTAATGATTAACAGCATCCTGAGCAGCCCCAAGACGCCTCTCAGAGCTATTATAGGTACTACAGCTAACTCATACTTAAATGAAGTTGCAACACTGTTTGGAGCCACATTACGTAGGCCCTTTACTGGTGATGTTGCCGCTATGAGATCAGCTGCTGCTTCTACTCATGCTATGTTTGATTTAATACCTGACGCATGGAAAGTATTTAGAGCAAACTTAGATGCTAACTTTACTGGTGATATTGCTACTATTAAATCTAGATACTCTGAATACACTACTGGTGATACTAATTTTGAATTACTAGGACGTTGGGCTGAGAAGCATGGTACTAATGGAGACAAGGCTGCTTTCTACATAGCTGATGCTGCTAGGAAAGCTAATAATCATAAATTACTTACTTGGTCTACGAGGACTTTAGGAGCAACTGATGATACATTCAGATGGTTACTATCTAAAGCTAGAGCTAGAAAGAAGGCTATTGAGAAAGTAATGGCAGATGGTGGTGATGATATTCAAATTACACGTGAAATGCTGGCAAAAGCAGAAGATATAGAATTCGAAAGATTACATGATGTTAATGGTAATCTAGATATTACTAAAGATGCATTCTTAGAACGTAACTTTAAAGAAGTAACTTTAACTACTGAGCTCCAAGGCTTTACAAAAGGTCTCGATGAGCTAATGAATAGGTACCCATTAACTAAACCTTTCTTCTTATTTGCTCGAACAGGTATTAATGGACTTAGAATGTCTGTTAAGAACTTACCTCTGGTAGGTGCTGTAATTGATGAATCAAGGCATGTACTAGGTGCTACACCTGATATGGTTAAAGCTGGTCATCTTCTTAAGTATGGCATTGAAACTGTTACAGATTTAAGATCTGCTAAAGATCTAATATTAGGCAGACAAGCTATAGGAACTATGGTTACTTATGGTCTTGTTCAAAAGTACATGTCTGGTGGAATGACTGGAAATGGTCCTGCAGATGAATCCAAAAAGAAAATGTGGATTGATTCTGGCTGGCAACCACGTAGTATTAAGATAGGTAATTCATGGGTATCGTATGACTCCTTTGAACCATTTAACTTAATAATGGCAAACATATCTGACATTGGTGATAATTTAGAACTAATGGGACCAGAGTTTGCAGAGCAGAGATTCCAATTAGTAGTAGCTGCTTTAGGTAAAAGTGTGACAAGTAAAACATACCTTCAAGGTGTTGGTCAATTATTTGATGTACTTGGCGGGCAGTCAGGTTATAATATGAATCGTATAGCTGCTAACTTAGCTAATAATCAATTCCCATTAGCTGGTATGAGGAATGAGATGGGTAAAGTCTTAAATCCTTATATGAGAGAACTTAGTTCTAACTTCTGGGATCATGTCAGAAACCGTAACCCACTAGCTAAAGGTGCGTTACCAATTAAATATGATATGTTAAATGGTAGGCCTATACAAGATTATAATTTCTTTACACGAGCTTTTAATGCAGTAAGTCCGGTACAAATTAATTTAGACAAGGGTCCAGGCAGACAATTCTTATTTAATAGTGGTTATGATCTACGATTATTTGCATACACAGCACCTGATGGTACAAGTCTAGTTAAACATCCTAGGATTAGATCCTTATATCAACAAGCTATTGGTAAATATAATCTAGAAGCAACATTAAATGAATTAGCTAGCGACCCTAGAGTTGTAGCTTCTATGGCTGCAATGAATGCAGCACATGAAGGAGGTAATTTCAATTTACATCCAATGCAGGCTTTCTATCATAATAAACTTTTAAAGGCTTTATTAAGTAGAACAGCTAAACGGGCATGGGCTGATTTACGTGATAACCCTGAAGTACAGGGATTAATGAACGAAGCTAGAGATGCGAAGCGGGCAAATCGCACCAGTCTTCATCAGACCAGGCAATTATTAAATACTCCTAAGTAAACTAAATGGCACATACAAAAGTAACAAAAGCATATTCGGCTAATACCGGAGCTGCAAACACATATAGCTACTCAGGGAGTTTTGATGTATTCAAAGGAACTGAAGTAGTTGTTTTATTAGATAATGTACGGTTGACACATCAACCAGGAACAATAAACGAATCCGCCTCCCCCCGGGAATACACTGTAGATACAACAGCAAAAACCATACACATTGGTGGAGCTGATTTATCTAGTGGTACAATTATAATAAGACCTAATACAGATTTAGGTCAAATTGATAACGTTGCCCCCAAAGCAAAAGCTGAATTCACCCCAGGTTCTTCAATCACTTCCGTTGATTTAAATAATAATCAGACTCAATTATTACGTAAGTGTTTAGAGTATGATGAGAATCTACTCTCTACAACTGGTGGTACGATGACTGGTGACCTCACTATGGGTGAGGATACGACAATTATATTTGAAGGTGCAACAGACGATGCTTACGAAACTACTCTCACAGTTACTGATCCTACAGCTGATCGTACTATTACCTTACCTAATGTATCTG
>Ga0208011_1000547_pt1 | contig 14209 bp, 37 predicted proteins | sample 7_EtaG_FD_184080 | JGI IMG/M metagenome (GOLD analysis project Ga0208011, IMG submission 184080) | Marine viral communities from the Subarctic Pacific Ocean - 7_ETSP_OMZ_AT15161 metaG (SPAdes) (version 2) | ecosystem: Environmental > Aquatic > Marine > Oceanic | place: Pacific Ocean | collected... | reverse complement strand
GAGATGAGCGAGGGCGTAGCCGGAATCCCTCAAGACGACGAATACTCCTCCACCGAATTTACCTCCACAAGCAGCGACAGCTCGGTGCGAAGGGGCATTTCTAGACCAGGATCTGTAAAGTCGTATGCAGATATCGGACAGCCCGATTTGCAACCCGGGCAAGTCGGTACCAAAGGTCACACCTATACTACCAGTCAGCAGATAAGGACAAAAAGCTGAAATGATAACACTTTACAAAATAGTTAAAACAATACAGAACAGAGCACCAGAAATTCTGTTTGTTGTATTGTTTAGCTTACTTGGATACGCGATATATCTATTGGAGTATGGTTTAGTACAATGAAGCTCCTGTTTGAAAATTGGCGCAAGTATTTGAAAGAAGATTGGCGCACGGAGACAGATTGGACTTCCGAAGATGAAGAAAAAATAACACTCGGAGATGTCGTCGATTATCTAGGGGATGAAACTGTTCCTATTAATGTTTCAGAACTCTCACAACAATTGCCGCCTTTGCCAACACGCGGAGCGGAGAGAGTCGCCAACGCAAGTTTAGATTATCCGATTATGATTGTGAAGAGCAGCGGACAATACCGATATGTCTTGGATGGAAATCATCGACTCCAAAAAGCAATCGATCAAGGTGTCGAGAATATAAAAGCAAAAATCTTAGATCTAGACAATCCAGAAACTCCAGAAGTATTCAAAAGAATGTTCGGAGGCTCGAAATGAAACTACTATTTGAAAATTGGCGCCAATACCTCAAAGAAGAAGAGGAACCCGACATTGTTATTGAGCCTGGTCAAGGCACCCGCCCGGAAGAAAAAGGATATGAAGAAAATGAAGAGACAAGAGCATACGCCGCCAAGTTGAAACAATTATTTCTACATAACCCGACCCAAGCGATCCATCTAGGAGAACAGGTGGATGTAAATCCTGCACTAGTTGCTTCTATGAGAGAATCCCTGGCCAGGGTTCATGAATTAATGAGGATTTATAGAGAAGCCAATAATATGAAGGATCAAGCTGCCGTCGACGCCTCTCCAATAATTGGGAAATTGAGAAACGAGGACGAACTTTACAGAGAATTTGATCGGATAACATACGATATTTGGCAGTATTCCGTTCAAGGTCCCAGCTTATATGTCCGTAGGCCACAAGAACTTCATGATCTTCTAGACGCGGTTGGGGATTTACATTCCCTTGCGAGAAGCACCAGGAGACAACGGGATACAACGCCGGGTTGGGTGTCTAAAAAGAAAACAGATCACCCCTTCTACGTTGATGTTAGAGATTGGGCAGGAGAACCTCCAAAATGAAACTCCTATTTGAAAATTGGCGCAAGTATTTGGACGAGGTGGAAAGATTTCCCGACATTGCTACATCTCAAGAAGACATACAAAAAAGTCTTGATTATTTTTATCAAGAGCACGCGCCAGAGTATGCGCAACCAGAAGATCTTGGAGACTGGAAAGGGCACGAAATGGTAAAGTTTGGCTTGTCTGACGGAACAGTATTGTTCTTTGCCGTCGATAATGAAGACAGCGCCAAAGCTTATGTCGCTGTTGAACCATTTAAGGAAGGTTATTCTGTCGGCAATGTTAGAAAAACGAAGGGTGGCGGATTTTATACAACCGATTTATATAAGTGGCTTGTCGATAAGTTTGGAAGTCTTTATAGTGATGCCAAGCAAACAACAGCAGGCGAAGGCATTTGGAGAAGATTACAACAAGATCCAGAGATAACTGTTGAGGAACCAAGTGAAGAAACAGAAATGAGATGGAGAGCAAGTAAATGAAACTTCCAATAGCAACATTCTTAGCTGTCTTCGCCTTCGCTCCAATGGGAGAACCCAAAAAAGATCTCGAAGGCATAGAAAGAGACGCAAAGGCATTGGTATACTATTTACAAGATAAGAAGGATCATAAAGAATATTGTCCAGAAATTGACTGGAAGCAACCACCATTAACTACTTATAAAGAAGAACCAAAATCATACTTACCAAAGGATTGTAAATAATGAAAGTCAATATAGATCTATGGAAAATCTTTACTCTTGTTGTCGGTATACTTATAATGCCTTTGTCTGGTTGGGTCTGGCAAACGAATTTGGATGTTGCCGAACTAACACATACTTTAAATGACGTTGAATATCAAGTTGATAAACTCGAGAAGGATGTTGAAGAATACGAAAAGAACACTCGCACACTTATCGGAGTTGAGAAAGATATAGAACATATCAGAGATGCGCTGTCGAGAATAGAGGAGTTGGTGACACAGTGAAAATTACAAAATCACAATTAAAACAGGTTATTAAAGAAGGGATTGAAGCGACGCTTGATGAACTTGACGAGGCTACTCGCCGCACGTTCCTTAAACTTTTAGGCCTAGGCGCCGGAGCGGGTGCTGCATACGCAGCAGGTATCCAACCGGCAGCAGCCAAAGGATCTGCCGGGTTGCCTGATCTAGCGAGGAAGCTTATATCTTTTATAGGAAAGACAAGACATGATAACTGGCTTAACCCCAAGCACTGGAAGCCAGAAAATATAAACGATGAACCTTTAGTCGCCTTTGTTGAAGTGCTGTCAGCGGTTAAGAGTCATTGGACGTCCACAGTCCCGAACCAATACATGGGCTGTGGCTCTGGCGAAAAAACTAAACAGTGCGATGTTCTGCGTAAGATAGCAAAGGCAGCAAATTCTGAAGTCGCCAAAGTGATCAAAGACGCAACCAAGATGCAAGGAAGAAGGCTCAGTCGCGCCAGAGAAAAAAAACTTACGTCTCTCTGTCTGAGTATTGTGGACATGTGGGTACCCGCAGATACGAAAGCAGACAGCATATTTAAAACTAAGATTTGGAAAAAGTACGGTGGTGGTGGTGCAGATGTCGCCATGGGCGATTATGAAGAAGATTAAGGGAGTGTCACACAATGAATAATATATTTGAAAATTGGAAAGCATACATAACAGAGCAACTATTAATTGAGAGTCGTATGACTGATGCGATTACTGTCGCGACCAACTTTAAAAAAAGAATGCCGAAGAATGTTGTTAATTCAATTCCAGAAGATCACGCCAATCAAATGAAAAATCAATTAGCGTTATCTCTCAAATATATGTCGAGCAGAGATCCTTCCGGCAAGAATAAATACCTTCTGTGGTCTGCGAGATATTTGGTCAGTCAGCTTGGAGAATATTTGCTGGCTAGCCACTACGATTCCAAAGAGATGCGTTATACCAGAGTTCCAAGATATGATAAACTTGAAGCCGCCACCCGCGATGCTGATCCTGACGAACAACGAGCACAAATTCTTGAGAACGCTGTCAAGTTAATACAACAACGCGCAGAAAAGCTGGGAGACAGGCTTATACTCTTTGATAAGGGCGCAGAGATGGGAATGGTGAAGGGCGGTATTGATCAATATAAACCAGAGGACTCAGATGGCGTTGAGGCTTTTGAGACACTGGTTAACGCTGTTGAAAGAAAAGTTAAAGAAGCCGAGATGATGAAGCGTTATGAGAAGACGGCTAAGGAAACCAGCGACATACTTGCTGACGAAGAAGATTATATGATGGTTCGTCCTAATTCGGAAGAGGCTTCCTGTTATTACGGAAGAGGAACGAGATGGTGTATTTCAGCAACGCAGGCAAAAAATTGGTTTGATCAATACACTGGACAAGGCAAAGTATTTTACTTTGTTAACTTTAACCACCTAACCAAACTTAATCCATATTCAGATAACGAAAAAGAAGCCGAAGTCGGCGCTCTTAAGAGAATAGCTCTTGTATACAGCAAAGATCCTGGACAGTATGGTGAATTTGAGCCAGAAGAAGTATTTGATTTTATGGATGATGAAATCGGAACCGGCGGGCTTAGAGATGCAGTCATGCACAATCTGGTTGCGAAGGCATTAAAAAGTATGTCTGACTACGAAGACTATGTAAAGAAGTTCGGTGGCGAACCAAGCACTAAACCATTTGTTGATGTTCTTGATTATAATGAAGATGAAGATGATGGCCCAGAGAAGCTGCGTATGCTTGCACAAGCACTGGGTGTTGTTGGAACTCCAATTGGAGATGAAAGCGAAGAAGAGATGCGCCAGTCCATTGAAGAAATGATCTCAGAGCAAGTAAGCGAAATTGAAGGCGGAGCGTCATATCACGCCGAACAAAATCCAGGAGGCCCTTCAATTGAAAAGTTTGACGAACTGCTTGAGGCAGCCGATTTACAATATGTAAGTGTAACAGTTGATGATTATGATGAAATAATCCACTGGACCGCTGGTGCGAGAATTAATATTGAAGATCTTGATCTGATTGAAGACGACGACATCGACGAAAAAGTTCAGTCAGTCCTCGAGGACACATTAAGCAATAATCATATATATGCAGATGAAATACAAGTGCAAGATGCGGACGCCGGCGAGGTATATGTAACTTTCAACCCCGACTACGATGAGCAACAAGGCCTTGATCAATTTGAAACTTTCCTTGAACGAATGAGTGGATACGATGATGCGTGGCCAGACATGATGGATGCCGCCGCCACCGATCTTATGGACGCAGGACTTACAGCAGGAGCACTCGTTGATATAAAGAAGTCATTAGAAGATACAGAGTTAAAGAACTTTGATTTTGAGATGGAAGGTGGCGAACTACATATTGAAACAACCATTCAAACAAAGGTTGTTAAGCCAAAAGGCATCGCTAACAATCCAAAGATGGTTAAATACATGCTGGAGGCATTAACATTTAAAACTTCAGATGTCTTCAACAAAGTGGAAGATACTTTCTTTACGAAGGTAGAGAAGATGATACAAATTGCTTTAAACTATTATTATGGTCAAGAGGTGCTGGACTTTGGAGATGAAGATGATCGCGAGCCAATCTTCCCGAGTTGGAACTTGGGACTTCGATCCGCATTCGCAGCACTTCACGCAGAAAAGGGAAGGTTCAGTGGTCCCGACCTGCCCTCCAACTACGGCGGCGGAACATTAGAAAAATATGATCCGACAGATCCAAAAGAAAAAGTATTACAACTTCCATACCGCTTCTATATTACTATGAATAATGAGGAAGGTTGGGAGGATATGGATCTTCACGATCCATCAGCAATCCACCCAATTATCAAGTTCTTGAAGTTTATAGATCAAGAAGACATGCAATTCAAACTTGAAGAAGCATTGACCAACGCAATTCTTGAAGGACTTAAAGTGCATATGGCTCAAGTTGAGAAGACAGCGGAATTTGATAGAGAAATGGCTGCGTCCAGACCTCCTGTAGAACTGGATACTGGTGATGATGAGGATCAAGATGCAACACAGGGCGGCTCGTTTACTGCGCCTCTAGGCCCAGGACAAGTTGCTGAGATGTGCGGACCAGCGCACACTAGAAAGAAAAGAATCAACATTAGGATCAGAAGAAGTGGAGCATCTTGAAAAAAATAATGAAACATATTTTAGCCATCTCAAATTTGCAGCAACAATTGGCTTGACATTATTGCTCAGAGGTGGTATATTTGTATTGCATGGTTTGTTCCCTGCTTGTGAAGTGCCGAAGAAATTGAACCTCGCAAACACTCGCGATAAATTAAACCAGTGGAATGACCATGCCGACCGAAGAAGCGAAAAAGAAGTTATGTAAAAAATGCAATGGTGCTGGTCATGTGACCGCATACGAAGCCCCTCACGTTGTGAGGAAATGGTGCGTATGTGAAATTGGCATAAAAAAAGATGAATTAATGAAAAAACAAATCGAAGCAAGAGATAATGAACCTGTTTGGGAGCTATTTACTTTATGACGCCACCCATTACGAAGCGAAAAACTTACACTGAGGATCAAAAGGACAGGGTTAGCTTGGTTATTAAAGAAGTATTATTAAAAGATTATAAAATTTTGAAACTCAACGAACTGCTAATAAAAGAAAATATTGTCGCAAATAATACCGAGATTCTCTGCAAGTTGTTGTTCGGAAACAAGAAACTTACAATAGAGGGCACCGGTAAAGGTCCTGTCGATGCTCTTTTCGGAGCACTGATCGGTAATTTTTCAGGGGAATACTGTTCCCTTAAGAATTTACGATTTGCCAGGTTTTCAATAGAGGCAGATGTAGAAAAACATCTGGTGTCTTCAAAGACAGATGCCATAGTGGAAGCAACTTTGGAAATCGATAATGACTGTAGTAATTTGTTATTTAGAAAAAAATCTAGTTCGATTAGTGTTGTTGCAGCACAGGTTGTACTGTCTGCAATAGAACACTTTATTAACGCTGAAAAATGTGTTGTAAAATTGTACAAAGATATACAATATGCAAAAAAGAGAAATCGGGGAGACATAGTAAATACTTATACTCAGCAGTTGGCTGAGATTGTTAAAAATGTTTCATACGAAAATGTGATTTATAAGTTAAAGGATACTAATTAAATATATAACATTCGCCAGAGGAGATATAAAATATGAAAATTACAAGATCTGAATTGAAGGAAATTATCGTTGAGGAAATAGAAAAAATTGAGTTCGATGAATCGCATATGCTTTCTGAATTTGATCTGGCTAAAACTGCTGGTTCAGTTGGAAAGCGCATGGGGGCGAAACTTGGCACTCTATCGGTATTTGATGCCTTCAAGAAAAAGTTGAGTACGCTTCAAGGCACAAAGAAGGCAGATGCTTTGGTGAGCTTACTGTTACAGGCTGTCCCCAAAGAAGAGCTATTGGATGTAGTAGCACATCTCAAAACTAAACTTGGTAGAATCGGGAAAGACGCGGCACCAGAAGGCGGCGAAGATGCAGCTGCTGCCCCCGAGGAGGTCACGCCCGAATTTGAGCAGGCGGTTTCAAAACTTCCCGGTTATGGTGGCTAAGTGAAGATTAATAAAATTCCACCTCCAAATATTCCCCGCTCGCACTATAAGTGGGCAGGAATCGAGGAAGAGAAGGAAGAAAAAAAGAACGATTTGGATGTAGAAAAACTTGACAAAATAGTCAGGAAAGCGTATCATAAAAAATACGGGACATACAACCGAAAAGGAGAGTTTGTTACCTACGAGGAAACTGAAGCATAAGAATGGAAGTAGCGCCGGCTCCTAACTAATTATAGTAAACAGGAGTGCTCATGATTGAAAAACTTTCAAGATAGATTTTTAGTTAAATTGATTATCCTTTTGCTTTTATTTTTTATAGGAGTGATGTCTGCCAGGTGTGCTGCGGCTAGACCAAGTGTGAAGGCCAAATTTTATGATTTCTCTGAACACCTTATTGATGGCCAAGTAAGAAAGCCACAGGCTCTATATACAGATGTCAGGCAGGCTGCCGAATTTAAAAGATTGTTGAAGTTAAAAAAATCATTCATGAAGGAACTTTTCGACACCGCGCGACTGCCAGTTTTTAAATAATTTACAAAAAAACTTTTCTTTTCTAGTTACTTATGAGGGGGATCATATGTTTTGCAGAAGCCACGAGTTGGTGATCTTGTGCAAATCATTGATATATCGGAGGCAACATCGTATTTTAAATGGGCACAAGATCTACCCAAACAAGCAATATTTTTAGGAGAGCATGAGATTAAAGTTTATTCCAATGGTTATAGTAGAAAAGACATTTGTTACAAAGTCTATGTCGAAGGACAGGAAAGATGGATTGCTACATTAGACGAGCTTGAAGTTGTCTCAAGAGCATAAAAAACAATTTAGTGTTGGCGACCTGGTTTGCTATAAAGGTTCCAGCAATAGGAAGATATGCGGGATTATAACAAAGATAAACGAGATACCAAAGTCTTCTGATCAAGGAGAAATGGTTAAAGTTTATTGGTGTATTGACAATGAGATGGTAGACATATCTCCGTTGTCGTACCCTCCTATTAGGAAGGGAGGTTGGATTGCTGCCGGCCTCCTCCGCAGTGTCGGCAATTTGGAGATCGTTTCGAGAAAAAATAAAAATAATAGTATTTAATTTTAACAAAAACACTTGACAAAACTGTAATTAAATGCTATGATGGTATAGTTGACAGTTATTCACAACTGTACTAGTTGTTAGAAAGGAGATTTATTATGACAACACAAAATGATGGACTAAAAGATTTAGAGGTAAAGATCAATGACACTTCCAAGAAGGTTGGTATTTTACACGACAGAACTCAGAGGCTTCTGGATGATATGCACGGTCTGAAACAAGCAGTGAAAAGTCTGTATGAGTTCGTTGAAAAACAAAATAACAAGTAGACAAAACTTTTGGAGAAAGACAAAGAAATAATTGAACTGACCCCGAAAGAAGGTTCGATAGTCATACGGGAAAATGGTGAACCGGAGATTTATGCTCCAATTGATCCTGGAGAAGCGTGTGACAACGTTCGTTTTACGTTAGCGTTTATCCTATATGCTGTTGAACAAGACGCATGGGTTGAAGAATTCAGCGACTTCATAGATTCTATTGATAAAAAAATTAGAGGCGTGGATGCTGAAGAAAGAAGAACTAAATTCAAAGTTATTGACGGAGATAAAGAGTGAGATTAACCGGAAGGGTTGAAGTTATATGTGGTCCGATGTTCTCTGGTAAATCAGAGGAACTGTTGCGTAGGTTAAAGAGAGCTAGAATAGCAAAGAAAAAATATCAGCTATTTAAGCCATCCATTGACAAACGCTATTCAGAAACAGAAGTTGTCTCTCATTCTGGTGAAAGACTACAGTGTCAGTTATTACATAAGACGAAAGCATATGAGGTTTCCGCCGCGCTAGAAGATAACACGGAGATAGTTGCTTTCGACGAAGCGCAGTTTTTTGACTCTACCATATGGGATGTCGCGACTAGCTTGGCGAATATGGGCAGAAGAGTCATAATAGCTGGGCTCGATATGGACTCTGGTGGAAAGCCTTTTGGTCCGATGCCCGCACTCATGTCATCGGCAGAGGAAGTTCTTAAACTTACCGCTGTTTGCGAAGTGTGCGGAGAGCCAGCGACACACACATTTAGGAGAACAAATGAGGAAAAGGAGCAAGTCTTGGTCGGAGCTGGAGAACATTATCAGGCAAGGTGCAGGGATCATTGGTGCAGTAGGTGAGTCCTAGTATAGTGCTGTTGTCTGTTTGTTGGGCTGTTACTATTGCATTATGTATAATGGCGTGGATGTGTAGAAAAAGATAAGTTAGCATAATACTTATTATGTGATACAAGAAGCAACCACCGGTGATTTGATAAGATGGTCCAGAAAGGATAAACATAAATATTATCTGGCAGGCTACGCGATAGTTCTTGAGGACATAGGCAAAATGATTAAGATTTATTGGATAGGTAAGACACCTATACCACTGGAAACTTTAATAGATGGAAGTTGTTGGGTTTTTAAGAGAAGGTGTATAGTTATTAGTAAACATGGAGAACCAGATTATGAAAATTTACGATATGATAGAAGGTGTATGGTTGAAGGACGAGAAAAAAGAGGAAAAGCAGACAGAAGAAAGAAAACGTGAGCAGCTTCAGCTTAGGCTTCGCCTCGAAGAGCACGAAGAAAAAAATACTTGACAGCTGCCTCGATTTCTGATATGATTATACAATGATTAAGATCGGAGATTTGGTTGTTATGAAACAGACTGGTTATTTATCTGATATGGAAGTCAGCAAGAGTACAATAACTGGCGTCGTCGTAGATACCACACATGAGGATCAGAAAGAACCACATGCGGAGGATTATTGGGTTAGAGTTGTCTTTCTTGACGGCACTAAATCGACTCTTTTTCATGACGAAGTGGTGGTAATAAGTAACAAATCGGAAGCATGATTATCTGTATATGCAAGACTATATCTGAAAACGATGTTATGAACGCAGTCCTTAACGGGTGCGAAACCTTTGAAGAGATGATTATCAAGCTAGGACGCGAACCTCCGAATAGAGATTGTAAAATTTGTCACGCCGAAATGAGAAAATATTTTGAAGGAATAAAGGAAAATATATAAAGATGAAAGATTATAAAAGTATTGGGATGAGCGTTGGGAAGTTGGTACAGGATAAGAACAAAGCATACGGAGATTCATTTGGGAGAGCATGCGACATTCTTGAAGTCCTATACCCAGAGGGCATTAAGCCAGAACAGTATCGTGATGCCCTGGCAATAACGAGAGTCATTGACAAATTGTTTAGACTAGCAAATAAGAAAGATGCTTTCGGTGAAAGCCCATGGAAAGATATTTGTGGTTACGCGATGTTAGGCATGGCGAACGACGAGGAAGAAGATGAAAGTCGGTGATTTGGTCACTTGGAGATCGGATTTGATGTATGGGGTTCCAGACACAAACCCGATGGTTATTGTCGATGAGGCCGATCTGAGTTTTGCATTTCTCGTAGCCAGTTTCTCTTCTGGTTGGCAAGATTGGGTTTGCGAAGATGAACTTGAGCTGGTAAGTTCTGGAGATGATTGAAAATATTTTTTTACTTGACAGCCGCAGGATTCTTTGCTATAATGGGAACACATCAATCAAAAAGGGAGAATGATGAATAAACTTTTGAGAGAACTTGAACTTGAGATAGACAATCCACACTCGTCGAGGGTCTGGAACTCGCCCCACAACGCGCGAATCACTGATGAATCTTTTATTAAGGCATGGCAACTAGCCGATGATCTTGAAGATTTTGATAATAAACTCGATGAAACCGTGACAGCCTGGAGGCATGAGCGAACCAAGCATTTCATATCTTATACAAAAGAAGCCATCGCGAAGCTGGAGGAGAAGGGCATGGTTGATGGGACAGAAGAAAAGTGGGGCGAACCCCTACACCGCGCTCGTTACGGATCTTACCCAGATGTCAGTTCTGTGGAGCATATATTTATCCATAACGACGATGTTCCTCGAGGTGAAATTCCCTATCGCATGACCGACGACGACGGTAATGACACCCTTCCGCGTCTTACAGAGTTTCTATCAACAACACCTCCTAATAAGATTATTAAACAAGACTATCACGAAGATGGCTCATATCGCTGGGGCCGCAATGAAAGAACCCCATATACCGAGTTTCACATTCTCAGGGACTATTGCACGGTAATGAGCGAACTCCGCGAAAAACTCACCGAGCTTGAAGATCTTCTCAATGAGGAGTACCACTACTATAATGTGAATCTAACTCGCACGTATAATCTTCATCGGGAAAGGCGAGAGCGACTGGAGAAAAGTCACAGAGTTAGCCTGAAATATTTAAGCCATCCTCCTAAGAAAGAGGATGTTTCGTTTGCCGAACTTGCGGCGACATATTTACAGAAATACAATGAGGCGAATACCGCCGCCGCGCCGTGTTGATGATATTTTTCTCTTGACAACTGCATTGATCTTTGCTATAATAGGAACATGAAAATCGGAACATTGGTGTTGTATAAGAATGACGATGAGCCCTGTTTAGGCGTCGTCGTTGGCGATATTAAGCCCCTGACCGACATGGATGAAGAACTTATGGATTTTTATAGAGAACGAGGGTCGGCGTGTGAAGTCTATCCTGTAAAGTGGGGAGATATGACAAGTATATGTGACGAACTACCAGAAAACTTAATAATAGTATCGGAGGTAAAATGAAAGTAGGTGACTTAGTAACACTATCGCAATATGGAATGAATCTTGAATGTACTTGGATGTATCGTAAGGATGCTAGAGAAGGTAAGCTCGTCGGACTTCTCACTGAGATTATCGAGAAAGAAGTTTATTGGACGAAGGGAACCTATTACGTTGTTCAGTGGGTTGGTCCTAAATATAAGGGAATGAGACGAACCAACTGGATGAAGCCAGGACATTTCAAAAGGAATGATTTGAAGATGTATAAGGTTCCAAAGAAGAAATGAAAGTCGGTGATTTAGTAAAATGTAAAACGGTGCCCGCGTATGGGTTGATTATGAAGATTGACAGAACTAAACCTGCGTTCGGGTATCAACAAAGATATTGGGTATTAATATGCGGCAAAAAGATAACCTTCCCTTTTATGGGGCATCAACTGGAGGTTGTATAAATGGATGTATTATCAGCTTGGAACAACTTAACTTGGCTCGATGGGATTTTGTTCTCCATCTGGATCGGCGGCATGTATTATGGTAAATGCTGGATAGATTATAAGTTCAGAAAAGATGCTTGACAACCGCCGATGAACGTGTTATACTGAGGGTGTGTTCAAAATGAGAGAGAAAATAAACATTGGTAAACTGGTTGTGATGTCTGGGAATTACGAGAACTTGCACGAGGTATATGGTGTTGGCATCGTTCTTCGCGAAATACCAATGTATTTCTTTGTCAAGTGGGCGAAAGGTCCAAATGCCCCACTCATCACAAACAAAGAACATGTGAGGCTAATAGATGAAAGTCGGTGATTTGGTTGATGTATTGTTTGAAGGCGTCGGACTGGTGATGACTGAGCCTGAACTATCAGCGGATTGTTTGCCAGGAGGAGAAGCTTATCCTCACGAGCATTATTATTTGCTTGACGTTCTTTATCCACACGGTTTGATCAGTACCGACTATGATGATGTGATGAGGGTTGTAAGTGAAGGTGGGTGATCTAGTCAGGGCTTGCATTCATCTAGACGACACTTACGTGGATGACTGGACTGTGCCAAAAGGTACAGTTGGTGTCGTAACAAAGATGACCCGCACCGGGCAGTCAACATTGACAGTGGTTGTAAAGTTTCCAAATACAACGTATATGACTTGCTTTGCTTGGCAGGAGTTGGAGGTTATAAGTGAAGGCAGGTGATTTAGTAGAATACACTTCTGGAAAAATCCGACGACAAGGACTTATCTTACAAATACATGGTATGACCGCGCTGTGGTCTGATCTAAAAGGGATAGAGGAATGGACGCACATTTGGAACTTGGAGACTGTAAGTGAAAGCCGGTGATTTAGTAAAGATGAAAGATATTATGTGGTGGACACTCCAGTCTCGCAAAGATTATACCTTCGAGACAGGAATAGTATTGAGTATAGATTATAACGCTATAAAAGTTATGCTAAACTCTGGTGAGAAAAAGTGTGGCTTGGTTGATTATTGGGAGGTCGTAAGTGAAAGGTAGATTAGTGCGATTATCGAAATATGGAGTAATGATCAAATGCCTGTCGCGATATATAAATAGAGTTGGTGTGATCATTGATGAAGCGCCCCCTGGCCTTCCCCAACACTATGAAGTGTTCTGGACTGGCGATACCAGATCTGTTTACAATCACATGCGAGAAATCAAGCGCGCTAGGTGATTGAATTTATTGATGAAATTTTTTACTTGACAACCGGCATCCACCGTGCTATAATGGGCGCATATTCAAAAATGAGGTGAGTAAATGAAAGTAGGTGATCTAGTGAGGTGTGATACTGATCCTGGTCCGTGGAGAGTCGGCGTCATCGTAAGATTTGATAAAGATGAAGATCCTGTTGTTTGTTATTACAATGAAACGCCTATTACTGAACCTTTTTATCGTCATCATGTGGAGGTTATAAATGACACCAACTAAAAATGAAAAATACGTTATGGGATTTGTATGGGTAGTCGCATTATGCGCCATTGTCTTTACATACGTTAGCGCATCCAAGAAACAAAGTCAAACTAAAGTTTCAGAATGTTCGGTATATGTTCCTACGAGCGGAGCAGTTGTTCTAACAGAGTGTGCAGACAAGAAAGGAAAATAATGAAGCGCGGAGATCTTGTAAAGATAATATGGTCAGAGCCCGATGTGTCTGATGACATTGGAATATTCTTGAGGATTACAGACAATAGTGTTCACGCTGATCTGAGGCGCGCAGACGTTTTCTGGGAAGGGGAACCTACTTCTCTACAGTGTAGTCAGTTGGAGTTGATAAGTGAAAGTCGGTGACTTAGTAGCATTTGGTAGTCGGGTTGGCGTTATCGTTGAGGACCACACGATGTGGGCTACTCAGTCTTTTCTTACCGAACCATATCTATGTGGAGCTATGATGGTTTTTACTGGTGGCAAGATAGAACGTGTGGTATATGCGGATTTGAGGTTGGTCAATGAAAGTCGGTGATTTAGTTGTTTACAATCCTAAAACTATGCGTAGGATGTCTGGAGGCAAGTGGCAAGGTATGAATTCTGAAGATTATGGTGTGGGCATAGTGTTAGATGAGAATCCCTATTACTATTTTGTGAACTGGTCAAATGTGGCCGGCTCTTCGATGCTCGCAATATCAAAAGATCAGTTGATTCATGCAACAATCGAAAATATTCAACAAATACGGGAA
>Ga0208011_1000544_pt1 | contig 14256 bp, 29 predicted proteins | sample 7_EtaG_FD_184080 | JGI IMG/M metagenome (GOLD analysis project Ga0208011, IMG submission 184080) | Marine viral communities from the Subarctic Pacific Ocean - 7_ETSP_OMZ_AT15161 metaG (SPAdes) (version 2) | ecosystem: Environmental > Aquatic > Marine > Oceanic | place: Pacific Ocean | collected... | reverse complement strand
CGATCTGGTCAGAGACATAAATATTCATCCCATTCGGAATCCTCACGGCGATAGAATGGGTATTATAAAGGCGCCCCTCGGCAGGGGATACAGAACAGCGCGTTGGGAAGTTGCCTGGATTGACGGTGGACCAGATCGATTCGTTTACAAAAGAGATTTGGAGCTTGTTAATGAAGGTCGGTGATTTAATTCTATGTCAGACTGGCGATATGGGTCTTATTACTAGCGAGCCATACAACGCACACAATTATAAAGTGCGCGTTGTCGATGTCCTATGGCGAGGCTCTGACAAAATGGCAGTAATGGACATTACGGCTTTTGAGAACGGATGGGTGAGCGTGGTTAGTGAAGGTCGGTAATTTAGTAAAAATACTTAAGTATGGTTCTCGCCATACCCCAGACGGCACGGTTGGCATTGTTACGGAGTTGCGAGGTCCTGTGGGTCCTGGCAGACCTCTTATCGTTTGGTTCAAGTGTCTAAACGGTCATATGCACGGCTTACCTGAACAATATCTGGAGGTTATAAGTGAAAGTCGGTGACTTAGTTAAGATAAGCAAAGGTAAGAAAGAGTACCTGGGTAATATAGGTATGATTATGGGCTTCGCTGATGAGTTATCTTCTGCCGGTCCTGGGTTCCGTGTACTTAAAGCATTTTTTCCACTCTTGGATGGAGAAATGTGGTGGACCGAAAACCACCTGGAGATCATCAGTGAAGGTCGGTGATTTAGTAAAGCTGCCAAAGGGCACAGTGCGGCATTGGAAGCTTAAAACAAATCTTGGAGTTCTGATTGCAAAACTTCCAAGGGCTGATGTTCTTGAGTACGACTGGAAAGTATTTATTGACGGCAGATATCTCGAACTCGGTCGCCAGATTGAAAACTCCGGAGAGATTGTAAATGAAGGTCGGTGACTTGGTAGCGTATCAACAGACCGTATGGTACGCGAAGGGCATTGGTATAGTTGTTTATAAAGACGAAAGGCGCAATGTTTTATATGTCGCGACGGCTGATCCTAAATTGAAAGGTAAACCTGTGATAACTTTTAAAGATAGTCTGGAGAGCCTCAGTGAAAGTCGGTGATTTAGTCAACAGCACGCACGCCCTGGACCGGAGCACATTGGGTCTTATAGTCGCCTATGAGCACGATCCAACAAAACGATCGCCATCGTGTGACTATAGGGTGAAGTGGCTTAATCCGCCGCGCGGGTGTCCTCCATATTCTTGGAACAGTGAAGTTTGGCTAGAGGTCGTCAGTGAAAGTCGGTGATCTCGTTTTTATTAAGAAGGAGGCTGCTCAAGCAGATTGGCACTATGGAGTTGGTGTAATTCTTGAGATAAAGCATTTTCCCTCGGAGGGCGGGTTTATTTCTCACAAAGTGATGTGGTCGCGAGACTTCTCTTTTCACGGCGCTGGTGAGCTTAAGGTGATTAACCCCATGTGACTCTACTTATATGGAGCGAACAGTTATGTTTGATGTTGGAGACTTAGTTAAACTAAAGAGAGATTCAAGTAAGGTTGGATTAATAATAGATAAAAAGTTAATAACAGATAAGCGATATGCAGCACCCCTAGGAATTAGGAGAGGAGAGCGCGACCGGGAGAGGTTGGCGCTTTTGTGCTATTGGACATCTGGAGAAACCAATTGGTGCGATCCATTAATATTAATAGACGCGCTGGAGGATAAAAAATGTTTGAATTTATAGTAGTAATGTGTTTGTTATATATTTGTTGGCAAGTGGGAGATCCACAGAGGGATAGCAAAAAACCAGCATCTTATAAAGAAAATAGAAACAACCCTTATAGGTCTCGCCGACATTAAAAAATAATCTAATCAAATATGTGAAATCAAGCCTTATACAACTATTTATATGCACGAAAGAATCGGAGGGGAAAAAGAATGCAGCTTTCAAAGCAAAGACTACAGCAAATTATTTTGGAAGAGGTCGCAAATCATAAGAGTCGCGTGACTGAAGACGATCAAAATGCGTCAGCCCAACACGAAGCTTTTTATGAACTTGGCTTATTTAACGCAAAGCTTATAAATCAAGGGTATGATGACCTCGCAGACGAACTAGGTCATATTTTGGTTAAGTTGCAGCGTTTGGGGTTGGCTAAAGATTTGCGAGAAGGCGACGACCACTCCAGAACAGTCACTCAGGTTGAAACAATTGGAGATATCGTTTCCGATGCGATTAAGGAGTCTGACAACCCTGAAGTCGTTGAGCGTTTAGAACGCGCCGATCAATTGGTCACAGCGTTGCTTAAGAAGTTGCAAGGTATTGATGAACCCTCTTTCGATTCCTCGGGTTATAGTAAGGTGTCCGGACAACGACCAATGCAAGAGGACTCAGAACCAACGGAAGTTGAAGAGAACTTTGAAAACGATCAGCAACTTTCTGATTCAAAAGAAGATGTACTTCGTCAGATTGTAGCTCAAGGTCAACGGGCAAAAGTGCAAGGCAGTATGGTAGATTTATTTTCTGCCGGCGCTATCGTCACAGTTCTTGATGCCCTCAGCCCCGAGAACAAAAAGAAATATTTAGATTTCCATCCTTATAAAATGGCAGAGATCGCGTTTAAACTTACAAAATAGAGAGGGTCAAATGAATGAAGCGCTTTTTACACAGGTTATCAAACCTTTTTAATTCAAAACACTGTTGCTGCTGCTGTGGCTGCTGCCCTTGCAGTAATTGTCTAGGCAAGTGCAATCCACAAGCATAGGAATAACAATGAAAATCACAAAAGAACAACTTAAAAAAATTATTAAAGAAGAGATATCTCTTTTACAAGAAACACGATCAATGGAAGAGATCGTCGATGATATGGAAAAGAGCTTTGGCGATGCTCACAGAGACTTACAGACTTTTGTTTTATCTCTTAAACAAAGCGGTATGGATTTCCAAAATGCCGAGGCTCAGGTTAAAGCTTTAGAAGATATTATTTTAAATCTTCAGCAGTCTCTCCAAACAGCAGGCTAAAAACCTTATGAAGATTTCCAAGCAACAACTCGTAGATATGGTCAAGGAGGAACTAGCTAGCGAAGGGCGCCTCGTGGGCGCTGGCATGGCTAAGAGTCTTACCGATCAATTGAATGGGTTAGCCTCTTCCTTACAAAAATTTGATCCCTCTTCTATTGCTGGACCTCCCGCTGAAGAACTGAGAGCCGCTTATATAGCCCTTCAGTCAACAATGGATCAGGTATTCGGGGATAGTCTGGAGAACGCAACTGCTGGTGGTTCTACTCCGCTCGAAGAGTGCGGTATGACTGACGAGCCAATGCCCTTCCCAGGACCTCCTCCAGAGGGCGGTGCTGCGATTGAACCGGCATATGATGATCACGAAGGTCGTATGGCTAAGTCTCAGCTTTTTAAAATGTCAAAGTATTCAAACGAGCTTTTGCAAATGTTGGAAGACCACGATCAGCTTCCATCTTGGGTGCAGGCAAAGGTTACCAAGGCTGCTGATTATCTCGGAGCAGTTAAGCACTATATGGAATATGAGAAAGCCTCTCCGAAAACACACGGGGTTAACGAAGCATTTGAAATGGTTCTGGCTGAAGAAAACGTTAATGTCTTAATTGATATGATTAAGGAAGAATTATAAAAATGAAAATTACAAAAGAAAGACTTAAGCAGATTATTAAAGAAGAGCTTACGAGGGAAAGCAGCGCATTGACAGAAACCGAAGAGGTTCCTTTCGAGCAATTAGCCCAACAAGTTTTAGACTCTTGGACTCAGGCGTTTGGAGAACCAGATAAGGTTACCAAGATGGGTAGTCACTGGTCGTGGTGGGTTCCTGTAGAGGATGCTAAAGCGCGAAGGTTAAATCCTCAGACGACAAATGCACCCCCTGCGGTTCGCTATCCAGAGTGGCAGTTTGACCGCAATTCAGGTCGTTATCGCTCAAAAGCAAACCCGAGAGTAACTTATAAAAGCTCAGTTCAGGGTCCGGGCACTTCCGAAGTGAGGCTGTCATTTGAAGTAGCGTTGGGAAACTAAAATGAAGCTCACAAAACAACAGCTTAAGCATATTATTAAAGAAGAGATCTTAAAGGTCTTGAGCGAAGACGGTGTACGACCCAGAATAATAGACACCAGACCATTGGTTTCGGCTGTAGTTAAAAATCTTGTGGATGTGGAAGAATTTGAGTTTGAGCATCCCTATCGCTCTCTCGATGATTTCGGAGGCGACGAGTGGGCACACGCAGAACAAGATGCTGTGAGTTCTAATTATGAAATCGGATATTTGCCACAGGACATTAAACTCCCAAGGCAAAGATATGTTCTCTCTGCGGATTCTGGATGGTATTTGATTGAGTACGGTATTGAATCAGAGTATGTTCATGGACCATTTGCACAAAAAGAACACGCAGCACCCATAAATGTTTAAAAGGAATAAAAAAATGAAAATCACAAAAGCAAAACTTAAACAGATTATTAAAGAAGAATTAGCACATAGTAGCCTAGGCGCTGCTCGTGATCCCAAAGAAGTTTTTACTTCTGCACACGAAAGCTTAATGCAGGCTCACAAAGATCTGCAAATGTTGCAGCTACATATGAAAAATGGTGGATTTGACGCGCAGCCAACAGAAGAATTAATTAAAGCAATTGAGCAGAATCTTATTTCTTTGGATGGTCTTCCAAAAGAGGATGTAGAAAAGCTTTCCTCACTTAAAGGTCCGCTTGAGCGCGGAACCAGGGATATTTAAATGAAATTAACAAAAGCAAAACTTAAACAGATTATTAAAGAAGAGTTAGCCAAAGAAATAACTTTACCGGGCGACCGAGAGCGAGGGCGAGACCCCGCAGACGCGAGAGCAGCTAGGGCAGGACTAGATAGCACTAGCCCCGCAGATGTCGAAAAGTTGGTTAAGCAAGGGTTAAAAATATACAGCGCTAGCGAAGAACAAATAGATGATTTGTATATTTGGGTCGATAATAAAATGCGTGACATTTTAAATATGGACGACTTTAATGCAGCCCTAGACAATATATTAGGACCAGAATAACTAAAGGATAACTCTTGTTTGACCCTAATGATATGCAGCCTCCAGATATGTCGCAGGCTGAAGAATACCTTTGTGAAAGATGCGATCACCCTTTCTTTAAAACCGTCGTTATGATTAAACGACTCTCTCCTCTTGTCTCACCCACAGGGCAAGAGATACTTATGCAGCAGCCCGTCTTTAAATGTGACGACTGCGGATGGATTAATCGCTCGCAATTTGGAATGGAAGAATAATAAAAAAAATATTATTTTATTCTTGACTTTGCCAAATACCTATGTTATATTCTCTATGTAAGTTGGTTGGAGATATGACAATGACGAACGAAGAAATCAAACAAGCCTTGAAGTTGCTTTTGGAAACCTGGGAAAAGGGTGGTCAAGAAGCGTGTGAAGCTTTGCTCGCCGCTAAAAAGCAGTAGAGAGAAACAGTGGGGGACACAGACCACAAGACTTGGATAGATCACCGGGCACCTTTTGGTGGCATGCCGGTTGAAGCCAAGATTGTGTGTTGCGTAAGCGCGATTCTGGAGAAGGTTGCAAAGCTGGAGGAATCTGTTAGGCTGTGTCCAGTTGGGGTAGTGTGGGAGCCCCAACAACTTTTTCAAACATAATACTTGACTTTCGTATGAAAGCGTGTTATTATCCTTGTGTAATCAGTTGAGAGGTAATGATGAGAGTTGAAAAAGCGATTAAGAAGATTGAGAAGGCACTCGGTGTTAAAGTAGAAAAGCTTTATGAGAACGCTGAGTACCACGCAAAGTATGTTTTCACTTATGGAGATCGGATTTGTTCTTTTTCAACTCAACAAGCTTATGGCGAGGATGAGAACGGCAACTACGGTAAATTAGATTATGCCGAAGCTAGCCTTTGGCACACTCAACAGATGGATGATGTCAGCGATCCAATGACAGATTACTTCGCTGGTTATTTCCTTGAAAACTGTGCTCAACTTATCAGAACCTGCAAGCCTCCAGAGCCCAAGTATCCGATCGGTTGTCTTGTTCGCGGAAAGCAGAACAAGCGAGCCATCCGTCAAGGGTATGCTGGCAAGACTGGGATGGTCACCACTGCTGGTGATTATATGAAGATCCAGTGGCTAGACCACAAAGCCAGTTACGAGTATTTGACCTATCCTCAACGAGATATGGAACTCGTATCGGGCGTTTAAGAGTTTCGCGCCCTTAGCTCAGCAGGTTAGAGCGCCACTCTTATAAGGTGGTTGTCGTGGGTTCAAGTCCCGCAGGGCGTACCAAATATGGCATTGTGGCGGAATTGGTATACGCAACAGACTTAAAATCTGTCGCCCATTCGGGATTGAGGGTTCGAGTCCCTCCAATGCTACCAAAATATGGTCCCATCGTCTATCGGTTTAGGACTTCAGGTTTTCATCCTGGCAAGAGGGGTTCGATTCCCCTTGGGACTACCATACACGGACCCTTAGCTCAGTTGGTTAGAGCCCCCCGCTCATAACGGGTAGGTCCTCGGTTCAAGTCCGAGAGGGTCCACCATTCACCATTTTTTTAGGAGTATATTATGAGAGATACCACAGAGAGAGAAGCCGATCGGCTTTTTAAGATTTTAGCTATTTCTAGCCTCTTCTCTATGACAGTTGCTTGCGCCATGATCGCCCTTTTATAAAGGGCGTGTGTGCCCCTTTAGCTCAGTTGGTAGAGCACCGGGCTTTTAACCTGTAGGTCGTCAGTTCGAGTCTGACAGGGGGCACCACTTACTATATATTTATGATGTTGGAATCTTATCAAGCTTTAAAGCTAGACGCGGCGTATAGACCAGTTGCGATTGTCTCAGCGACAGACGCATTGGTTTCTTATATTCTTGGTAAGACAATAATATTAGAAACTCATGACCGCGTTATTAATTCGGCTAGTCACAGTTTTCAACTACCATCCATTATCGTTCTTAAGAAGAGGGTTGTAAAACACTTTAGGTCATTTGCGTGTTCTACTAAAAATCTTAGGATAAGAGACGAGGGCACATGCCAGTATTGCAATATTTTTATTCCCTTGGGAAAGGAAACGATTGACCACGTAATACCCAAATGTAAAGGCGGGAAACATGAGTGGACTAATATTGTGTTATCTTGTGTCAGTTGCAACCAAAGGAAAGGTTGGAAAACCCCAGAACAGGCTGGTATGAGACTCCGGAGGATACCTAGACAGCTAGACTATTCAACCTATCTCAAAAAGCTCTCCAAAGGTTTTGATGGATGGAACATCTATTTGAAAGGATAAGAGATTGTGAAATATACAGTAGTTAAATGTATGAATTGTAAAACAATTTTATACAAAGAAGATTTCAATAAAGAAAGAATTACAAAGAGTTGCGAATGTGGAGAAATTACAGTTAGCACTCAGATTATTGAAAATAGTATATACCCGTGGTATGTTACAGTATCACACACTGGCGCGCGCCCGGATATTTATGAAACCAATGAGAGGGGGTAATATTTGTCACTCAAAATTGGAGACACGGTTTGCGAGCGTGACAATTGTTATAGTCATGGTATTAATAAGATCGGTCTCGTCGTGGAGATAAAAGAGTCAGAAATTTATGATCGGGGCGAAAGAGTGATCGTCGCTTGGTCTTGCGGTGGCAAGAGTTACGAAAAAGAAAGCCATCTAGAAAAGAAAAACTAATTATGAATATGGAAATCGGAAACCTTGTAAGACAGCAGCTTTGGGATGACACATACCGATACGGTATAGTCACGGGGCTTGATGCTCCGGAGCCAGTTCGTCAGGCGACCGGTTCTGGTAATCCAATAGAAGTTTACTTTACCCCAACAGTATCACACCCAGTTGCGGTAAAACCATATATGGTTTATGTCGCGACCGAACTTTTAGAACTGGTGAGCGAGTAGTGGACAAGGGCGATTTAATAAAGTGTCGGGATCTCTCTGATTGGGATCGGATTGGCTTAGTTTTAGAACACGACCAAATACAAAAAACTGTTAGAGTCTTCTTTTATGATAAGAGTGAGACTAAGATTTTATACAGTCGCGACGTTCAGCTATATAAAAGATGTCCGAATAATAAGAAAAAGCTTAAAGAAAACCTTGACAAACCGTCTAAAAGTTAGTATATTAATAATGTAGGGAGTGATGGGCTTCCCGACTTCCTAGTTATTTTTGTGAGGTTAATTATGAAGCAGCTTTATTGTGATATGGATGGCGTGCTGGTCGACTTTGTGGCTGGCGCTATGCACCTTATTAACGAAGCTCTTGACGCCCCTGAACAATATCAAAATGTTCCTGAGTTTATTGAACTGCAAGAACGCTTGGTATTAGAAGGGCGAGAATACATTGAGACAATGGATCTTGAAAAGCCTGAATATCGCGGAGTGACTGCTGAAGAGGTTATGCCTGAAGCACGTGCGATGATGAAGGTTTTGATTCACGAAGCCGGCGCAGACTGGTGGGCTAATCTTCCATGGATGCCAGGTGGGCAAGAACTGTGGCAATATATTGTTGCCAATCACGAGCCACTGATTCTTACGGCGCCTATGGGAGACTGTAATGGGTGTGAAGAGGGTAAGATCCGATGGGTTGAGCAAAATTTAGGCTTGACAGTAAAAGAGATTACTCTTACTGATGAGAAATTTGTTCTTGCTGAGAATAACGTGCTCATTGATGATTTTGAAATTAATACAATCCCATGGGCTGAGCACGGCGGGCTAGCCATTAAACACGTTGATACAAACGTCACGATCACCGAGATCAAGGAGGCTTGTCAAAATGCAAAGCTCTGATATTGATGAACAAGAAGAATTAAGACAAATGATTATAGAGGCGCTTGCGCGTCAGCAACGAGAGCAGGAAGAGAGGCAGCTCGCAGAAGAGCGACCTTATTTGCAAATACCAGCTCCGGAGCTTGGCGCGCCGCCGCCCGATCTGGCACAGGAAGAGCCCGCTCCAGAAGAAAGGAGAGTGATTATTATTGATATATGAGGGTGGCGCTATTATTAGTTCTCATCCTTAATATATTAGATGCCACGTTAACATCTTTTGTTATATCTAATGCCATGGCAGTAGAGGCAAATCCTATAATGGGCGCAATACTAGAATATGGTATTGTGCCTTTTGTCGTTGTGAAGCTCGGTGTAATACTGCTAAGTTTAAAAGTTTTATGGACATTTAAAGATAGAAAAATCACGCAGATTGGTACAGGTATTTGCATCGCTTGTTATTCTTGTCTTATCTTATACTTCATATATAACTTTTTAACAATATGAGCCCTAGTTACTTATGGACTCATGAAATGGATATACTTTGCATTATTGATTGCCCTTTCAGTATCTTGTAGCAACGAAAATGGAAATGGCGTTGCAGAAGATATTACAAGCATCGTTATATCTGATAATGTTGTTGAAGAAGAAGACACCACAGTCGACGCCGAAGAGGACACGTATTCTATATTTACAGATCCCTGTGTAGAGTGTGCGTGGTACTTCTGCCCACCATTAGATGCTGTGTGGCAGAAACAGATCTGTATTAATAAGTGTGAGGATCCTCCGACTGTTGTTTTAGAAGGAGAGTGTCTAGAGTATTTAGAATGTGATCCATCACAACAACTTATTGAATCAGATTTAGAATGTGTCACCGACGCAGGGTTCCCCGGCACCCAGGATAAATTGTGTGTAAAGGGTCAGATAAAATATTCAGATTGCGAGACTCTCTGTGTTGAAGAGATTTGCGATGGATTAGACAACGATTGTGATGGCGCCGTTGATGAAGGCTTCGCTGATATTACAGAGGAATGTAACAACATCGATGACAATTGTAATGGAATTGTTGATGAAGGCGAATGGCTATGTAATTTAGGGTGTGGTGACGGTCCTAACCTTTGTATTGCTGGTGAATTCGTTTGTATGGCGCCCGAACCTTTGGAGGAGATTTGTGATGGCTTAGACAACGACTGTGATGGGGAAATTGACGAGGATCAACTTAATGCTTGCCTGAGTTGTGGTCCGGTACCGGAAGAAGAATGTAACGGAATAGACGATGATTGTGACGGCTTTACTGATGAAGACTTGATATCCCCTTGTAGCACAGTATGCGGAGAAGGTTATCAGGTGTGCGTTGATAGTAATTGGGTATCTTGTAATGCCCCGCCTGCGTTTGAGGAGGTTTGTGATGGTCTAGACAATGACTGTGACGGCATGATTGATGAAGACTTACAATGCCTATGTACAATCCAAGACGTCGGAACATTATTTCCCTGTCAAGATTCCCCATTGGCATGCGGTCAGGGATTTAAAACTTGCGAATGTCAAGATCCGGAATGTAAAACAATTGTAACAACGCCATGTTATGCACCTTGTTATTGGTTGGCTCAGCCCCCCGGTTCAGATCCGCTTTGCGATCCGACAATTGGTATGCCATTGCAGAATGAGAAGTGCAATAATTTTGATGATAATTGCAATCAAATTATAGATGAGAATCTCACGAGTGGTTGTTATACCGGTCCAGAGGGTACCGTGTACGTCGGCATATGTATTCCAGGGGAAATGGTTTGTGACGCAGGTGTTTGGGGAGCAGAAGACCCCAATACTGGTTTATTCACACCTAGCTTTTGTGATGGTGAGATTACACCTCAGCCGGAAATTTGTGATGGAGTCGATAACGATTGTGACGGTGAGACTGATTGGGGGAGCGAGTTAAAAGATACGGATGTGTTGTTTATTGTTGATTGGTCGGGATCAATGTCTGAAGAGCAGAACGCAGTATTGATCGCTTTAAATCAATTTGCTAGCACGTTTTCGGACGAGACCGTGATTCAATGGGGGGTTATTCTTGGTCCTCGCGAGGAGCCGGGAGGATTTAAAGATATATTAGAACTCTATCATAATTTATCTGGTTTTACAGATTTTCTTAATTCTATGAGTTTATTAAATATATTTAATATGGGTGGAGGATCAGAAATGCTCTTGGACGCAATATATTTATCGCTTCAGAATATATCGACGTCGCTCCCGAGACCTGTATCAGATTTTGAGTGGAAATTCCCCACAGTGGGCGAGTCTATCCCCCATCATGATGATTTTATCATAGATTGGCGACCAAATGCGGACAGAATTATTATTGTTTTTTCAGATGAAAAGCCGCAAAGTTATTTGAGAGATGTTGACTGGCTTGAGTTAACTGTGCCAGACGTCTCGCAGGCTGCGGTTAATACTCCCAATCTTAAGTTATATGTCTTTACCTCAAAGACTGTTTGGCTCTGGGATGAATTAGCTCAGGATACCGGAGGATCATATTATAATTTATCTGCGAATCCGACAACAATGTATAATGCACTGATGGAAATTTTAGAAGAGGTGTGCAAGTAGGGGGTATATTTGATTGAAGGGAATGGTCGCTTTTATTATCTTTTGCTCTGTTGTATTATTTGGCACAACTATTCAGGATCAACACCCTACAGAGAGTGAGTGCAACACCTCGCAAAAAAATAGACCTCAGATGGTCAAGATACCAAACTATAAAAATTCTTGGCAAGTCCAGCGGGGGTGTTCTTTCCCAGTGAGCTATAATGTATCCTATGTGATGAGATTGTTTTACAGCAATTGGAAAGCTAGATTTGGAGATGAGAACGAAGAGATTCTCAAGAATCTAAATAACCTCGTGATTACCTGGGAAGATAAGAAAAAAATAATCACAGGTATCGGGTTTGATGTTAACGGAAAACCACTTAATGGTAGAGCCAGAGGGTTGACTCTTATGCCGAGTTATATTTGGATTTGGACCAATCCTCAATATAAGAGAATTGCAGCCACCGCCCTTGTACACGAATTAGTGCATGCCGCATTGTGGGCAACTAATAAAGCTCACGGCGACCCGGACCACGAGGGTGACGAATTTCGCGGATGGACAAAAGAACATACGAAACTTATCGACGATATTAACCGCATTTTGGCTCACAAAGATATATAATTTAGGTATTAGATATCATTTTAAACTATTTATTAAGCACCAAAGTTTGTTCCTAGGGGGACGTTATAATGTGTATTATATGTGTGGAATATTCCGCTGGTAAAATGACGGTAGCTGAAGCATTACGGGCTTTTGCCGAGGTTGTTCCAAAAGATGAGGAAGAAGAAAAGCACGTGAAAGAGACCTCTGAAGATATCTGGATAGAGGATTGGCTCCAAAACACGACTCAAACAGAATAAGCAACTACTTATAAGGTGTTAAACGGGAGTATGTTATGAGATTTGGAAAACCTAGAAAGAATACGAGACGAAATAATCCTCGTTATTTTACAATAACTGAGAATATTAAGATGGAGAATAATTCCAATAAGAATATGAACGATGTACAGTTCTATCTTGAAGAGTTTTACCCATTCGCAAAGAAAGCTCTAGGATTTGAGCAAGACGCGACGGTCGTATTTGAGTCTGATTTAAAGAATTCTAAGAACCCTCTCGGAAAAACGGCGCACTACGATCCCTCCAATAGCAGGGTTACCGTATACGTTGATAACCGACACCCCAAAGACGTTATGAGATCGATATCACACGAGCTTGTACACCACGCGCAAAACCTCAGAGGAGATCTCACAGGTGGAGCGATGGAGGAAGGCTATGCTCAGAGTGATGATCATCTAAGAAAGATGGAAGAGGAAGCATACCGAAAAGGAAATATGGTTTTTCGTGACTGGACAGATACTAGAAATAATCCCGAGAATCAAGAAAATATAATGTCACGACTGATGCAAGAATGGGGCTATGACGATCAAGCAATTGCAGAGAGTTCAGAAAAATTTGAAGAAGGACAGCTCGTAGTAGTCGTTGCCTCTGCGCTTGCCGTAGACGGCGAAAAAACGGGCTCTGTGGTCAAGTCTGATGACAAGTCCGTGACTATTAAATTGGACGACGATCAAGAAGGAAAGTACGTGCCTGAAGATAAAATGGTAAAAGTAAAAGTCGACTATGTTGAGCCACGAGTTGAGGCTGGACACGCTGACGTTATGGGCGAGACCGAAGGGGTTAATGAAATGTATGACGACGATTACGATGATTTTGATATGGGTGCATTGGAAGATGAATTTCCTTGGCTGGCAAAGAGCGTAAAAACCAAAGAGGTTCCCGCTGAATTAGCAGCAGAGCTTGCGGCTGAGTTTGGCGATAAAGAAGAACCCGAGGAAGAGGAAGAAGATGTCATCGTGATGAAAGAAAAAGGCTTCCACGGATCTGATGAAGAAAAAGAAATGACAGATAAGATGTCAAACAAAGAATTTTATGATTATCATACAAGAGATAAACATATCTCTCCCGATCTCAAAGGCGATATGGGACCAATCCCCGGTATGGAAGGACCCTTCCAATTTAAGAGCGGAGCAGTCCTCTATTGGGATAATTCCACAGGCGAATATTATGATCGTGGAAAGGATATGTATCTAGACCGCGAGGAAGCTGCTGAGCTTACAATGGAAGAAGGTATGGGTGGAAAGGTAGACCATAAGAAAGCCGCCTGGATGAAGGCTTACGATGATGCTGCTGGCAACCCACAGCCTAAACCTCGTGACTTCTGGGATACTGCAACCTTCTTATATAATCAAGGCGATGATCCAGTTGAGGCTGGACAACATTACGCTGCACGTGCAGGTAAAGGGGTTGAGCCCGAAGACGACGATCAAGGGGTTTATTCTATGCACTATACGGAAAATGTGAACGAAGCACATCAGCCATGGCGCGGTAAGAGGACCATGGCAGATCTTGACAAGGACGCGAAGACTAGAGAAACAGATTTCCTTAAGAAAGGCAGCGAGCCCCAACAAGGTGATGATGTTTCTGTTGTTTCTGGAGGTCTGGCTGGTGCATATGGTGAAGTTATGGAACTGACAACCACAACAGAGGGCGAACCGGGCGTCGTTATTTATTTGCACAAAGACGCAAACAAGCGTGTTATGGGCGCGAAGGGCGATGAAGTGGTTGCCAAAATTTCTGACGTTGAAGTTGACAAAGGGATTCAAGCAGAAGTTAAAGATGTTACCCCACAAGGTAGGATGTCTGTAGGCGGTTCGATCGGAGAGTCCATAGAAGGTGACGGCGACGGCTGGGGCGAGATTCACGGCGATGGCTCTGAAGAGGCACCCACAATGGACGCCGCTGTCAATGCTCTGAGCAAGTTAGACAAAACGATTGAATCTTATTTACAAAATCCTCAGTATGAGGCAGACGCTAGGGATCTTCAGGAGATTCGTGGTATGTTCTGGCAAGAGATTAAGAACGGA
>Ga0208011_1000542_pt1 | contig 14273 bp, 19 predicted proteins | sample 7_EtaG_FD_184080 | JGI IMG/M metagenome (GOLD analysis project Ga0208011, IMG submission 184080) | Marine viral communities from the Subarctic Pacific Ocean - 7_ETSP_OMZ_AT15161 metaG (SPAdes) (version 2) | ecosystem: Environmental > Aquatic > Marine > Oceanic | place: Pacific Ocean | collected... | reverse complement strand
TCACAGCAGAGTCCATTAAAGCTCTGCCCTTGGCTGAACCCGGCAGCACGAAGCCTCTGATCTTCAGTGACACACGCACTGTGGGCCTGCAGGTCGATTGCAAGCCGCCAAGGAAGGGTCACGCCAAGGCGTCAAGAAAAGTCTTCTTCTATCGTCGCCTCATCGGTGGGCGTCGACCACGCCAGAAGTTGGGCACAGCACACGAGCTCACCATTGCTCAGGCGCGTCGCCGCGTCGCCATGATTATCCGAGAGGACAGCATCACTGGCGAAATCACGAACCGCCGGACGGCGAACATCGACTACAACGTCGCTCAGATGATCGACGATTATCTCACTGACAAGGGCCCCAACAGCAAAGACGACTGCAAAAAGTTGCGCAAGGGCACCTGGAGGAACAGCGAAGCAGCAGCTCGGAACCACATCGTCCCGTTCTTCGGCACTTGGGCCCCAGCCGAGATTAGCAACCGTGACATCCAGATGTGGAACGATGCCCTTGTCAGTCGTGGTGTTAGTCAGGTAGCCCGCCAGAAGGCCCTCTCTGTGCTGCGCCAGGCATTCAAGCACAACCGGAAGCGCTACCGCATTGACCCGAACAGCAGCTTCCCTGATTACGTCATTGAGCTGAATCTCAAGCCGCGCCAGACCAAGTTCAGCGCGAGTGAGTTCTTCCGGCTTTGGGACTTCCTGCCCATCAGCGAGAAGTTCATCAACACATCCGACGACAAGGCTCGTGAGATTCAGCGTGCCATCCGCCTGCTTATGCTGACCGGCGTGCGCAAGATGGAGATCCTCGATGCGCGGTGGGAAGACATGGTTCCTTTCTTCAACGGTCGCATCCCTGCGCTGAAGGTGCCTGCAGCACGTCAGAAGAAAGACCGGGACTTCATCATCCCTCTATCACCCGTCGCAGAGAAGATCTTAGAAGAGCAGTTCTGGGCAAGCCACCGACCGACTGACCGGACGCAGAACATCTTCCAGCACATTAACGGGCAGATGGGCTTGAACCGTGCGATGGTCGACCAGGGCGGGTTCACCAAGACACCACACGACATACGACGCACCGTAGCGACTGCTTGGGGGGCTTTGGGTTTTCCAAAGGACCTCATCAAGTGGAGCTTGGGGCACAAACCACAGGGGGTGACAGAGGAAGTCTACAACCAGTACCAATACCTGCCAGAGCGCCATGAGATGATCTCAAGGTGGGCAACCATATTAGTAGATTCAATCAATACATATAACCCAAGAAGCCAGGGTGGAATGTGGGGGACACATGACGACCTGGTGGGGAACCTCAATGTCAAAATTAAATCAAGAATCACTCTTAATGACGGTTCAGCAAGCGTCGAGCCTGCTGGGCATTTCCCGGTGGACCATAAACAGATTGGTGAAGGCGGATAAGTTTCCGCAGCCAAGAACGATTGTCGGTACCACCAATAAAAAGCTTTTCGTCCGCAGCGAGATCCTCGCCTACTTCGAAGAGATTCAATCTCAGTCTGAAACAAAGAAAGTACCGGAGCAGCCAACTTTGGTTGCGGCGCGAATCAAAAAAACACTCGCAGAAAAGAAAAAAGTACGCGGTGGTTTCGTAGCTAGAGGTGCATAGCGTGCACAGTGTGCGCTGACAGACATATGTCTTAAAAAGAGAATTGTGATGAACTTCAAGAGCCAATAAACTCTTTAGGTGTCGCCGCCCAAAGCCCGAGCCGGATTGCAGTCCGACCCGAGCCAAAGGAAGCAATCACAGACCAGACGGCCAGTAACTGCACAAGCAAGTTGTTATGTACACCGTTCGGTCATGTTCTGACAAGTCCTGGCCTGGGGAAGGCCTCGAACGGGGGTACGAGATGGATTTACCATCTGATGACTTGGTGCGTCAAATCAAACCGCGACTCTTCCACGAAATCGCGGAGGATTACTTCGAGCAAGGGGTTCAGACCCTCATGCCTGCCGTGGGCAAGGCTGTCTTTGTCAAAGGCTGGCAGCTTCGAGGTGAGTGCGCAATCTCCCTGGATGACCTTCTCTGTGCCACTGAGCACTATACGGAGCACAACCTGTCCGTCGTGTACGGCTCAGCGTGCCCAATAATAGCAATAGATATAGACCTAACGGATGCCGCCCAGGCTGACGGGCTCGAAGAGCTTGTCTTTGAAGTCCTGGGTGGCACTCCGCTCGTCTCCATTGGCAACGCCCCTAAGCGCAAGCTCATCTACGCCAAGGCTGACGACTGGGGCAGCTACAGCTCCCGCAAGTTCCGGCCCGTCGTTGAGATATTCGCTGACTCTGGCCAGACAATCCTCGAAGGCATCCACCCCGACACCAAACGACCGTACTCCTGGCGCGGGCCGAGCCTGGCTGATGTCCCAGTGTGGGAGCTTCCCAAGGTGACGACAAGCCGCATGGCTCTCCTTGAGACGGCCATCACCGAGTACATCGCTGAGGTGGGTCTCGGCCAGCCAGAGTCACCCATGGGTGTCATGCGTGCAGACCGCACCCGGCCAACATGGCAAGGCTGTCTGGATAATGAACTCGCCCGGATGAAGATGGAACGCCGCTCTGCTTCCACACCTGCAGAGCTTCGGGCCGCCATCATCTCTCACGTTGATGAGATGCAGCCTGGCAACCGTCACGCAATCCTCATGACATCCGTCGCAGCCATGGTTCACGCTGGCTGGACGGATGACGAAATCTGGGCTGTCATGATCCCACGCTACATCGAGCGCTTCGGTGATCATCACGACCTGCGCACCAATAAGGTTCTCAAAGCAATCCAATCAAGCCGCCGCACGGAGGGTCTCCAATGGAGCCAGAAGCTGCAGTAGTTGCACTAGACAACGAGATGTTCTCATCGGGCATGTTCACCTTGCATTGCAAGGACCGTGGTAAGGGTGCGCGCTTGGAGGCTCGTCAGGGTGAATCCTATGTGCCCTTCACCAGCACAAGAGCCTGGGTATCGGCTCGTCTCTTCGATGCAGAAAGCGGTGGCAACGGCAGCTACCTTACATTCGACCACCCGATCACACATGAGGAAATCAGCGAGATTGTCTGGGACCACGAGCTGACTGGCAACGATAGCTCAGGTGTCTACCAGCGGCTGGCTCGCCTTGGCTTCACCGTGCAAAGAGAAGCTCTAACCAAGGGACTCTCAACCCAGAACCTCTTCAGCAAATACCTCATGCAGAGCGATGGCCTGCAGACCGTGACTATTCACTCCAAGCCAGGCTGGAGCAGTTGCGGTGAGCACTTCGTGCTGGGTGATGACGTCCTCCCTGAAGGCAACGAGGTCAGCACGATAGAGCAGCACGATGCCTTCCTCACCAAGACCGAGCCATGCTGGGACAACTGGAAAGAACTTGTAAAGCTCTCAGGCAAAAGCAAGATGTGGACCTTCGCTCTGCAGATGGCTTTCGCTGGCCCGCTAATCAGGGCTCTCAATGTGCCGTCGTTTGTTATGGGCGGCATACACTTCTACGGTGAGTCCAGCCGAGGCAAGTCCCGTGCTCTCGACATTGGCAAGTCCGTCTGGGGCTCACGCCCTGTCTCCTTTGACGGCACTGGTGTCACTCTCAAAGAGGACCTTGGCTTTGCGCACAACGACCGTGTTGCATTCATCGATGAGATTGGCCAGTCCGGTGTGCGCGGTAAGGGCGATAGCTCAGGCTCTGCCATCATTCTCAACCTGCTCTACGGGTTAGCCAACGGCATCGGCAGAAGCCGTCGTGTCAATGTGACCCAACTCGAGAAGCCCAAGGAATGGCGCATGCTTTGGATGAGCACGGGCGAGTACTCCATCCGTGATTGGGTTAGCCCCATCGTCAAGGACATGAAGGAAGGCCAACGACTGCGCGCTGCGGACATCGCAATCTCGCACAAAGAGTTCGACACCGGCATGGAGGTGGCTGAGGCCCGCACTGTCTCAAAGCGAGTCGAAGATCTATCCCAAACAATCGGTGGCGCCCCCGGACGCATGTTCGTATCCAAGCTTGTGGAGGAAGCGCTCGAAGATGAGAACGCATGGGAGCTTCGCCGGCAGGAATACAACCTCATCTACAAGGACCACTTCGCTGGGATGGTTAAGCATTCGGCGCACAACAGACTCGCTGAACGCTGTGCCCTTGTCGCCTACGCTGGTTGGCTAGCGTGGGAGCTTGGCATCCTTCCTGGTGACTGGTCAAAGAAATACCTTGAAGCTCCAAAGGCAGTCCTGCGAGCGTGGCTCGACACAGAGGCAGCCGACTCGACCAACGATGTCCACCGCTGCGCTCAGGGTATCGTCCGCTGGATTGATGCGAACCGTGGCGGTCGTTTGGTTTCAATTGTCTACGATGACGCTGGAACACGAGCGACTGACCCGAAGGCCGACTACCGACGCTTCGCTGGATATATCGACGACGAAGAGGACAGCGACAAGCCACCCCGCATCTACCTGACGACTGACCAGTGGCGACAACTCGTTGCTGACTACGGTGGCTCGCCCACTATCTGCCGAGCATTTAAAGCCGAAGGCATCCTCAAGGGCAACCAGGGCGAGAACAAGCGTTTCCAATATCAGATGCCGCAGCTGCGAATCGTGGACTCAGTGGTGCGTGAAAAAGACACGCTCGCTCGCACGTTCATCCTGGGCCGCATCGTCTGTCGTGCCCGCGCCAAGACTTACTGTCTCGACCTCAATGCACTCGAAGAATTTGCACAAAAGGAAGGAACCTAACCATGGACCAACAAACAAGCCACAAGCTTCATGCTCTCTGCGAGGAGAAGCGTGAGATTAAATTGAGGAGAGCTACCCTGCAGACGCAGGAGGCTCTCATCGACCACGAGATAGTGAAGCTCGTGGGCACCCAGAGAGAGGGCAGCGTGCGGATGGACAACGGTGCGTTTCGCGTCGTCACCACAGGTAAGATCAATCGCAGCATCGTAGAGGATGAGCTCGCGCAAATCATCGAGCATATTCCCGAAGTCCTGAGCCCATTTGAGAAGAAGACCGTGCTGAGTATCAAAAAGCTTCGGGCTCTTGAGATGGCGAACCCCGAGCTGCACAAGTATTGCTGCCGGGCCATCGTCGAGACAGAGGGCAAGACTGCTGTGAAGGTGGAGGTCAACGATGCATAACGACGACCTGCTCATCACAACAACGACTGAGATGTGTTCAAACCGTGGCATCAATGCAGTCCTCGCTGGCCTACCGAAGACCGGCAAGACTTACTCGATGCGCACACTGCCTGGCCGCCCGCTTGTTGTGGACTGTGAGAATGGGCAGCTTTGCAATCAGGGTATCGCTCTCCCAGCCGTGCAAGTGCGGTCATGGACTGATGCACTGAAGCTCCGCGACGGCCTGCTTGGCAGCGACAAGTACGCGGCGTTCGATTGCATCGGCATCGACTCAATCAGCGTGCTCGCAGAGATGCACCTTGCTGAAGAGCTTAAGCGCGTCGCTGATCCACGTCAGGCCTTTGGCAACGTCGCTCGCAATGTGCGCGAGTGGATCAACGACATCAAGAACATCATGGACAAGCACATCATCTTCATCAGCAAGATTGCCCCAGGTGAGGACGGCAGAATGATGCCGCTCATGCCAGGCAAGATGCTGGCGAATGAACTGCTTTTCTTAATGGACGAGATTCTTTTCCTTCGCTTCGTCAATGACGAGGAAGGCAACCCGCAGCGTGTCATCCAGTGCCATGGCTGTGAAACCTATAACGCTGGGGACCGTTCGGGTCAGCTTGATTTCTACGAGCCGCCTGACCTTGGCCACATCATCACCAAAATCCAATCAGGAGTTCAATCATGAGTTTTGCTTACAAACCAAAAGGCGCCGTTGCACCAATGCTAGGCAAGCCACCGGCTGGCCGATACATCGTTCAACTTGTCAGCACAGAACAGCAACGTTCAAGTGGCGACACTTGCGACCGCATCAGCTTTGAGTATCGCATTGTTGAAGGCGACTATGCAGGCAAGGCTATTTATATCCGTCTCAATGCGAATCACGTCTCTGCTCCCAAGAGTAATGAGATTTTCGAAGAGCGAATGGATGCACTGCTCTACGCAGTTGGTCGCCCCAACGGCTTCAACGACATCAAAGAAATCTTCAACATCCCCCTCGTCTTGGACGTCTACACGCGGAAGAACCCGCAGACGGACAAGGAGAGCTACGAGGTTGGAGGCATGCAACGACATGTGCAGCCGCCTGCAGCCCCGCTGCCACCGCGTTCTGAATCTGTTGTGCAGGCTCCCCCTACACAGTCAGCACCTCCGGTTCAGGCACCCAGCGGTTGGCAACCACCACAGTCAAAGCAGGACTCAATCCCGTTTTGACTACTTGGACGTCCCGTCGAGCATGCACTGTTGGCGGGGCGTCTCTTTTCTCTTAGCTGGGGGGCAGTTATGAACCAATCTTTGTGGCTTGAAAAGGTGAGAGAGAGCGGCAGACCGATTGTCGCGAGCGTTAGCGGTGGTAAAGACTCCACGGCTATGGCCCTCTGGCTGAAGTATGAAGCCGAGATCGAGAAGACCAATCAGGTCCACTGGATCTTTGCCGACACAGGCTGGGAGCACCCCGAACTCTACACCTATCTCGACGAGGTCATTGCGCCATTGCTTGGTGAGAACTTCGTGCGTGTTCGCTCCAAGAAATACCCTAGCGGAATGCCCGAGCTTGTTGAGAGGCGTGGTATGTTTCCGTCTCGCAAGATTCGCTTCTGTACTCAAGAGCTTAAGATATTCCCTATTCGAGATTTCATTAAGGACCTCGACGAGTGGACCTCCAAGCCACCGGTCAATGCAGTCGGCATCCGAGCAGCAGAATCCAAACGACGGAGCCAGATGGAAGAGTGGGAAGGTGGCGGCCCGCTGGACGTCGACACATGGCGTCCACTCATTAACTGGTTGGTGGAGGATGTTGTAGCAATCCACACGAAGTATCAAATACGACCGTGCCCGCTCTATCTTCGCGATGAACTCCCGGCCAGTCGTGTTGGTTGCTGGCCTTGCATCATGTCCCGCAAAGCAGAGATTCGGTCTGTCGTTGAGACTGACCCTGACCGCATCGTGCAGATCCGCTCCCTTGAAAAGAAGGTGGCTGACAGAGCCCGCGAACGTTACGCAAAGAAAGGTGAGACCTTCGAGTCACTCGGCTACACACCACCCACGTTCTTCCAGAGCCGAGAGGGCGACGGCTCGATGTGGCCTATCGACGAGGTGACCACCTGGTCCAAGACTTCGTGGGGCGGCAAGCAAATCGAACTCTTCATTCCCAATGACCCAAGTGAAAGAGGATGTCAGTCATGGGGTCTTTGCGACATGCCTCCAAGCCCGGATGAAGACGAATGACCACGACTCAAGAGTTAATGGACCTCGCCATTCAGCGAGAGAACCCACCGAGGTTAAACTTCCGAGACCATAGCGGCTTCTCAAACCTTGGCAGTCCTTGCCTGCGTCAAATCTGGAACGACAATCACTGGGTCAGCGAGAAACAGTTCCCTGGGAAGATCTTGCGCAAGTTCGATCGCGGCCACGGGGATGAAGAACGACTCAAAGGGTATCTTCGCAGTGCAGGCTTCACTGTCTGTGATGTTGAAGAGTTAACGGGCAAGCAGTTCAGCTTCAAGGTTGAAGGCTGTGGCTTTCTCGCAGGCTCCGTGGATGGCGTCATCAAAGGCCTTCCCGAGCTGGACGAGGACCAGTGGGCTCTTTGGGAATGCAAGTCGATGGGCAACTCGACCTTCAACACCCTCAAGAAACAGGGCCTTGAGAAAGCCAACATCAAGTACTGGGTTCAATGCCACCTCTACATGTTCCACGCAGAACTCGAGGTCTGCTGCTTCATGGCGATTCACTGTGACACACAGGAAATCTACACCGAGTTCTTCGAGGTAGACCGTGAGCTCGCGAAGCTTGAACTAAGCAAAGGCAAGCGCTTGCTTGAGTTGTGGCACGAAGAGGTTCCCAAAATCGCAGAGAACGAGAGCTACTATATCTGCCGAAATCTCTGCTCTCATCGTGATGTCTGCCATCGAGATGCATCACCTGCACGCAACTGTCGCACCTGCCGACACCTTACCCCTAATTTCAAAGGAGACCCGACGTGGCTGTGCTCAAAGCACGGAGTGAACCTCAACCGAGAAGGCCTACTCGCGGCATGCGAGGAATACGAAGTGATGAAGGTCCTAGAGACCCCATGACTCTAGAGCGATGGAAACGCATTGAAGGATTCAATGACTACGAAGTCTCGACTCATGGCCGCGTGCGCTCGTGGCGCAAACGCAGTGAGCCGAAAGTTCTCAAGCATGGGCTCGCGCCATCTGACGTCCTTATCGTCTCGCTTTGCAACGCTGGCGGGAAGAAGACCCAGCAAGTCAGAGCGCTCGTTCTCCGAACCTTCCTGGGTCCACGACCCCAACGCTCGCGCATCATTCACCGAGATGGTGATTCAACCAACTGCAAATTATACAACTTGGAGTACCAATATGAATAGCTTGACTGTGCCGCAGCGCAGCAACTTTGCCGCCCTTGAAGAAACCATTCAGCGAGGCTTTGACACCTTCGTTGATGTTGGCCAGGCCCTCGCCACCATTCGAGACGACAAGCTCTACATCGAGCAGCACGCCACGTTCGATGACTACTGCCGTACCCGATGGAACTACACACGACAGCACGTCTACCGGCTCATCAATGCTGCAGAGACCGTGGCTCAGATTGAAGCAAACCCCGGCACCTCCGAGCTGCCCACGAACGAGCGACAGGTTCGCCCGCTCAAGAAACTCCACCCAGACGACAGAGCCGAGGCGTGGCAAGAGGCTGTCGAGGAGTCCGGTGGCAAAGTCACTCAGGATGTTGTGGCTGAGGTCGTCGCTCGAAAGCTTCCGACCGTGGGCATGTCTGGTCCAGCGGACTGGTACACCCCAGACAAATACATCGCCCTGGTGAAAGAAGTGCTTGGTGACATCGACCTGGACCCAGCGTCCTGCAGCGAAGCGAACCTAAAGGTTGGCGCACACGTCTACTACTCAATCGCGCAGAGTCGCAACGGACTCCGTGAGCCCTGGCCCGGTCGTGTTTTTCTCAACCCACCCTACGGTCGCAAGGTCATCTCCGAGTGGATCGACAAAGCCTTGGGTGAGTTCAACCGTGGCACCACTGAGGAGATGATTGTCTGCATCAACAATGCGACCGACACCCAGTGGTTTGCCGAGCTTTGGGACGGCAGTCTGTGCTTCGTGCAGGGTCGCATCAAGTTCTGGGGTCCGCACAACAAGACCGACAGCCCAGCACACGGGACAGTCTTCGCATACTTCGGGGCTCACCCTGAGCGGTTCGCTGAGGTCTTTTCAAAGGTCGGGTGTGTCCTTGAGCACACTGGCAACAGCGACCGAGTGATTCATTTCAAGAGATAACCAACAACAATAAAAAAGGAAGCAACCATGGAAGAAACAAAAGGCAGTAGTGCCTGGATATTTTTTGCAATCACTTTCGCAGGCACCGTTGCAGCGGTCTTGCACTACGCGGAGCAAGGGACAGACAACCTGCTTCACCGGCCAGCAAAATCCGTTGTTCGTAAAAGCATCGCACCCATCTTCAATGATGAGATGCAACGACGAGTCATCAAAGCTGAGATGCGTCGGCCTGCTGGCACCGAGGCAGTCATGCATCCGGTTCAGATCATCTACGTGGACAAGGCAGAGCTTGAAAACCCATGCCTCACGGGCAACTGCCACGGTGAAGTAAGCCCAACCTACCGGTCTGCTCTGGACAGCATAATCATCAAGGAGGAGCTGCAATGAAACGGAAAGAAATCAAGCAAGACCTAGTGACCCTTCAGAATTATCACAAGGACCTGAAGAAGCTTCATGCCGCATTCTCGAACGAAGCGGGGCTCTTCCAGTCGCGCTATCGCGTGAGCGGTGACGAAGAAGAAGCGGAGCTTGCAGCCCTATATGAGCAGGCCTGCAATCAGCTCAAGGTTGCTCGTGACATGACAGCAGCTGAAACGAACATGAACTCTATCTTGCAGCGACGGGTCAAAGCTTTGCCTGGACTCTTTCGCCGCATGTTCCCCAAAAAGCAGAGAGCCCTTCAGTCGGCAAGGAGTTCGATATGATCTGGCCTTTCAGAAAACATCAAGAGCCCGACACTCAAGACCTTCGCCGCAGGGCTCAGGCTGAGTCTCGGTTGCGGGGAGAGGAACTCCTTCAGAAGAACATGGAGCAGGCCATTCATCGTGTGGGTCACTGCTTGAAGCAGGAGAGCCCCGCCGCTGCGTACCATGCGATCTCCAGTGGGGGTTTCAGTCGTGGTGTTACTCAGAAGATGGCGAATGCTGCTGACCGCCAACGAGAAGGTGACGCCTACGGTGCCACCGGCAATCTCCAAGAGGCAGGAGAGATGGCCATCAACGAGTATCGGGCAAGCGTCACTCGGTCCCGTCAACTACGTGAAGAACTGGAGGACATGTGATGGCTGGTCGGCGTGATGACCTCTACAGCAACGACCTCGAAGGAGCGGAGTTCCATGAGGCTCAATATGCTGATGAGGACATCGCCGACGAAGAAGAGGAAGAAAAGCAAGAAGATATGAGTGACTCAGTTAAAATCGGGCAAGTCCTGATCACATCCGGGCTGATTATAGCCTTGATGCGCTACGGCCTGCTGCCTCAGTCTTGGCGCAAAAAGTATCAGCGCGAAAACAAATCAGAGCATAGACAATATGTCCTGGTTGAAAAGTCTGAATTTGAAAAACTAAGAAAGGCGCTAGTGCCTATCGTTGAGGGGGAGCGAAAGATCGAAACAAATCAAATGCGTTATGTTCATGAAGTCTATGAAACCTTAGTGAGAGCAGGTCAAGAATGATTACACTTATTCGTCGCAGGCTGAAGCGATTCTCAGCGATGCACTGGTTGCCCAATGTGGGCTCATCCCACAAATGTGCAAACCAGCATGGACACAATTACGTGGTGTGGGTTGAAGTCCAAGGGCCAGTGGGTGAAGAGACTGGCTGGATTGTAGACACCGCTCTTCTTGATTCAATTTGGAAACCCATTCACGCAAAGCTTGACCATCAAGAGGGTGGACTGAATGCCGTTAAGGGATTGGAAAACCCAACGACTGAACTTCTAGCTCAATGGATACACGAGCGCTTTGCGGCAGCACTTCGGAATGAGGTCGTCATATCGCTAGAGATTACCGTGATTGAAAGTGAAGACTCTGAGGCTGTCTGCCTTGGTTGATTACGACATCCTTCCCTACGCATCAAGAACGGGGACGAAGGTTAACCTAGACGCGATGCGATGTGCTGGTTGGCGTCTGCTGGTCACGGCAGGCGCTGACCTTCGCACCGAAGGATTCGAGCACTACGCTTTGGATAACGGTGCGTGGGGTTGCTACAACCGTGGCGAGAGATTCAATACCCGTCGTTTTGTTGCCGCCTTGAAGTGGGCTGAGAAGCAGGAACATAAGCCTGACTGGATTGTTGCACCAGATCTTGTCGGGTGTGGCCTGCGGAGCCTGCGGGTCAGCCGCTATTGGCTGGACGTCTTGCCCTTCTATTCGAATGCGATTCTCATACCGGCACAGGATGGCATGCTGCCTGGTGACTTACTGCCTCTGGTTGGTCCCAAGGTCGGCATTTTTCTTGGTGGCACAACAAAGTGGAAGCTCGACACGGGCGCTGTGTGGGGCGAGCTGTCCAAAGAGACCGGTTGCTGGTTCCATGTCGGCAGGGTGAACAGCCAGATGCGCCTCGACATTTGCCGTTCGTGGGGTGCTCATAGCTTCGATGGGTCAGGAGCAAGTCGCTTCCTCAAGCAATTCCAACGCATGCAACGACGCCTGGTTCAGGGCTACCTGTTCGGAAGATGACGAGCGTGGAACCGATCAAAGTAGGTAGTTGTTTCTCTGGCATCGGTGGCTACGACCTTGGGGTCCTAGCTGCCATCCCTCACAGCAAAACGACTGTTACAAATCGCAGCCTGTGATTCTGCGGGCAGTGAAAACCCTCGTCAGGAGACCACACTATAGTCTCGCACTTTGAAAGGGATTCTCCTGAAACACGAGACGGCCTGGCGAGGGTCAACACTAGATCTTGAAAGAACAAACATGAGTACCAAAACGAGACGACCTGCGCTATCCTATTGGCATGGCAGATCACTCACAGAGAGTCTTGAACGCGACGCAAAGGTTCTTCAAAAAGGCCCACAAAGTCGACTCACCTACGAAACCGAAACGCGCCAAATCAAAGTTTCCAACCGAGGAACAAGAACAGTTATGGTTGGTCGCCGACCTGCGCCGAGCCGGAATCGTGTTCCAGCATTGCCCGATGGGGATAGCGGCACGCTCACCTGTGGCGGGCGCACGGATGAAGCGGATGGGGGCTCATAAGGGCTTTCCAGATCTCGCTCTATTTACTCGAGCCCCGAAGTTTCCGCACGCACCTGGTGTCATCATCGAACTAAAGCGAGCGAAGCCCGCGCCCAGTCGTGTTTCTATCGAACAAAAGGAATGGATGCGTCAGCTCACTGAGTTAGGGTGGGCCTGCAAAGTTTGTTTTGGTTATCTAGATGCACTGGAATTTTTACGCAACGAATGTGGTTATAGGATAGGAGACTCCAATGACAACCTACTCAAAGATGACGCTAGAGACGATTCTTAGCGAGAACGCTGACTACTCGAACCCTTACTTCAAAACGAAGTCGGCTGCCTATGAGCTGACGCCAGATGAAGCCATCATCAAGCGAATCGAACTGCCCTCTACCACTGATGGAGTAAATCCTCTCATTGGTACGATTGTTCACCACGCGGCGCAGAACGATGTGACTGATGAGGGCATTCAGACGGAGCAGGTTCTTGCTATTCGTAACACCGACACAACCAACTCTGTCACGCTTGTTGGATACACCAGAATGGGAGCTAAGGTGTCGACTGGCAGTGTTGTCACTGTCGCCAACACGACACTCGGCAGCACGAACATGGTGACACTGACAGCGGGCTCAGGTACGCCATGGACAGACACGGCAGGGTTCGCGGCAAATCAATACGTGTTTGTCGTCGACGCGGGAGCTGCCAACACAGCAAAGTCCGGTGCTCGCTACGGCCTTGTCTCTCGTGACAGCACAACTGTGATTCACATCAACAGCAGCTCGGCGTGGACCGGTGGCTCAAGCCAAAGTCTAGAGGTTCAGGTCCTGCGACAGTGGGTCCATGACATTCCGGCGGGTGGCTTCTTTGTTCTGGCCGATGCTCTGCCACAAGCAGCTAGCAGTAATGTTGATGATGCTGGTGTGGTCTACGGCTACTCGAATGCAGGTTCTGGGTCTTCAGTCGTTGAAGTTATTCAGTTAGGCACCTAAACGACGGCACATATAAACCCGTTGCAAACGAAATAGAAGGCTAAGGCATTCGCGGCCAGGACCATTTGAGCCACCTCGCTGATTTCATTTTCCGCTCGCCTCTGACATCAACGTGCAGGAAGGCTCCTGAGCGTGGTTCATAGAGTCCGAGACCTACGACAAGGCCCATACGCTCTGCGGCTCTCTCAGCGTGCCAGAAGAGCCTGAAGAGGTTCTCACGATTGTCGCGCAGAGCTTTCTTCGAGTAGGTGATGTCGGCTGCGTAGGCTTGCCCCTTGTACGGCAGGTGCTGAGACGATTTCACCCCACCTACTGCAGTGTTCCTAGCGGCGCAGCGGTATGAGCTCGTCACACGAAGAGGCTGACCCACCTCTTTGCGAATGGTGTCGAGAAGCTCCACGAGCTTCGGGTGGACATCTTTCCCGCCACATCCACAGGTGCAAGCGAACTCATCCGCCTTAAACCACTTACCGGCCCAGCTCATTTCTTCGGCTTCTTCGGTTTAGTGTACGTCGGCATTACCATCTCCACTTTAATCCGGCAGTTGTTTGCCATGAGAGTCTATCGTTCAGTTCCATGCTCGCATCTGCAAACACATCTAGTCCTTCAGCAATCTCGCCACTAACTCTCGCAAAGGCCTCGGCCCCCACTTGAGCATCACTAGCGCCGAGAACACGTAGGCCGAGGTCAAGAGCACTGCCAGACGCGTGGTGCCCCGTGACGGCATCCATCAATCCTCTGCCGACTTTCCCACAGAGGACACAGCCTCCGCACTGGCGAGCGCTCGCTTCACTGTGGCTCTGGACTGAGAGTAGCTAGCTCCACAGATAGCAGCGAGAATAGGCCCACCGACTTGTGCCCACTGAGAGTCGGAGAAGATGGCACAAAGACATCCGCCAATCATGCCCAGCAAAGTCATCAGGAACTCACTCGACTTC
>Ga0208011_1000541_pt1 | contig 14292 bp, 16 predicted proteins | sample 7_EtaG_FD_184080 | JGI IMG/M metagenome (GOLD analysis project Ga0208011, IMG submission 184080) | Marine viral communities from the Subarctic Pacific Ocean - 7_ETSP_OMZ_AT15161 metaG (SPAdes) (version 2) | ecosystem: Environmental > Aquatic > Marine > Oceanic | place: Pacific Ocean | collected... | reverse complement strand
TGGACGACCCTTACATAAGATCCAATGCGAAAGTTTTACCCGAGGATCTAAATTTACTAAGCAATGTAGGTGCAAAGGATATTATCAAAAGACTTCAAAAAAATATCGTTGCAAATTTCATGGAGGAGCCAGCACTGGACCAAAATCCATTGAAGGCAGAATTAAGGCAATAAGAAATTTAAAAAAATTTAAAAATAAAAGCTATCAAGAATTATACGAATGGATCAAATCGAAAAAATATGCGAAAGACTTGAGTTAGGGGAACCTCTCAGTACAATTTGCAAAGACAAAACAATGCCAAGTGTTTCATCAATTTACAAAAAATGTAGAGGCGATGATAAATTACAAAAAAAAATAATGGCAGCGAGGCAGACAGGTGTCTGGACTTTGTTGGATAAAATTGCAGAAGATATGCAAATCCCTAAGACACCGCAAGAGACACATTTTTTAAGAGAGAAGTGGAGCCACATTAGATGGCTCGCTACAAAATTAGCAAGCAATACTTTTGGCGATAAAAGCCAAGTTGAACAAAAAATAGATAATCATCTGATTATTAGTTGGGGAGAGCCTAATGCAGATATTAAAAAAGTTGAAAATATTGTGGATCAAGTATCAAGTGTGGATGTTAAAGCAATACCTGGAGCAAGCACATCTACTCAGAAGGAAACAAGATGAACAAGTAAGGTTCAAAGAGAATAAGAGAAAGTTCTGGAACAGATATAGATACAGAAGATAGGATTAGTTAAGGAAGTTGGTTTTTGGATGGCAGTTCCACGCTCCTCGCACACGCATTATGGAGTTCATATTCTAATTATTACTAACGATAATTAAAGATTATTGATACTAATCCGATAACAATTAATTATCGGAAGGTTATTTGCATATAAAAGTGTAGATTTCAAAAGAACAAAGGTGGGGTACACCCGAAAAACCACCCGCATTTTTAAGAATATATAATACTCGGGAGTTTCACACACAGACACACACATAAGCTTTACAATGGATTTAAAAGATAAATACACAGACAAATTAATTACCGCCATGGTTTTTCACGCAGAAGATACGGGGGGGTTAATTATTCACTTAAACGGATTTGAAAGCCAAGATCACGCCAATAGATTTTGTAAAAGACTTATGAAGAATAGCGGCATTCAATATAAATCAATTAAAGAATTATTTGATTTGCCTACAGTTCACTAATAAGGAGGAAAAGATGGATATAAATATAATTATTCATGAAGCTAAACATTATTGGAGAGATCATAAAAAAGTAGTGATCGGTGTTGCGGCTTTAATAGTAATTTTGCTAATAATATAAAATGAGAGTACAGATCCCTTATACCCCAAGAACGCTACAAGCGGAGTTACATAAAAACTTGGATCAGTATAGGTTCGCTGTATTATCTTGTCATAGAAGATTTGGGAAAAGTGTAGCGATTATTAATCACTTAATAAGAGCTGCACTTACCCATAAAATGAAAAATCCTAGGTTTGCCTATATAGCACCAACTTACAAACAGGCTAAAAGCATAGCCTGGGATTATATGAAAATGTTTGCGGGTGGAATACCTGGAGTTAAGTTTCATGAAACAGAATTAAGATGCGATATGCCGAATGGCAGCCGTATCACTTTGTTATCTTCTGAACAGCCAGATAGCTTAAGGGGATTATTCCTTGACGGAGTTTGTATCGATGAGGTGGCTCAAATAGATCCAAGGTTATGGAATGAAATAATAAGACCCGCACTTTCCGATAGGAAGGGGTTTTGTTATTTTATAGGTACGCCAGCGGGTATGAGTAATATTTTTTATGATTTATACCAGCACGCTTTATCAGATGATAAGTGGTTAGCTTATACGGCTAAAGCCAGCGAGACTAAAATTATCGACCAGGAAGAGCTAGACGCAGCTAAAGCTCAAATGGGAGAGGCAAAATATAAACAAGAATTTGAGTGCGATTGGATTGCAAATATCGAAGGATCCGTATATGGAGATATTATTAAATCGCTTGAAGAAAAAAAACAATTATCGAGAATTGCTTATGACCCAAGCTTATTAGTTCATACCGCTTGGGATTTAGGTGTCGATGATAGTACGGCAATCGTTTTTTTTCAGCAAATTGGAAACCAGATTTTGGTTATAGATTTTTATGAAAATAACCGAGAAGGGTTGCCGCATTATATCCAGGTGGTGAAAGATAAGGATTATGTTTATGGAGATCATTTTGCACCCCACGATATTGAGGTTACAGAATTTTCCACAGGTAAGACCAGACGAGAGGTAGCTTACCAATTAGGAATAAGGTTTAAAATTTTACCTAAAATAAATTTAGAGGATGGTATCCACAATTTAAAAATGGTTTTACCTAAGTGTTGGTTCGATATAGAAAACACAAAACCATTAATAGATTCTTTAAGACACCATCATCGAAAATATAACGAGAAGATGAAAATGTTTAGTAACAAACCTGTAAAAGATTGGAGTTCTCATGCTTGCGATGCAATGAGATATTTAGCTTTAGGAATTACTGAATTACCAAAAAACAAAATGGCGGCTCAAAAATTAGCTGTCAATGATTATACAATACACGGAGAATAATATGGGTTTTTTAAAACCAACAATACCAGCGATGCCAGCCATTCCAGAAGTTAAACCTTTACCAGCTGCACCGAGTTATGAAGATACGGATAGAGCAGCTGCGGCAAAAGCAAAAACAGATAAAATTAGAGCTAGTCGAATAGGAAGATCCGCAACCATTTTAACATCCGCTAAAGGTTTAGAGGATGACGAATATTCAACAAAGAAAACTTTATTAGGAGGATAGTATGGGAGGAGTAGCAAGAGTAATATCACCACCAAAACCACCTGCACCGCCAGCAGCCGTTTATACGCCAGCTCCAACTAAAGCTGAGGTATCACAAGTATCATCAACAGATGCAAGTGGAATGCTTAAAGGTAAAGGGAGATCAAGCACAATTTTAACAGGTGCAAAAGGTTTAGGCGATAACGCATTAACAACAACGAAGAAATCACTACTGGGAGGATAGATGGCTATAGAACCAAAAGCAAAAATGATTATTGAGAGATATAAAACTCTCAAAGCAAAAAGAGTTACCTGGGAAGATCATTGGCAAGATATTGCTGATTATTTCTTACCAAGAAAATCGAATATCACAATGAAACATACTAAAGGTGATAAAAGGCACGATCAGATTTATGATGGTACAGCCACTCACGCTTTAGAATTATTATCAGCGAGTTTAAATGGTATGCTAACCAATACGATTTCTCCGTGGTTTATATTAAAATATAGAAATGATTTAACAAACGAAGATGATACCGCTAAAGAATGGCTGGAAAACTGTGCAAAGATTATGCAACAAGTTTTTTCAAGATCTAATTTTCAACAAGAAATATTTGAATTATACCATGAGCTGTTGGCTTTCGGTACTTCTGCAATGTTTATTACCGATGATGCGAAGGATGATTTAAGATTTAAAACTATTCATATTTCTGAAATTTTTATTACAGAAAATGAAAAAGGATTAGTCGATAGCTTAACAAGAAGATTTAATATTCAAAATAAAAATATTCCATTATTATATCCAGAAGCTGAATTACCAAGAGCGATTATAGCGGATATAGATAAAGCTCCACACGATGACGCTGTTATTTTACACTCGATTTATCCTAACGAAGTTAAGATGGGATATGACAATAGTAAAAATATGGATTGGGTTTCTTGTCATGTTCATGAAAAAACAGGTACTCTATTAAAGGAAAGTGGTTTTAAAGAATTTCCTTATGTAGTTCCAAGATATTTAAAAACTTCATCCAATGAGATTTATGGCAGATCGCCAGCGATGAATGCTTTACCAGATACGAAGATGTTAAATACCATGTCTAAAGTATCGATTAAAGCAGCTCAAAAACAAATCGACCCACCTTTAATGGTTCCCGATGATGGTTTTATTTTACCGATTAGAACAGTACCAGGTGGATTAAACTTCTATCGATCTGGAACGAGAGAGAGAATTGAACCATTACAAATTGGATCTAATAATCCTGTGGGTATTCAAATGGAAGATCAAAGAAGAAAAGCAATTAGAGAAAACTTCTTTGTGGATCAATTAATGACAGTACAGGGTCAAAACATGACAGCAACAGAAGTCATGCAGCGTACTGAAGAAAAAATGAGATTACTGGGTCCCGTATTAGGCAGACTTCAATCTGAATTATTACAACCCCTTATTACAAGATCTTTTAATTTATTATTTAAAAATGGTAAATTTCCAGAGCCACCAGAAATGTTAGGCAACCAGGATATTGAAATTGAATATGTATCTCCATTAGCGAAAGCTCAAAAGACACAAGAGCTTTCATCGATTATGAGAGGGATGGAAATATTTGGTTCCATGCAAAATATTGCACCAGTATTTGATTACATAGACATAGATGGTTTAGTTAGTCATGTTCAAGATGTTTTGGGATTACCCGCTAAAATTATGAGATCAAAAGGAGAAGTTCAGCAAATCCAACAACAAAAACAACAACAACAAATGGAGCAAATGCAACTTCAACAAGCTCAACAAGTCGCTGAGGCAGCGGGTAAAGTAGCTCCCGCTCTGAAAGTGGCTAATGAATAAAGATGATTTAAAGCAATTACTTATTGCTTACAAACAAGTTTTTGAATCTGACCACGGCAAAAAAGTTTTGGAAGATTTGGAAAAAAGATGCAGCTATCATTCAACTACTCACATTAAGGGAGATAGTCATGAGAGTGCATTTTTAGAAGGCACAAGATCGGTGATCTTGTTTATTAAAAATATGCTTAACAAAAAAGGAGAATAACTATGTCAAGCGAAAATCAAGAGGTAGCAACACCTGTAGCTCAACCAGAGCAACAAAATTCGGTGTTGTCTGGAGACCCTAAAACAGAAACTCCACAAGCAATAACAGATTGGAAAGCAAGCCTATCTGAAGAAGTAAGATCTGATAAATCTTTAGAAAATATTAAAGATATAGAAGGTTTAGCAAAATCTTATGTCCATGCACAGAAAATGGTTGGAGCGGATAAAATTCCAGTTCCAAACAAATATGCAACGGATAAAGATTGGGATGCCGTTTATGAAAAACTAGGCAGACCCAAATCTGCGGATGGATATAAATTTGACTTACCACAAGATAAAAAGGTGGATGAAGTATCATTAAAAGAATTTTCAACCCAAGCTCATAAGCTAGGATTACTTCCTGGACAAGCTCAAGGGATGGTAAAATTCTATAATGAAATGACGGCTAAATCTTTACAAGATGCTGATGGTAAAGCTCTTGCAGCTAGAGAAGCAAGTGAAAAAACTCTCAAGCAAGAATTTGGTCAAGCTTACGATCAAAAAGTTACACAAGCAGCAACCTTAGCAAAATCGGTTGGTGCAACTGACATTTTAAATCGTAATTTAGAAGATGGAACCAAATTAGGAGACCATCCAGATATGATTAAAGTATTTGCTCAATTAGCAAGTAAAATGGGGGAAGATAGCATTGTTCAAGCATCGGGACCCACATATCTAACGCCTTCTCAAATCGAGAAACAAATTGGAGAACTGACACAAACTGGTTCGGCTTATTGGGATAAAAACCATCCAAATCATACAGTAGCAGTTCAAGAAGTTTTAGCTTTACGAGATAAAAAAAATAACGTATAGCTGAAAATAGTTAGGATAATCGAAAGACCCTAGTTGACACTATGAAAGTATAGGTTCCAGGAGAACTAAAATCGAGGAGCGACCCGTAAGGATAATCATCCGCTTAACAATAACATAAACTATAAAACAGGAGGAACTTATAATGAGTTCACAAATAACAACTTCTTTTGTAGAGCAGTATAGTTCAAACGTAGCTATGCTTTCTCAACAAATGGGAAGTAAACTAAGATCTTCTGTTGATGTGGAAAAAGTTACTGGGAAAAACGCTTTCTTCGATCAAGTCGGAGCAACAGCTGCTCAATTAAGAACGAGCAGACATGGCGATACACCTCAGATAGATACGCCACACAGTAGAAGAAGATTGAGCTTAGCAGACTATGAATGGGCTGATCTTGTTGACGATGTTGACAAGGTTAGAATGCTTGTAGACCCTACTAGCTCATACGCAAGAGCCGCAGCGGCAGCGATGAACAGAGCAATGGATGACGTTATTATAACTGCATTCAACGCATCTGCATCAACTGGTGTTGCTGGTGGTTCATCTACGGCTTTACCTTCTGGACAAAAAACAGCGACTTCAGACCAATCAGATGGTTTGACGATTGCTAAACTTTTGGCTGCGAAGAAAATCCTAGATAATAACGATGTAGATCCTTCTTTAAGAAGATACCTCGTTTGCGGACCTCAACAGATCTCAGATCTATTAGGTACTACACAGGTTACTAGCTCGGACTACAATAGTGTTCGTGCATTAGCAACTGGAGCTGTAAATACCTTCTTAGGTTTTGAGTTCATAATGTCAACTAGACTGAACAAGGATGCAACATATACATCTGACAGATTAGTTTTTGCATATACTGAAGATGCTGTAAAATTAGGTATCGGAAAAGATATATCTGCGAAAATCTCTGAAAGAGCTGACAAGTCTTACTCAACACAAGTTTATTACGGAATGAGCTTGGGAGCAGTAAGAATGGAAGAAGATAAAGTTGTTCAAATTCCTTGTCATGAAGCATAATTAATAGAATAGGAGAAAATCACAATGGGAACTAAAAACTCAGACTTAGTAGCAAATTTTGAAGCTACGCCTCCAGTTCTTACAGATAGTGCATTGTTACACGGAGTAGTTCGTGTAGCTCAAGGTACTATTGTTGTAGAAGCTGGTGATAGTGATGATGACGATATTGTTATGTTAGCACCGATACCAAGTAATGCGATTGTACCTCAAATATGGGTAGGATCAGATACATTTGGCGGTTCATGTACTTTCAATGTTGGAATTTATCAATCAAGTGGAACAGTAGTCGATGAAGATTACTTTGCAAGTGCTGTAGCTGATGCTGCTGCAATGGCAGATGTAAGACACGAAGCTGCTGACATCAATACTGCTGGAAAAGCAATGTGGGAAATGGCTGGAGCGTCATCTGACCCTGGAGGTTTCTACTACATAGCGGCTACTATGGCTGCTGCGGGTGGAACTGAAGGCGATATGTCTTTCAACATTCACTACGTTTGTAACTAGCAAATAAAATTTCAGGCGGGAAGCGGGAGACTTAATCTCGCCTGGAACCTTATGATTAAAAAGTTAGATAAACCAAAATCCATCTTACATTTTAAACATAAGAATTATATTTACAGATATGTTTTAGTTGATCGTTTTGAAAACGATCACAAAAATCATTATGGTTTTGATGTAAAAGAAGAATTAACAGAAGCAGAAATATTTGCTTTGGTTAAACCAAGAAAACTAAGAAGAAAATATATAATAAAAAAGGAATAACATGGCATCAGTAGTTCAAATATGTAATTCAGCATTAAATCAATTAGGAGCAAGTTCTATAACTGCACTTACTGAAAACTCTAAAAACGCAAGAATATGTAATGAAAGATATACAACAATTAGAGATGCGGTTTATCGTTCACATCCTTGGAACTGTTTAATTAAAAGAATACAGTTAGCACAAGATAGCGATACTCCAGCTTGGGGATTTGCTTATCAATATACTTTACCCTCTGATTGTTTAAGAATTTTAGGAATTAAAGATTATAACTCGGATTACAAAATTGAAGGTAGAAAATTATTAATAGGAGAAAGTTCTGTCTATTTAATTTATCTAGCCAGCGAAACAGACGTTAATCAATTAGATATTTTATTAAGAGAAACTATCTCTGCTGCTTTAGCTCAAGATATTGCTTATGCTATAACTTCTAATTTACAAGTTGCAAAACTTATGGCTGAAAAATACAAAGCTAAATTATCAGAAGCTAGACACGCAGACGCAAGTGAAGGATATAATACAGATCCTACTCTTGCACCAACAGACCAAATCATAACAGAAGATTTTATAACAAGTAGATACTAAATATGCCTAAACAACTTTTAAGCATACCTAGCTTTACCGCTGGGGAGCTTTCATCCTCTATGGAGGGTCGTACCGACTTCGCTAAATATTTTAACGGAGCATCAAATATTGAAAATTTTGTGGTACTACCTCATGGACCCGTATCAAGACGACCAGGAACTTATTTTGTTTCTGAAATTAAAACCTCTGCAAATTCCACACGATTAATTCCATTTACATTTTCAACTGAACAAACTTATGTTTTAGAGTTTGGCAATCAATATATCCGTTTCTTTAAAGACAATGGTCAAATCACAGAAGGTAATAAAACTATTACTGCAATTACTGCTGCTAACCCAGCTGTCGTTACCTCTAGCTCTCATGGTTATTCCAATGGAGATTTTGTAAATATTTCTGGTGTTGTGGGGATGACACAAGTGAATGGTAAAACTTTTAAAGTAGCTGATAAAACTACTAATACTTTTGAATTACAAAATGTAGATGGTACAGATATAAATTCTTCTGGCTACACAGCTTATTCTTCGGGGGGTATAGCAAATAAAATTTATCAAATCACAACTGAATATACGACAGCTCAACTCTTTGATTTAAAATTCGCACAATCCGCAGATGTTATGTATATCTGCCACAACTCTCACGAAGTGATGAAGTTATCAAGAACGGGTCATACTTCCTGGACATTAACAGAAGTCGATTTTGGAACTAATGGACCCTACATGGATGCCAATACAACAACAACAACTATAACTCCCGCATCCTCTGGAACGGGAACTAGCGTCAATTTTACAGCTAGTGCTATAGTTGGTATTAATGGTGGTACAGGTTGGCAAACAACTGATGTGGGAAGAATAATAAAATTTAATGGTGGAGAAGCAAAAATAACAGGTAGAACAAATACCACAGTTGTAGTTTGCACAATCACCGATGCCTTTACCAATACTGATGCAACTGCCTCTTGGCAATTAGGTTCTTTTTCAGATACCACGGGTCATCCCGCTTGCGTCTCATTCTTTGAACAACGATTAGTTTTTGCAGCAACAAGCGATCAACCCCAAACCATGTTTTTTTCTAAATCGGGAGATTATGAAAACATGACAACGGGAACCGATGCGGATGATGCGATGGTTTATACGATTGCGTCTAACCAGGTAAATGCCATTAAATCTTTAAAAGCCACAAGAACTTTAATTTGCATGACTACAGGGGGTGAATATGCTGTGAGTTCTGGAGCTAATCAAGATGCTATCACTCCATCCAATATTAATATTAGAAAACAATCCAACTACGGATCCGCTGGGGTAGATGCTTTATCGATTGGTAACGCAACTATTTTCTTACAACGTGCTAAAAGGAAAGTGAGAGAGCTTGCTTATAACTTTGATACCGATGGTTATACTGCACCAGACTTAACAATTTTGGCGGATCATATAACAGAAAGTGGTGTGGTTCAAATGGATTATCAACAAGAACCTTACTCTGTTGTGTGGGGAGCAAGAACAGATGGTGTGTTAGCGGGTTTAACTTATAATCGATTACAAAATGTTACTGCTTGGCACAGACATATTATTGGTGGTAAATCAGACACAACAAAAAATATTATTCATCAACAAATTTCTTTTACATCTAATACAACAATAGTTAATACCACTAACAACACTATAACTTTAACATCACACGGATTATCTACTGGCGATCCAGTTTATTATTATGCAGCTAGTAATATTATTGGTGGATTAAATAATTCAACATTATATTTTGCTATCGCATCCGACAGTAATACAATCAAATTAGCAACAACCGCTTCTAACGCTACAGCGGGAACGGCTATATCTTTTACATCTGCTCCTAGTTCAGACACAACTCAATACATTTATCAAGGTGTTAATATTTCATCTAATTTTATTTATTCAGCCTCTCATGGTTTTACGACAGGCGATATTTTTTATTATGATAATACAGGAACTGCTATTGGCGGTTTATCTGAAAACACAAAATATTATATTGAAAAAATAGATGACAATCAGTTTAAACTTTATACAGATAGCACTTTAGGTACTAATGTGAGTTTAACATCAGCTCACACATCAGAACAAACTGATAATATTTTAACTCATGCTAAAGTAGAAAGCGTTGCTGTTATTGATGGGGATAGTGATGAAGATCAAGTTTGGGTTATTGTTAAACGATGGATTAATGGTGCGGTGAGACGTTATGTGGAATATTTTACTCCCTTTGATTTTAACGAAGATTTAACTGCATTTCATTTTTTAGATAGTGGATTAAGTTACACAGGAGATTTAACTTCAACTCTTACTGGTTTGGATCATTTAGAAGGAGAGGTAGTTGATATTATTGGAGAAGGTTCTGCACAAAATTCAAAGACAGTTTCTAGCGGATCTATTACCATAACGAATGCTACTGAACAGGCTAAAGTAGGATTACTCTATACCTCTGATTTACAAACGATGAGATTAGATGAAGGTTATACTGAAACCACACAAACAAAAACAAAAAGAATTTATGACTTGTCGGTTAGATTTCAAAATACAGTTGGAGCAAGTGTTGGACCCAACGCTGCTAATTTAACTGCAATCGATTTCAGATCGAGTGGATCTCCTATGGATTTACCCATCCCATTATTTACAGGAGATAAGTCTATTGAATTTGATACCGATTATGGAACCGAAGGTTTGGTTTATGTGCAACAACCCCAAGCTTTACCGATGACGATTTTAGGGATCTATCCTAGATTGGAGACAGAAAGTGTCTAATGTAGTTATTGTTCCATTTGAAAACAAACACGCTGACCAGATATTAGAACAGGGTTTAAATAGTGAAGCTTTGGAATTAAAACCAGAACATAGAAAATATGCTTATTTTTTAAAAGAAATTGGTATGTCGTTTACGGGTCTTGTCAATGATAAGCCGATAGCGGCAGGAGGTGTCTTTCATCTCTGGGATGGCGTTGCCGAGGGGTGGGTCTTAGCAACAAAAGATATTTATAAATATCCAGTTTTTTGTGCTAAACACATTAAACAAAGAACTGAAATAATTTTAAAAGCTAATAAAATAAAAAGATTACAAACTTCCGTTAAAGCTGATTGCGATGTGGCATTAAGATTTGCCAAGTGGCTAGGTTTGAAAGAAGAAGGATTAATGAAAAATTATGGTCCCGATGGATCAGATTTTATAAGATTTGCGAGGATAATTAAATAATGAGTTTTTTTGGAGACATATACGCTGGTAAAGCTGCTATGCAAGCAGCTAATTATAACGCTAAAATCATGGAGCGTAACGCCAAGATTAAAGATCAAGAAGCTGAACAGATTATGTCTGTTCATAATAATTATAACCTTCCAAAATTTGATAAAACAATCGAAGCCATACATGGTCAAACAAGAGTAGCTTATTTAACGAGTGGAGTAACCATGTCGGGAACACCTCTTGAAGCTATGTATGCTAACGAATTAGAGCTGCAAACCGATAGAGACATCATGACATACAACGCTGAAAACGCTAGAGATCAAAAAGAGAATGAGGCAATTCAAATGAGAGCGGATGCAGATCTAGCAAGATGGCGTGGTAAAGTGGCTAAGAAAGCTAGTTACTATGCAGCGGGTCAAAGTTTATTAACCATGGGAACAGCAATATATACGGGGTAATTAAATGGCAATAAAATTATATAAATCACAATTAACACCTACAACTGATAGTTCTAATGTTTTAGATAAAAGACAGATAAGTTTATCTGAAGCTCAATCGATTGGTAAAGCCTGGAAAGGTATGGTTCAATCGGGAGAAAAACTTTACGCTAAACATTTAGATATTAAATCCGACAATGAACTTTTAGAAAAATCTAAAGAGATCATGAATGGTAATGATAACTTTGAAGGATTAAGTTCTATTTCTATTAAAGCAAAAGAAATGAAAGATCCCGATAAAGCTGTAGAATATTATAATACCAGTTGGAAATCTTTATTAGATCAAGAAAAAAATAATTTATCCTGGATGGCTAAAAGAAAATTTACAAACTGGATGAATAGACAAAATTTAAAAGATACTAATTCCATTAAGGTTGCAGCCACAACTAATATGATTAAAGTGTTAAGAACAAATACTTTAGATAAAATAGAAACCTTAAAAAAATCTATCATATATTCATCTGGAATAGAACAAGACACAGCAAAAACTGAATTAGCTGAATTACTTTCTAATGTAAAAACTAAAGAATTATTTGGAGCTAGCTTAGATAAAGTTAGAAAAGATACTGAAACAGAAATAGCATTTTATGGATATAAAAATGTAGCCATAGCAGATCAAGAAGCAGCTATAAAAATGGCAATAAAAGACAAAAGAATACCTAATGAGGGAACACACTCTGTTGAAAAATTAAAAACATATTTCAAAACTTCAAAAACTTCAAGCAATAATCTTAATAGAGATAAAGTTAAGAAAATGGAAAGTGCTTTAGAGAGTGGAAAAATTATTTACGATCAAGATGAATTTAATGCTGCTATGGTAACTGCTATTGAGGGGGAAGATCAAAAAACCATTCTTAAATTAACAACTATGTCTGAGGATGCAGAGACATATTCTCAATTATCAACAATGTCTGTGGCTGATATTGAAAATAGAAAAAATATTTTAACTGAATATAAAAATAAAAAACTCCGTGAGGGTAAAGGTATGGAGTTAAACTATGCAAGAAATTTGGAAATTACTAAAAAATATTTATCAAAACTAACGTCTGATTTAGATAAAGATCAAATGACCACAGCTCACGACAAAGGAATAATTACTCTTAATGAAATAGGTTTTGAGAAAATGTTGGCTCCAGGTGGTAAAGTTGAAGATTTTGTAGAAGCTATAAATACAAGAATAGCAAACGCTAAAACAGTTGCATCATTCTATAATAGAGAAGTTAAATTTTTTACTACCAATGAAGAAAAACAAATTAAAGATGCCTTTAATGCCGTAGATACCGCAGATAAAATTATCCAACTATCTACAATTTTAGTTAAAGGATTTGGTGTTGATAGTGATTTAGCTTTTAAACAACTTACAAAAGACAATACTGTTTTATCTACTATTGGCGGACTAACAATAATGAACGACTATCAACCAAGCGAAAATGTAAATCTTATGGCTGAGGGTTTTTTAATTTCTAAAAATAAAGAATTAGCTGCTATTTATAAAATTAATACTAATGATATTTTAGGAAAAGTATCAGAATATTCAAAAGTATTTATGGATAATGAAGATACTTTTAATAATATTATTGAAGGAGCTAATCTTATTTATATGGCTCAATTAAAAAATAAAGGAGAAACAAAAGATAATTTTAAGGCTAAAGATTGGGAAAAAGCATTTATTATGGCATCGGGTGGAAACACAAAAGATGGTTTTATGTTTGACAATAATTTTGGCGGTTTTGATAACGATACCAGAGGAAATATGGTACATATCCCAACCTGGTTAGAAAACGGATCATTTGGTGATGTTATTAAAAGATTTAAAGCCGATAGAAATGGTTATGAATTATTTAAAAAAGCATCATCTAATGGAGAACTTCCTATAGTTAATGGAGAAAAATTTAATATTTCAGAAATCTTTAAAGAACAAGATCCATACTTTGTAAGTGTAGGCAACGGGAAATATAAAGTTGCCATGGGAGAAAATCCTACAAAAGATGGAGCAGACGCAGAATATTTAATGAATAGTGATGGAGGTTATTTCATTATTAACATTAACAATATTAGAGACGAAATTATAACGGGAATGAATTAATGAGTATTTTTTTTGATGAAGATAAAGCTCTTACTCCAAAATCAAACGAGAGCTGGTCTAGGGGAGCAAGAACAGACATATCTGAAAATTTTGCAGCTGTAGCTAAAGCCTTTAGCATGACGGAATTAGCCACATCTGAAATGAATAATTTAACGGAAGAATATGGAAATGTGGTTCAAATCCTACATGAAAGTGGTAATAGTAATTTTACAAATCCAGTAGATATTGAAAGCATAATGGGTGGCAGCCAATATCAAGAAAACCAAGAATTGGGAGTTGTTGGATATAGACAAGTTGGTGAAACAGGAAACTTAGTGGAAACCCAGGCAAATTTTTGGAAACATATTGAAGAAGTTAAAAAAGAAAATCCAGAAGTAAATCAAAAATTAATTGAGGCTGGTTTAGATACTTACGACAATATGCAAAAAAAGATTTCAACAA